>Ga0256826_1001586_pt1 | contig 14081 bp, 14 predicted proteins | sample CV79metaG_FD_185975 | JGI IMG/M metagenome (GOLD analysis project Ga0256826, IMG submission 185975) | Hydrothermal vent microbial communities from East Pacific Rise, Pacific Ocean - CV79 | ecosystem: Environmental > Aquatic > Marine > Hydrothermal vents | place: Pacific Ocean: East Pacific Rise...
CTGTCTCTTCATCCCTAATTTCTCCAATCATAATAACATCAGGATCTTGTCTTAAAATAGAACGCAGGGCATTGGCAAATGTAAAATCAATCTCACTTTTAACTTGAATTTGACTAATACCATCCAGCTCATATTCTACAGGATCTTCAACCGTAATCACTTTGGTGTCTTCACTATTTAGTTCGCTTAAAATAGAATATAATGTTGTTGTTTTACCCGACCCTGTTGGACCTGTGGTCAAAAATATACCGTTAGGCTTTTGCATAATCTCTCGAAGAATAGAAATATGGTCTTCAAAGAAGTCCAAATGACTCAAAGAGTAAGTAACTGCTTGTTTTCCAAGAAGTCTTAATACAAAGCTCTCCCCATCTGCTGTAGGAATAGAGGATGCTCTAATATCAATATCTTTTCCTGCTACTTTTATACTAATTCTACCATCTTGAGGTAAACGATTTTCAGCAATATTCATGGCAGAAAGAAGTTTAAGCCTTGCAATAATAGAAGCTTTTTGCGTTCCTGAAATTCGCTCTATTAATTGAAGTTTTCCATCCACACGAAACCGTACATGCATACCATTTTTAAAAGATTCATAATGAATATCAGAAACACGCATATTCACTGCTCGTGTAAAAATGGCATTTACTTTCTGAATAATAGGAGCTTCTGAAGCCAGTTCTTTGAGTTTATCTATCTCTTCATCATACTCAATTCCACTATCATTATCTATCTCTTCATAAAGCATTTTATATTCTGTTAACATTTGGGTACTTACCAAAGAAAAGTCTACAGTACAATCTAGTTCTTGCTCAATAAAAGAAAAAATTTGTATATTATAAGGATTATCACTCAATAAAAAGAGCTTATGATTTGTTTTTTTTAAAGGAAAAAGATTATACTTAATCCAAAACTCATTAGGAATTGTTGTGATAACTTTTTCAACAATTAAACCTTGTTTTTTGTCCAAAAAAGAAATATTAAAATATTCACTATAAACTTCAAGAAGCTGTTCTTCTGTAATAATACCCCAGTTTAAGAGCATCATACCTATTCGACCAGAATACTCTTTTTGAACAACAGCAACTTTTTCCAAATCTTCTGAGGTACAATATCCTTTATTTAAGAATAACGCTTCCAATCAATCTACCCAAAGTGAAATATCAGAATTTTTACCCTCTCCACCCTCTTTGCCATCTTTTCCATAAGAGATAATATCAAAAGCATGGTCATCAGAAGTGGTTACATACATATAAGGATTGCCCCAAGCATCCGCTTTAACTGCTTTAGGAAGATAGGGACCATCATAACCTCTAATATCCTTTGTTTTTGTCCACAATACCTTTAGACCTTCACTTTCAGTAGGATACCTACCTGTATCTAAATTAAAGCTATCCAGCGATGTTGAAAGCATCTCTATTTGAGCTTTTGTTGTTTTGACTTTTGTTGTTTCTAGTTTTCCCATAAATTTGGGTGCAACCAATGAAGCCAAAATACCAATAATGGTAATAACAACCATCAATTCAATAATTGTAAATGCTTTTTTTGAACTATTTTTCATCTTCTAATACCTTTTTTATATCTGTTCTCCAGGATTTTTTTGCAACATCTAAGGCAGTATCTCCTTGTGTATTTTTTAATGTTTTATCAATACCGTTTTTAAGCAACAGTTTAACCATTTCTAAATCATTATTTGCAACAGCAATATGCAATGCCGTTGCACCACTTTGATCTTGAAGATTAACATTGATTTTTTTTGTAATTAACAATTTTGCTATTCTTGAATTTTTTTTCATCAAAGCATAATGTAATACGGTAGAACCTTCTCTATTTTGAGCATTAACATCAACACCTTTTTCGATTAACAACTTAATTAATGCTCCATTATTTTGTTGAAGAGCAATATGTAAAGGAGTTACTTTATGAACATTCTCCCCATCTAAACTTGCACCTTGTTCAATAAGTTTTTTTGCAATGGTATCTCTTTTATTTTGAATTGCATAAATTAAAGTACTCAATCCATTATTATCTTTTGCATTAATATCTGCTCCATTTTTAAGTAAAATATCAACAATTTTACCACGTCCTAATGTCACTGCCGATAGTAAAGGTGTCTGTCCTAAACTATTTCGATGTGCAATGTTTGCACCATTGTCAATAAAAGGTTGTATTGTAGAAACTTGATTGTTTTGAATTGCATAATAGATTGGTGTTGAGTTAGAATTAATATCTTCTCCATTGATACTATGGTTATGATCTAAATATCGTTGAATCAACTGGGGTTGTCCATAAAATGCAACTTCAAACATACTTTTTATTTCTATTTTCTTAGTATCACTATTCTTATTCACAACTATATTTCCTTTATTTGTTCTATTCTTATCATCTGAACATGATATAAAAAGGAGAGAAAAACACATCAATCCTAAGGTTAACTTTGAATTTACTTTATACACGACATCAAACCTTTTTTGAAAAATTATAACATAAAAAGAGATGAATCTACTTATCTTAAAATGCTCTAAGCACCACAGCTGCACCCACTGCAATCTGATAAAGTATTTGTGTAACACTCGATGTAATCAAAATATTTTTACTGTCCGTTTTTCCTAAAACTAAAATAGAGTCTCCTGCATCAACTTTTAAAGATGTACTGTGAGAAAAAAAGTCTCCTGATGTATGTTGAACAACTCTGCCATTTGCCTTAATTAACAAAATTTTATCCATATTGGCTCGTTCTCCATAGCCTCCACAATTGTCTACATAATCGTCAATTGTATAACCCTCTCGATATGCTAAAGCATTCGGAATATTAACTTCTCCTTGTACAACAACAATATTTGAGTGCTTAGGAATAACAATACGGTCGCCCTCTTCCAAATAAATTTTATCAAGATTATCTGCCGAAGCAATAACCACCTGCCCCAAAGGTTCAACTTTTCGTACACGTTCAACAAACTTAATAATCATTTCTGATTCTTTATTTCGAATACTGGCTTCTTCTACGGTAGAAGAATCAGAAGTAAATGCTCTGGCTTCCAAATCTTTTAGCATTGTTTCAATCAATTGTTTTTGTGTTTGAGCCACACTTTTTCGATAAAGATGTGCATTTTTTATTTCAGATAAAGGTGTAAATTTAATGTTGGATAGAATATCAAAAAGAGTTGTTCCTTTTTTAACCATCACTTTTTTGGCACCGCGATGTTCTCCCTCAATATTAATCTCAATATTATTCACATAATAATCAGAAAAAAATTTCAGTTTTGTTCCTTTTCTTAACCAAAGACTACTTGCTTGATTTAAAGGATATTCATTGGTTGTTTCTTGACCATTTTTCCAAGCTGTTAGCATAAACTTATTGGCTGTTGGTTTGGGCATAATAAATCGCATTATATCTTTTACTGTTGTTTGATTATTAAGCATTTCAAAAATATACGGTCGATTCACATCTCCTGCAACTTCAATAAAATTTTTAACAGGATTCACAAGAATAACATCTCCATTTCTAAATTGAAACAAATCAAGCTGACCATTTAAAAGAAATTGATACAAATCAATCTCTTTAATTGTCTGTTTATTTCGTAGAATACTAATATGTCGATAAGAGCCTTGCCCACGAAGAATTCCACCTGCTTTATCAATAAATTGTAAAAGAGAATCTGTAGATAAACCCTCATAGAGTCCTACCTTTTTTACAGAACCAGATACAAACACAGAAATGGGTTGATACTGCTTTAAATCAGCATAAACATAAACATTTTGATTAAAAATTTTTTTAATTTCATGTTCTATTTTACGTTTTAATTTTGAATTTGAAAGTCCAAGAAGATGAACTTCTCCGACTTTTGGAATAAAAATATTTCCTTGTTTATCAACAGTTAATTTTGAAGAAAATTCATACGCACCCCACATCTTGACAGAAACGACATCGCCTATATTAATCACATAATTTGGGTTATACCTCAATTGTTGATTCTCTTTAAAATTTCCTTGAAAAATACTTTCTCCAAAGTAAGCTTTAGAAGCATTATCTATTTGACTTTTATCTTTACTATTTGCTTCAATAGCAACATCTACAGAAAAAAGATAATTGCTTAATAAAAACAGTAATATCAATTTAAATTTTATCATTTAATTAATCCTTGTGGTCTCTAATAATTGTAAAAATAAGTGAAACAATCCCATAAAAAAAACTTAAAATAATAAAAAGAGAAAAAGCATCTTTTATTTTATTGGGATAAGTATAACTGTCTGCTTCTTGGGCTTGGGTTACTACAATAATATTTTTTGTATTCTGACTAACCAATACTTTAGTCTCCTCTAATTTAACCAGTGTTTGAATATAAAGTTCTTTGTTAAAGTCAACCCTACTTTTTAAAAGTGTAAAATCTGACATGTTAATATTCAGTTTTTTACTACCTCGTTTTCCTGTAATTCTTCTTTTAATCTTAGTAATACTTTTTTGAATATAATTAATATTACTTCGTAGTAATTTCATCTCAGCGGTTGAAGAGTTTAAATACTGAGCCTTACTATTATATTCAACATTTTTTTGAATCAACTCGCTCTCTAATCCTGCTAATATTTTATGTTTAACTTCTATTTCGACTTTAGGATTAATCGTATTATTTTTATTTTGATAACGTAAAAGCTCCTCTAATGCATCTAAAAAAAGTTGATTCTTTTTCTTCTCTTCTTTTTTTAAAAAACTTAAAACCACTTCTGCATTTTTATTTTCAAAAAGGTTCAGTATTTCACTTGACTCTTTCACAATACGCTCAACTATTTTTTTTGAAATTTTAGCATTGGCATGTGCAAAAGAGATTTTAATCGTAGTAGAGGGTTCATCATACACAACCAATAAGTCTTGATTATATTTAGCCAAAGTATTTTCTTGGTTTAAAAGATAACTTGGCAAAAATGTATTGTTTGATAAACGATGAAGTACATCAATTTGACTGCTCTTATAGTAAGCTGTCAAATTAAATTCCTTATCTAAAATTTTAAACATATCAAGAGATTTAATATAAACCTCTAATAATTTGGCATCGCTCATTGATTCTGATCCAGAAGGCAATAAAAGTGAACCCAACGGAGATACAGATTGTTTACTGGATAAATCTTTAATAATAATGGTACTTTGAGATGAATACTTTTCTGTCTCTATAAAAAATATATAATAGAGTAAATAAAAAAATAAAATAATAAAAAGTAATCTAAAAAAATAGCCTATATATCGCATCATTTACTCCTTACTCATCACGAGTACAACGGTATTGTTGTTCTAAAAAATCTAAACTCTTAGGTTCGGCCTCTTTATCACAAGAAAATTGTTCTTTAGATATGCTTGATGTTTCGGAGTTAAAAGATAATGGTGTACAGCCTGTAGATAGGTATCCCATTATTGATATAAGTAAAGTTTTTTTCATCAATACCTCTCTTTCTTTATTGTTTATTAATTTGTACATAGCGAGCAATTGCCATATTTATATCTTCAAAATAGCTAATTTTACCATTATTTACAACAATCCCTGCATCACATATATCTTTTAATGTTCCCATGTCATGACTAACCAATAAAACATTACAAGTTTCAATCTTTTTTAAAAGTGCTTCTTTTGATTTTTTTCTAAACTTAGCATCTCCAACAGAGAGTGTTTCATCAATTAAAAGATAATCAAAATCAAATGAGAGACTCAATGCAAAACTCAACCTTGATTTCATACCAGAAGAGTATGTTCGAATTGGCATATCAAAATAATCATCCAATTCAGAAAACTCTTGAACAAAATTAATAATCTCTTTAATCTCTTTTTGAGATTTACCATAGAGTCTACAGACAAATTTAACATTGGCTTTACCTGTCATATTTCCAACAAAACCACCACTGAGGGCCAAAGGCCAAGAAAAGCTTTTATCTGAAGAGATTGTTCCTTTATCTGGAAATTCAATCTGACCCAACATCCTCATAATAGTAGACTTACCTGTACCATTACGTCCTAAAATTCCAATATTTTTATCAGATGGGATGGTCAAAGTCATCTCTTTTAAAATAAACTTTTTACCATGTTTAGTTCTAAAAAATTTAGAAACATTTTTTAATTCTATCATTTAGAAATAATCCTCTTCTCAAGCTTAACATACAACCATAGTCCCAAATATAGAAAAGAGAGTGTCCATAAAGTTATATACTCATAAGAGACCAAACTATCATCTAAAGCTTCAAAGTAAAAACCATGAATCATCTCTAAAAAATGAGCTATAGGATTATAAAGTAATAAAGTTTGTAACTCTAGAGGTAATACATCTAAATTATAAAAAACAGCCGATGAAAACATCAAAGCAGTCATAAAAAAATTAATTAATTTACTTATACTGTCCATAAAAGTATTCATAACAGATAAAAAAAGTGCCACAGAAAAGGCAAAAACTAATAATAGTAAAAAACCAAAAGCGACCATTGATAAATCTTTAACTTGCATATCAAAATCAAAATAGAGACCTAAAAATAGAAAAATCAATATAATAATACCTGTAATAAAAACTTCTACCAATGTTCTTGCAATAATAGTGTCAATCGGCTTAACTTGTTTATATAAAAACAAAGCTTTATTTGCTTTAATAGATGCAATAGATTTTACAACAATATGCTTGAACATATTAAAAGCTGTAAAATTTAACGCAAGAAAAACAGCAAAATCAAAATGATTATTACCTGAATTAAAAAGAATTAATTTAATCATAACAAAAACTAAAATTTGGAAAAAAGGCTCAAAAAATGTCCAAAAAATTCCCATACGACCAGAAGAGAAACGCATGCTTAATTCTCGTAAAAAAAGTGCATTTTGAACAGCCAAAAATATTCTAAAGGAATTTCGTCTAACCACTTAATTTACCTCTTTTTTAATTAAATATTATATAGTATCAATCTTAATCATAACTCCAACACAAACCATAACCAGAAATCAAACCTATCTTTTTTAATCTTTTTAATCTCTTTTTGACAATATTTTCATTTGAAGCCATGGAAAATTTTATCTTATAATTATAATTGTCTTCGAAAACAGATGCTCCAGAGAAATGTTTATGAAATTTTTTCAAATATTTATCTGCCTGTCTTCTCTTAAAAAAAGTGCCTATTTCTATAAAAACTTTTTTTGTATTCTTCCCTATATTCGAATAACTTGTTGCTGTATATCCTACATTATAAACGGGTTTACGTGGTTTGTATTTTTTACTCGGTCTAAAGCCTTGAACAATTGAAGGAACAGAAATAACTTCGATATTGACTTCGGCTACTCCTTTATCTTTTGTATCCAAAAATTCCGCAGATGCCATGGACAAATCTAACTCTCGTTTATTCCAAAAAGGTCCTCTATCATTGATTCTTACTGTTAAAGATTTTCCATTTTTAGGATTTGTAACTAAAAGAACTGTTCCTAACGGATAAGTTTTATGTGCTGCTGTATAGGCATACATATCGTAAACTTCTCCAATTGCCGTCTTTCTACCATGAAAAATTCCTCCATACCAAGAAGCCAAAATTGTTTTTTTTGTCCCAACTGCAATTGTATGAGGATAATAAGTAATACCTTTAATTATATACGGATAAAGAGAAGCCTTAATAACTCTATCTTCTTTAGATAAAGAGAATAAAAAAGAAGAACAAAATAAAAAAATAATTATTAATTTTATATTAAACCCCATATCCATTTGGATTATTAGATTGCCATCGCCAAGTATCTTCACACATCTCTTTAACACCTCTGACAGCTTCCCAACCCAAAACCTCTTTTGCATAAGAAGGGTCAGCGTAACAAATAGCAATATCTCCTGCCCGTCTTTTTACAATTTGATACATGATTTTTTTTCCTGATGCTTGCTCAAAAGCTTTAACTATTTCTAATACAGAATAGCCTTTCCCTGTACCTAGATTAACAATCAATGGCTTTTTAAGCTCGCTAATTTTATTTAGTGCTTTCAGATGTCCATCTGCAAGATCAACCACATGAATATAATCTCGTACACCTGTTCCATCTACCGTGTCATAATCATCTCCAAAGACAGAAAGAGAATCTCTTTTCCCCACAGCGGTTTGAGCAATAAATGGCATTAAATTATTGGGTAAACCATTTGGGTCTTCTCCAATTGTTCCTGATTCATGAGCCCCCACAGGATTAAAATAACGAAGTAACATAACTTTCCATTCATTATCAGAAATATATAAATCTTGAAGTATCTCTTCAACCATTAGCTTTGAACGTCCATAAGGATTCGTAGGAGAAAGAGGAAAATTTTCTAAAATTGGTGTTCCATCAGGATCGCCATAAACGGTAGCCGAAGAGCTAAAAATAATAGTTTTACAAGCATTTTTTGCCATTACTTCACAAAGTATCATGGTTCCATACACATTGTTATCATAATATTTCAATGGTTTTGCAACCGATTCGCCAACAGCTTTTAATCCTGCAAAATGAATAACTGCATCTATCTTATGTGCATCAAATACTTTTTGTAAACTCTCTGAACTGCGAACATCTCCCTCTATTGAAACAATAGAACTGTTTACAATTTTTTCTACACGACGAATACTCTCTTTTGATGAGTTGCAAAAATTATCAAATACCAGAACTTCGTAACCTGCTGAAATTAATAAAATTAATGTATGAGAAGCAATATATCCAGCTCCACCTGTTACTAAAATCTTCATCTTTATCTCCTAAGAATCACTATTAAATATATCTCTGGTATAAACTTTGTCTTGAATATCTTCTAAATTTTTTGATAATCTGTTGGCAATAATCACATCTGCACTCTTTTTGAACGCTTCTAAATTGGTTAAAACCTTTGAGTGAAAAAACTCTTTTTCTTTATAGGTTGGTTCATAAATAATAACTTCTATTCCTTTGGCTTTAATTCTTTTCATAATCCCTTGTATTGCAGAAGCTCTAAAATTATCAGAACCACTCTTCATAACCAAACGATATACCCCAACTACTTTTGGATTTTTTGCAATAATTGCATCTGCAATAAAATCTTTTCGTGTGCTGTTGGCATCAACAATAGCTCCAATCAAAGCACTGGGAACATCTTTGTAATTGGCTCGTAACTGTTTGGTATCTTTAGGTAAACAGTAACCACCATATCCAAAAGAAGGATTATTATAATGTGTTCCAATCCGAGGGTCCAGCCCTACTCCTTCAATAATCTGCCGACTGTTCAAATCATGAGCTTCTGCATAAGAATCCAATTCGTTAAAATAAGCTACCCTCATCGCCAAATAAGTATTGGAAAAAAGTTTAATTGCTTCTGCTTCAGTAGAATTTGTAAACAATATATCAATATCTTTTTTGATTGCACCTTCTGCTAATAAATTGGCAAAAACTTTTGCTCTTTCTGACTGTTCTCCTACGATAATACGAGAAGGATACAAATTATCATAAAGTGCTTTTCCTTCACGAAGAAACTCAGGCGAAAAAATAATATTCTCACTTTGATACTTCTCTTTAACACTTTTTACAAAACCCACAGGAACAGTTGATTTTATAATCATAGGAAGATTTGGATTAAAAGCTATCACATCTCGAATAATAAGTTCAACCAAAGAAGTATCAAAATAATTTGTTTCGGTATCATAATCTGTAGGTGTAGCAATAATCACAAAATCTGCATTTTCATAAGCATCTTCTTTATCTAATGTGGCTCTAAAATTTAATTCTTTCGTAGCAAGGTAATCTTCTATTTCCTTATCATCAATAGGAGATTTTTTGGCATTCAGCATCTCTACCTTTTCAGAGACTACATCTAAGGCGACAACTTCATTATATTGTGCCAACAAAACTCCATTAGAGAGTCCTACATATCCTGTTCCAGCAATGGCTATTTTCATTTTTTTCTTTCTCACTTATTTATAATATATTTTATATACAGAATTATATCAAAATGGAGTTAAACTCTATTCTGAATAGCTTTCCAACTATATCTTATGTTCAAACTCAGGAACAATCTCTTTTAACAGTATTAATTTTTTATTTCCTTGTAATGCTTCTATTTGTTTTGTTAGTTGAAGATAATCAACAGGAGGATTTTGTGAAACCATAATAGAATCATATTCAGTTTTTAAATCAGCATCATCAATTAATAACTCTTCATAAAGCTTCTCTCCAGCTCTTAATCCTGTAAATTCTATTTTGATGTCATCTCTTCCTGAGAGTTCAATCATCTTTTGTGCTAAATCTACAATTTTAATGGGTTCTCCCATGTCTAAAATAAATAACTCTCCACCTTTGGCAATGGAAGCTGCTTGAAGAACCAATTGACAGGCTTCTGGAATCATCATAAAATATCTTGTTATATCAGGATGTGTTACTGTAATATTTTGTCCACTCTCAATTTGTCCTTTAAACTTTGGAATAACAGAACCCGAACTGCCCAAAACATTACCAAAACGAACAGCAACAATTTCAGTATTATAAGAGGGCACAGCGTGTGCATATAGTTCACAAATTCTTTTTGTTGTTCCCATTACATTCGTAGGACGTACCGCCTTATCTGTAGAAATAAGTACAAACTTTTCAACTTCATATTTAATGGCCAAATCAATGACATTTTTTGTCCCAAACACATTGTTCTCAACCGCAGATTTGATATTTTCTTCACAAAGAGGTACATGCTTATAGGCAGCAGCATGAATCACAACAGAAGGATTGTAACTTAAAAATATCTCATCTAAGGATACTTTATCTTTTATACTTAGCATCACAGAGACAATATTTATATCTTTTAACTCTTCTGATATTTGATACAAGTTATATTCACTATGATCAAGCAAAATAATCTGTTTTGCACCAAATTGAGCCACTTGACGAGAAAGTTCTGACCCAATGCTTCCTCCTGCTCCTGTTATCATTACAGTCTTTCCTGCAATAAAATTAGCAATAGAAATCATGTCCAAGTCTTTAGGTTTACGAGCCAATAAATCTTCAATAGATATATCTTTAAAAGAAGGACTATCATCTTGAAACATTTGTGTTATTTTAATATCTTGAATGTTCAAACTTTTCAAAAGCGTAAAAAGTTCATCAAGCTTTTGTTGTTCTACAGATTCTGTAATAATTACAGAATTAATTTCATACTCTTTGATAACTTCTTCAATAGAGTTTTCACTATAAACTTTTAAATTTGAAAAATAAGTGCCTATTAAATTCTCTTTAGTTGAAATTAGAGCCAAGGGTCGATATACAATTTCTCCTCTACTTGAACTTTTAATGACATCCGTTGCTTTTTCATTGGCTCCAAAAATCAAAGTTGCATATTGATTTTTTTCACGTACTGACTCCAAATAGATACGCCGTGAAATACGTAAAAAACCTATAAAGAAGAGCGATAAAAAAATATCTATTATAATAACAGAACGGGGAAATGGAGAGAAAAAATTATTAAATAAAACAAAAATAATAGAAAAAGAGAGATAGACAAGAATATGAGAAAACATTAATCGTTTATACTCACTTAATCCAAAATATCGCCATGCAACAAAATAGAGTTTTAACTTATAAAATAAAAATATTTTTAGGGGAACCAGAACCAACAACATTAAGAGCATACTATTAAAAAATTTTAAAGGTATTTCAAAATTAAAACGTAATAAATATGCCATAACTACTGTAAATATAGAGATTAAGCTATCGAATAAAATAAAAAAAAGTATTCTTTTTTGATTACTTGGTTGAAAAATTTTAACTAAAGACATATTCTTTTTATAACCTCAATAACCAAACTTAAATCCCTATTATTAGTATCTGTAGGCGAAGGAAGACAAAGACCTTTTTTAAACATCATTTCACTTGTACCATTAACAAAAGCTATATTGTCTTCAAAAAGCTTTTGTAAATGCATCGGTTTCCAAAGAGGACGACTCTCAATATTTACTTTATCTAATGCTTCAACTATTTTTAATGGGTCTGTTTTTTCAAACAAAATGGTTGTTAACCAACGATTCCCATAAGCATTGTCTATTTCTGGCATAAAGGTAATCTCTTTAATATCAGATAACTGATCTTGATAAAAATCAAATATTTCCCGTTTTCTTTGAACCCGTTCATCCAAAACTTCCATCTGTGCCACACCAATAGCAGAGAGAACATTGCTCATTCGATAGTTATAACCATACTCTTTATGCTCATAGTGTAAAAAAGGCTCTTTGGCTTGAGTTGATAAGAACTTGGCTTTTTCAATCCACTCTTTATTATCAGAGACCAACATACCTCCACCAGAAGTGGTTAATATTTTATTTCCATTAAAACTATAAACACCCAAATCTCCAAAAGTTCCACTCTGTTTTTTCCGATAAGAAGCACCTAAAGATTCCGCACTGTCCTCAATTAAATAAATATTATTTTCTTTACAAATAGCCACAATTTCATCTAATTTTGCTACCTGCCCATAAAGGTGGGTTAGGATAAGTGCTTTTGGCTTAACTTTTAATTCATGAATCGCTTTTTTTAATAATTCTGGAGACAAATTCCAACTCTCGTCAGAGTCTATAAAAATAGGAGTAGCTCCTTGATACAAAATTGCATTAACCGAACCAATAAAGGTAAAAGTAGAAGCCAAAACCACATCATCTTTTCCAATATTTAAAACTCTAAGTGCCAAATGAAGCCCTGCCGTTGCAGATGAAAGAGCCAACGCATTAGAAGCACCTGTATAGTCTTTAATAGCATCTTCAAAACGATTAACAAATGCACCTAAAGGAGCAATATAGTTACTTTCAAACACCTCTGCTATATATTTTTGTTCATTTCCACTCATGTGGGGAGGCGATAAAAAAAGTCTATTCATCTAATTTCCTTCTAACTTTACATGGATTACCGTAGGCAACAACACTACTTGGAATGTCTTTAAGTACAATTGAGCCTGCTCCAATGATTGAATTTTTACCAATGGTAATTGATTGAATAACAGAAGAGCCTATTCCAATGTGTGTATTGGTATTAATAGTCACATTACCTGCTAAAGCTACATTTGGAGAAATATGAACAAAATCAGCAATACAATTTTCATGTTCAACAACAGATGAAGTGTTTAAGATAACACCTTCTCCAATGCTTGAACTTGCATTAATAACAACATTTGCCATAACCACAGTTCCTCTTTTAATTATAACATCTTTTGCAACAGTTGCTGAAGGGTGTATTAAACTAATAATACTAAATCCATGACTCTCAACTTTTTTAAATAATTTTGCTCTTATACGATTACTTCCTATTCCAAAAATTAGTGGAATAGACAAATCTTTCTCTAAACTATCAAAAGTTGGATAAGTATTGTCTCCATCATCAATATATATAATCTCATTATAACCACAAAGAGTAGCTATATCGTTAACAACCAATCCATGACCACTTGCACCATAAATATACAATTTACTCATTAATAGCAGAACCTTTAAACTTCTCCATTGTTACAGAACCAGCAGAACTTATACCACTTCTTTTAACCACTTTTAAAAAAGTCATCCATAAAATTTTCATATCTAAAAGAAATGATTGATTATCAACATACCAAACATCATATTCAAATTTTTGCTCCCAAGAGATGGCGTTTCTCCCATTTACCTGAGCCCAACCAGAAATCCCTGGTTTAATACTATGTCTTCTTTTTTGATGATTATTATAGAGTTCTAAATATTCTACCAATAGAGGTCTAGGACCAATAAAGCTCATCTCTCCCTTTAAAACATTAAAGAGCTGAGGAAGTTCATCTAAACTTACCTTTCTAATAAAAAGTCCTATATTAGCAAGTCGTTGATTATCAGGTAAAAGTTCTCCTCGATTATCAGTTTCATTACTCATTGTTCTAAATTTATAAATGGTAAAAAGTTGCTCATTTAGCCCTGGTCTAATTTGCTTAAAGAGAATTGCTTTTCCTATTTTAAAAAAAACTAAAAGAGCCGTAATAGTAAGAAATGGAGACAAAAGTATAATCAAAATAAGTGATAGTATAATATCAAACAATCTTTTTAACATTACTATAACTTCTCCAATTCATCTTTTAAAGAGTTAAAAAAGAACTCTTGACTATAT
>Ga0256826_1001587_pt1 | contig 14080 bp, 13 predicted proteins | sample CV79metaG_FD_185975 | JGI IMG/M metagenome (GOLD analysis project Ga0256826, IMG submission 185975) | Hydrothermal vent microbial communities from East Pacific Rise, Pacific Ocean - CV79 | ecosystem: Environmental > Aquatic > Marine > Hydrothermal vents | place: Pacific Ocean: East Pacific Rise...
CATTGTTCCGGTTTCTTTCGGTTATGATGGAAAGAGCCTATTTATTCACACGGCATTGGCCGGTAAAAAAATAGATTTCATAGAAGCAAATAATTTGGTTTGTTTTGAGTTTGAATCACAAGTAAAAACAGTGAAACACGAAAGTATTCCATGCAAATGGACAGCGGCGTACAAAAGCATTATTGGCTACGGTAGAATGATAGAAATAAAAAATCTTGAGGAGAAAATTGTTGCTATTAATAGCATTATGCTCCATTATTCCAATAAAAAATGGGACTTTACTGAGAAGATGCTTAATAATGTAAAAATGTGGAAGATTAAGATTGATGAGATTTCCGGAAAAACATCAGCCTATTAAAAATAAGTATTATAAACGCTTATGGCTAAGCATATCTGAAGAAAATAGGGTAATAATTTCTTTCAATACCACTTGCTTTGTTTGATATAAAGGAATATTTGCTTTATCAAAATCTGTACGAAAATGTTGCCCGGCAGTTTTTACCAATAGTGCATCACAATCACTTAAGGCATTCACCACTTCTTGGTGAGAATGCTCGTGATGTTCTTCTTCTTCATGGTCATGGTGCTTATGAGGGTTTTTGCGAAATTCAACAAAATCCCAGCTCCCATTATTCACAATATAAATAGCAAATTCTTTGGCTCGTCCTGTTCTATTAAAAAGGTTTATTCTATCATTAGTTGGAATGGCAATTCTCATAATTTATCAAATTTGGCCTGCGAAGATAGTAAAAATTCTAATGCGCATCTAACCAGTTTGTTCCAATATTCATTTCCACAATCACCGGCACCCTTAATTCCAATGCTTCCCTCATTTCTTTCTCTACAATTACTTTCAGTTGTTCTATCTCATCCTTTTTGGCATCAAATACCAATTCGTCATGAACTTGTAGAATCATCTTGGATTGTAATTGCTGCTCTTTCATGGCTTCATCAATTTTGATCATGGCTACTTTTATCATGTCAGCTGATGAACCTTGTATGGGAGCATTAATGGCGTTTCTTTCGGCAAAACCACGCACAATAGCATTTCTAGAGTTAATGTCTCTTAAATATCTACGCCTACCCATTAATGTTTCAACGTATCCAAGCTCCTTAGCTTTCTGAATGCTTTCATCCATATATGCCTTTATTCCGTTATACTTCTCAAAATAATTTTTAATAATTTCAGCAGCTTCTTTTCTGGCAATGCCCAATCGTTCAGACAAACCAAAAGCAGAAATTCCATAAATAATACCAAAATTTACTGTTTTAGCACTCCTCCTCATATCGCTACTTACCTCTTCCAATGGAATATCGTAAACCCTACTAGCTGTAGCGGTATGAATATCTATACCTTCCTTAAAATCATGAATCATGGCTTTGTCTCCACTCATACTGGCAATAATTCTTAACTCCACCTGTGAATAATCTGCCGCCAATAAAACATGGTTTTGATCACAAGGAACAAAAGCTTTCCTAATCTCTTTTCCTTTTTCGGTTCTTATAGGAATATTCTGCAAGTTGGGATTAGTAGAACTTAGCCTTCCGGTAGCTGCAACGGTTTGATTATAACTTGTATGTATTTTGTGATCTCTTGAGCTTACTAATTCCGGTAAGGCATCAACATAGGTAGATTTTAGCTTTGTTAAAGAACGATAATCCAAAATATTACGGATTATTGGATGCTTACTTTCCAATTTCACCAATATATCTTCACCGGTTGAATACTGTCCTGTTTTGGTTTTTTTGGCTTTCTCGGTAATTTGCATTTTTCCAAATAGGATATCACCTAATTGTTTAGGAGAAGCAATATTAAATTCTTCTTGAGCATGGGCATATATTTGAGTTTCAAGTTTTTTAATATCTGTTGCCAATTCTATAGAAAATCTATTTAAAGCAGGAACATCCAAATTTACTCCATTATTCTCCATTTTGGCTAGTATTTTAATCAGAGGCATTTCTACTTGACTAAAAAGATCCAATAAGTTTTTCTCGGCGAGGAGTGGCTCAAAATAAATTTTAAGTTGCAGAGTAATATCAGCATCTTCAGCCGCATATTCACTTAGTTCTTCCGGGTTTGCATCCCTCATGCTTTTTTGCTTTTTACCTTTTTTCCCTATTAAAGTTTCAATGCTTACAGGCTGATAATTGAGATAAGTCTCTGCCAATAAATTCATATTATGGCGCATATCGGGTTGAAGAAGATAATGAGCTATCATGGTATCAAAGAAAGGGCCTTGAACATCAATTTTATACCAATTTAAAAAGGCGATGTCAAATTTTAAATTCTGTCCAATCTTGCCAATATTATTTGTTTCAAGCACATCTTTAAACTCTGAAACAATCCTCTGTGCTTCCTCCCTATTTACAGGCAAGGGAACATAAACTGCAGTGTGTGGTTTATAGGAAAACGACATTCCAACCAGCTCATCTTTAGCAGGATCTAATCCGGTAGTTTCTGTATCAAAACTAAAAGCCATACAAGTTTTCAATGTTTCTATCAAATGTTTTCTTTTCTCGGCAGTATCGGCAGTGGTATATTGATGTGCTGTATTCTCAATAGTTTTCCATGTACTTACATCAAGCTCTTCAGCATCTGACATGGTGCTAAACAAATCAGTTTGAACTCCTGCAGCAGCAATATTAGCCTGAGCAAATATCCTTTTTGCAAAATTTCTGAACTCTAGTTCATTAAGTAATTTTTGTAACTCTTGGCGATTGGGCTTATCAACCTCCAGTTTTTTTAAATTTAATTCTACAGGCACTTGTAATTCTATAGTAGCTAGCCTTTTAGAGAGTAAGGCATCATCAACAGCTACTTTTACCTTCTCTTTAAGTTTAGGATTTTTTATTTCATCTACATGTGCCACCATGTTTTCTATGCTGTCAAACTGGGCAATAAGCTTACGTGCTGTAACGGGTCCAACTCCCATAATACCAGGGATATTATCCACACTATCGCCACTCATTCCTAAAAAATCTATTACTTGCTCGGGTCTGGATATTCCAAAATTAGCACATATTTCTTTTGGGCCTAAAACTTCGGCAGGTTTACCCATTCTTGCGGGTTTCATCATGAAAATATTATCTGATACCAATTGACCATAGTCTTTATCTGGAGTCATCATAAAAACTTGTAAGCCTTCCTTTTCTGCTTTTTTAGCCAAAGTTCCTATCACATCATCGGCCTCGTAGTTTTCAACAAGAATTAACTCTACTCCAAAATACTCTATCAGTTTTTTAATATGGGGAATTGCTAAAGAAATATCTTCAGGTGTTTTTTCCCTATTAGCTTTATAATCGGGGTAAATATCGCTACGAAAGGTGAGTCCTTTGGGGTCGAAAACAACAGCCATATAATCAGGCTTTTCATTTTCAAGTACTTCATAAAAAGTATTTGCAAAACCCAAAATAGCCGAAGTATTTAATCCTTTGGAATTGATTCTTGGATTACGATTAAGCGCATAATAGGCTCGATATATTAAAGCATAGGCATCTAATAAAAATAATCTTTTAGGTGTAGGCATACATATTGATTTGATGAATTGGTAAAAATAAGAAAAACATCTGAATGGGGAGTGAAAATCGTTTGCCACAATGGGCCTAGACTTAAGGAATCTCTAGAATTTTTAAGCGACAAAAGTAAAAGTTAGCACAACTAATGCACCTAAAATAAAACCTGCATATACCTGACTATGTGAATGCGAATGAAGCTTCAATCTGGAAAAGCCTACTAAACCAGATAAAATAAAAACCAGATATACAGGCCAAGGAGACAGAATATAATGTGAAGCAGTTAAAAACAATATGGCTGTACTAACTGCTCCCATTGACATATTATGAATAGATATTTTCCAAAAAATATTAATAAGGGCTGCCATTAAGACTAGAATAGTAGCTATTAGAAAGATGGTACTTAGAAACGAAAAAATATGCAAGCTATTGAATACAAACCAAGTAGTAAAATAGAACATTCCGGCAATTGAAAAAGGATATAGTCTGTCCTGTTTTTTCTCCAAAGACATACTTTCAATAATTCGCATTCTTTTTAAAAGCCATATTAATAAAATAGGAAGAATCAAACTATTAATTATTACTATTGTAATAATATATATCCAAGCCTCCCATGAGGTTTCAACAGGGCCTTGGGAATCCATCCAAAAAAGCAATAGGACCATATAAAAAGGCATCCAAAGCGGATGAAACAAATAGCTTAAATACAGGGCTATCTTCTTTTCCAAATCTGGTTAATTTAAAGCTTAATTTCCTCTTGATTGGTATTAAAAATATGATACTCCAAAACATGATAAGAGGCATCCTTTTCAACACTAACCCATTTATTAAACTCTTTATACCATTTTCGCTGTATATGGCGGAAGTTTGACCGAATAAAAGCATGAACATATGGATGGACAATAAGCTCCAGCTTTTGCTCATTTTGCTCATTAAACAAATAGCTCAAGTTATTTTCAATTTCGTCAATCAGCAGAACACTTGGTGTAATCTCTCCAGTGCCACTACAAACCGGACATTGCTCTTGAATTTCCACACTCATTTCGGGTCTAACTCGTTGACGAGTAATTTGAACCAATCCAAATTTTGAAGGAGGTAAAATAGTATGTTTAGCTCTATCCTTATTCATTTCTTCCTTCATATGTTCAAATAAGGCTCTCCTATTGGGCGCCTTAGCCATATCAATAAAGTCAATAACAATAATGCCTCCCATATCACGTAATCTCAATTGTCGAGCAATTTCTGTAGCAGCTTCAAGGTTTGTTTGTAGGGCATTTTCTTCTTGTGATTTGTCTTTATTAACTCTATGTCCACTATTTACATCAATAACATGTAAAGCTTCGGTATGTTCAATAATAAGATAAATACCACTTTTAATGGTCACTATTTTACCAAAAGAACTTTTAATCTGTTTATCAATTCCAGATTGTTCAAAAATGGGTTTTCCCTCTTTTACAAGGTTCACAATCTTAGCTTTATCAGGCGATATTCTTTCAATAAACGTTCTGATTTCATCTGCTAAAGTTGCATCGTTTACTTTTATGGAGCTAAAAGATTCGTTTAATAAATCGCGTAATAATGTAGAAGTTCTATTGAGCTCGCTCACAATTTTAAGAGGAGCTTTTACTTTATTATTAATTTTTTCATGAACCGATTCCCATTTTTTAACCAGATTTCTGAGATCAGAATCTAGTTCAGCTACCATTTTATTTTCGGCCATGGTACGCACTATCACCCCATAATTATTAGGTTTAATGCTAGATATCAATCGTTTTAACCTTTTTCTCTCCTCTGCACTTTTAATTTTTTGGGAGATGGATATTTTATTTGAAAAAGGCAAAAGGACCATAAATCGGCCCGCAAACGATATTTCAGAAGATATTCTAGGACCTTTAGATGAAATGGGTTCTTTAGCAATTTGAATTAAAACTTTTTGATTAGCCTTCAGAACACTATTAATTTTGCCTGTTTTTTGAATATCTTTCTCTAGTTTTATATTATTAAATACATCTTCGTCCGTAGTACCATTCATTAATGAACGCACATATTTATTATATGTGAGTACCTGAGGACCTAAGTCTAGATAGTGTAAAAAAGCATCTCGTTCGTAGCCAACATCTACAAATGCAGCATTCAGCCCTGCCATAATTTTACGTACGCGACCTAAGTATATATCTCCAACAGAAAAACTGCTGTTGGTTTTATCTTTATGTAATTCTACTAATTGATTTTCTTCCAGTAATGCAATCTCCACCTCATTTGGGCGAGAATTGATGATAAGTTCTCTATTCATGTAGGAACGTTTTTATATAAAAATTCCAGCTAACCAAAATGGATAGCTGTCTAGGAAGAAGAAAAGGAAAGGTAGTAGGATAAAAAATCCTGAAAGAAATCAAGGTTGCTATAAACAACCTTGATTTCATGTTGTTAGTTTATTTTTTCTTATGTCTGTTTTTTCTCAGACGTTTTTTACGCTTGTGCGTAGACATCTTATGTCTTTTTCTCTTTTTTCCGCTTGGCATATCAGATTATTTTAAATTATTTTACGTTTTCTTTAACCTCTGAAACAAAGCTCTTAGCTGGTTTAAAAGATGGGATATTGTGAGCTGGAATAATAATAGTAGTGTTTTTTGAAATATTTCTTCCAGTTTTCTCAGCTCTTTTCTTAATTACGAAACTTCCAAATCCTCTTAAGTATACATTTTCTCCGCCTTTCATGGAATCTTTGATAGCATCCATAAATGCTTCAACGGTTTTTTGTACAGCAATCTTTTCAATACCTGTTTTGTTTGCGATATCCGCAACGATTTCTGCTTTAGTCATGATCTTATATTTATTTTTAAAAAATTATTTTTTTTAATTGGGATGCAAAGATATATTTTTTTTCCTTTGTTCAAATAATTAATTCATTTTTTTTGAAGCTAATTAACTCAATATAAATTTGTTTACTCTTATATGCTATTATCAGAAAATATTATTAATTGGTATAGTACACATGCCAGAAAGCTTCCGTGGCGACAAAACCAAGACCCCTATAGTATTTGGGTGTCTGAAATTATCATGCAGCAAACACGCATTGAACAAGGCCTAGCCTATTATCTCAGGTTTATTGAAACCTTTCCTAATATAATGGACCTTGCAAAAGCCAAGGAGGACAAAGTTTTAAAGCTTTGGGAAGGTTTGGGTTACTACAGCAGAGCCAGACATATGATGCACACAGCAAAAGAAATAGCATCACTTTATAATGGTGTGTTCCCTAAACAATATGAAACCGTTTTAAAACTAAAAGGAATAGGTCCTTATACTGCCTCTGCAATTTGTTCGTTTGCCTATAAAAAACCTTATGCTGTTGTGGATGGGAATGTTTCTAGAGTATTATCAAGATATTATGGTATCAACACCCCCATTAATACAAGCTCCGGGAAATCCCTTTTTGCCAAACTAGCTCAGGATAATTTAAATCTAAAATCACCTGACATTCATAATCAAGCTATTATGGAGTTTGGCGCACTCCAATGCAAACCCACAAATCCTCTTTGCCTAAAGTGCCCTGTTGCAGATTCCTGTGTGGCATTGGCAACTAATCAAGTTTCTATATTACCTAAAAAGGAGAAAAATTTAAAAGTAAGTAATAGGTATTTGCATTTTTTCTTCATCAAATCTGAAAATTATTTTTTAGTGGAAAAAAGAACTTCTTCAGACATTTGGAAAGGATTATATCAGTTACCCTTGATTGAAAGCAAAAAAGAAGTACAAAATGATACTATTTTTGAGCTTACCGATTTTAAAAATATTATTGGAAATCAGAAATTCAATTTAGTGAAAACACAGGAAGTAGTCCACAAGCTTACTCATCGCAAGCTATATATTAGATTTTATAACATAGAAGTAACAAAACTACTTTCTCCCAAATATTTACGAATTGCTATCACCAATATGAATGATATTGCTTATCCTCAACCAGTCAGAAAATTTTTAACTAATTTGGCTGAGAATATATTAAACAATTAGGGTAGATTCGTAAAAGCCATTATTTTTGTCGAAAAAAAAGAAATGATTCAAATAAAAGCACTCCCCTTTAATCCTTTTCAAACCAATACCTATATTTTGTGGGACGAAAGTCTGGAAGCTATAGTAATTGATCCATCTTTTAGTACAGAAAAAGAATATCAATATTTTAATGACATATTAAAATCGAAGAATCTCAAACTTCAAGCCATTTATAATACTCATTGCCATTTCGATCATTGTTTTGGCGCCGCTTTTTTAAAGAACGATTTAAATATGAGTTATGCTGCTCATCAAGACGGAATTCAGTTCACAAAAAATGCAGCCTTGCAAGCCTCAGTTTATGGTTTAAACATCTCTCATATTGAAGAACCAAGCACCTTTATTGACCAAGGCGACCGTATTCGGTTTGGTTCTAGCGAATTGAGTATATTAAATACTCCGGGGCATGCAGATGGAAGTTTGTGTTTTGTTTCGCAGAAAGAGAAATTTGTTATTACGGGTGATGTTCTTTTTAGAGAAAGCATTGGGCGTACTGATTTACCAACCGGAGATTTAGATTTACTTTTAGCTAGTATCCACAATAAACTATTTAAGTTAGCTGGTGATTTTATTGTTTACCCGGGACATGGGCCTCAATCAAGTATTGCTCACGAACAAGCAAATAATCCTTTTTTGCATTTTGGTGAAGTATTTTAAAATACTTATCTTTAGCATTAAAACCATATTATAATGATAAAAATAAACGAAACATTTATTTCTGAGACTTCGGATATTGCAAAAAATCGTGACAGGAGACGTATGAATTACAATTTTCATAAAAAAGATTCTGCCACCCTACAAAGGATGCTTAATGCTATGGAGTCCGACACTTATATTCAGCCACATAAACATGAAAATCCTGACAAAGTTGAAGTGTTTTTTGTTTTACGGGGTCGCATTCTCTTAATAGAGTTTAATGATACCGGAGAAATTATTGATCATATTATTTTAGACCCAAAGCAAGGAAATTATGGCGCAGAAGTACCCGCTCGAACTTGGCATTCGCTTATTTCTCTTGAGGATGGTTCCGTGGCATACGAAGTAAAAGATGGCCCTTATATTCCAATTACCGATAAAAATTTTGCCACTTGGGCTCCCAAAGAAGGTGATGACTATTGCCAAACCTATAATCGTAATTTACTAGATAAATTAGGTTTATAGTATTCAAGCTCTAAAACTTTCCTAAATTTGCACATGCAAAAAATACTAATCATCAGATTTAGTTCCATTGGAGACATTGTGCTTACAAGCCCCCTTTTGCGCGCCATAAAGACACAAAAGCCTAATATTGAAGTTCATTTCATAAGTAAAAGAGCTTATGAAGCTGTATTAGAAAACAATCCTTTTATAGATAAATTGATACTACTTGATGATAATATTAATAAAACCATTAAAACACTCAAAAGGGAAAAGTATGATTATATTATCGACCTGCATAACAACCTTAGAACTTATAGAATAAAAAGAGCTCTTAACATCAGATCATCTTCTTATGAGAAACTTAATTGGAAAAAGTGGCTGTTGGTAAAATTCAATATCAATAACCTTCCTCAGGTTCATATAGTACAACGCTATTTTGATACGCTAAAAAATATTCATGTTTATGATGACGGCGATGGTTTAGAGTATTATAATGGACAGGAAAATGAGCTTATAATAAATGGATTGCCACAAGAAATTGCATCAAATTTTGCCACTATTGTTATAGGAGGAACTTATTATACCAAACAAATTCCTATTGCAAAATTATTAGAGATCATTAAATACATAACTATTCCTATTGTCCTACTTGGAGGACCGGAGGACATTCAAACGGCAAATATATTATCCGAACAATCCGAAAAGGAAATTTATATAGCCGTTGGCAAAAGCTCTTTAAACGAAAGTGCGGAGATTATCAGAAGAAGCCAGTTTGTGGTTAGTAGCGATACCGGTTTAATGCATATTGCTGCTGCTTATGAAAAGAAAATTTACTCCGTTTGGGGAAACACAATTCCTGAGTTTGGAATGTACCCTTATATTCCCAAGCATCCGGATAGATCAATTATTATTGAAAATAAAGATTTGAACTGCCGTCCATGCAGCAAATTAGGATTCAAAAGCTGTCCAAAACAGCACTTTGACTGTATGATGAGTTTGGATTTCTCCAAAATATGGGAGTAAAAGCAATATCTGTTAATAAATATTACTTACAAAATTGATCATAATAAAACACATGGGCTGCAAAAAGCTTAAAATCAGGTTTCTTATCATTCATAGTATCGCAATTACCAAATAAAAATGCATATCCTTCTTTTTTATACTTCGCCTTTTTTACCTTATAAGACTCCCCATCTTTCACTACATAGTAGGCATTTGCAGTATTTCCTGAAACAGCAACATTATTTACCGATGTTTCTCCGCTTTTAGCATTTGGCAAATCATATACTTTTAACTTTGAATCGAACCCGGGATTCAGTAATTGTAACAGCCTATACTTTTCTTTTCCAGGCTGTTTTACTCGTTGCCAGTAAATATGTTTGCGATCTACTACTTCCTTAAAATTGGAATTGGCTAGCTTACTAATATTTGATGTTTGCTCAGCAATAATTTCCAATTTAGCCAAACCATCTACTTCTATTTTTAGTTGTTTTACATCCGCTGCCTTGTATTTATGAGGATTCCCATCTTTATCAATCAACCTAAAACTCATAATGCCATTTGGACCAAAAGAAGCATTCCTGAGCTTTCCTGATAAAGTTTCTCCTTGTAAATCTGTTACCTCGGCAAATCCGGAAATGGAAGACAAAGGAGTTACAAATTGGGCATAAACTTGAAAAGATGTTAAAATGAGAGACAGAAAAGCTATTACAGTAATTTTTTTCATAAGATGATTTTTTTACGATTACAAACTAGTGCAAATCTATAAATAAATCATAATAAAGCTGTTAAGGAAAATATAAAACAAGCAGACCTGCTAATTATAAATGTGTAGTATTTTACCGTTATATGAAGTGAAGTATTGTTTCAGTGGTTTTACCGATGGTCCTGAGACATTAGATCCATCCAAAATAAGATATGTAGATTCGCAACAAGCATCTTTAATAATGATTCCATCTTCTTCAACATTCAGTCTCGAACAGGAGTTTTCATCGCAACAAGCATCTGGGTCGTGAGGACAAGTACGCTCAAAAGCCACAAATTCATCAACACTTATTCTGTAAACTATCACTCCTCTACTGGGCGGATTGGCAGTTAAATACTCATGTCCTCCAACAGTATTAAGATTTATAAACTGTGTGGAGTTAGGCTCTATTCGAATATTGACAACCGCAAAGGGTAATGGAGCATCTTCTTTTTTGCATTGCGTAATAAGCAAGGCAGCAAACAGCAATCCTAAGAGTGGGATATATATTAGTTTTTTGTTCATAAAATATAAAAACGCAAAATTAGAGAAAATATTACTGATAAAACGAGGGAATAAGAGTTTTTAAGATGTTTTAAAGAATAGTAGTTTTTTTATCTCCTTAACGCAAAACAGTGCGACCAAGTTGTTTACTAATTTGCTTCTTTTGGTTTTCTTTTTTTGCAATTTGATTAAGAATTGGCATAATTTCTTCATCACCAGCTTTTTTCAATTGTTGTTGCAGCTCTTTTATATCTTTCTCCAAAACGCTCAGTTTATAAGAAAGAATGGAATTAAGAACGCTCATTTTTAAATGATCTTTCTCGGACTTTACATAAATTTGTTTCTTCTCCATCCAATTTGGAGATAAATCATGTGGACTGCTAAAAACATCAATGCAAAACTTGGCTACTTTTGGGTTGGGGTGATTAACAAAATAGGATATTTTTTTAAACTCTCCTTCTTCCACAGCTTCTTCAAAATGCTTATATATTTGAAGATAAACGGGATTTTCCAAAACAAGATTATCCATTTCTAGTTGATCTATAATCACAGCAGCTACATTAATTTTTCTTTCTTCTTTGTTTTCATCCACATAAAGAAAATAGTTATGACCAAATTCCAGAAGCAAACGAGCCAAATTTTCTTCCTGAAAGGACAACTTCCCTCTTATTTGCACTTCCTCTATTTCATGATTTGCTTGAAGAGGAGGGCTTATATTTGTTTGAGTATAGCTTTGTTTATAAACGTCTTTAAATTTCTTTCTCAAGTCTTTATTGAGCTCGTTCAGCAAAGTTTGCTCAGGAATATCCATTAAAGCAGCACATTCTTTAACATAAACTTGTCTTGTAATAGGGTCAGGTATTACGGAAATACTTTGTACAATTTCTTTAATGAGCCCTGCTTTTTTGATAGGGTCATTTTTAACTTCCTCAGTAAGCAGGTTGGTTTTAAAACTAATAAAATCCTGTGCTTGGCTTTTGATATACTCTTGTACTTCTGATGAGAGATGTGAGCGGGCAAAACTATCGGGGTCTTCACCATTGGGGAACAGCACTACCTTAACGTTCATGCCTTCCGATAATATCATATCTATCCCTCTCAATCCAGCCTTTATACCTGCAAAATCACCATCGTAAAGTATGGTAATATTGGGTGTAAATCGTTTAATGAGTTTTATTTGATCTACAGTTAATGATGTTCCAGAGCTAGCTACTACATTCTCTACACCCGCATCAAATAAAGAGATAACATCTGTATAACCTTCTACTAAGAAACAATTATCCTGCTTAACCATTTCATTACGAGCAAAAGAGATTCCATATAATACTTTACTCTTATGATATAATTCAGATTCAGGCGAGTTTAAATATTTGGCTTGTTTTTTATCGTTGCTTAAAGTTCTACCTCCAAAAGCAATTACTTGCCCGGTTAAGTTATGAATAGGAAACATCATTCGTCCTTTAAACCTATCGAACTTTTTGTTATCTTCTCGTAAAATTGTTAAGCCTGTTTTAGATAATAAATCGATATTATAGGCATTTGCAACAGCATGATCGGTAAAAGCAGTCCATTCATCGGGGCTATATCCCAATTGGAATTTCTTAATCATTTTTGTACTAATTCCTCTTTCGGTGAGGTAGTTTAGCCCAATAGATTTACCTTTTTCTGTTTCCCAAAGTTGCTTAGCAAAGAATTTAGCAGCAAAGTCTGAAATTAAAAGCATGCTTTCTCGCTCGTTATACTGAGCTAATTGTTCTGGAGTTTGCTCTTCTTCTTGTACTTCTATTTGATACTTATTAGCGAGGTAACGCAGGGCATCCGGATAGGTTTTATGCTCGTGTTCCATTACAAACCCAACAGAGCTTCCTGATGCTCCGCAACCAAAGCATTTGTATATTCCTTTTGCTGGGCTTACAGTAAAGGATGGGGTTTTCTCATTATGGAAGGGGCATAATCCCAGTAAATTCGCTCCTCTTTTTCTCAGATGCACAAAATCGCCTACTACTTCTTCTATTCGAGCGGCATCAAATATTTGCTGTATGGTATCTTTTGGAATCATAATAGTGGGCAAAGTTAAGGAAATGATACGAGAGTATTAAGCAAAAAAAAGCAGCCATTTGGCTGCTTCATATTTTTTACTGGAGTGTAAACTTAATAGGCATTCTATATTGAACCCTTACAGGTTTTCCTCTTTGTTTACCGGGTTTCCATTTGGGCATAGACCTAATAACTCTTACAGCTTCTTCGTCACAACCACCTCCAATGCCTCGGAGTATTTGAACATCGGTTACTGCTCCGTTTTTCTCTACAACGAAAGTTACAAAAACACGGCCACTGATACCGCTTTCTTTTGCCATACGTGGATACTCGATATTTTTACCAATATATCCATACATTTTCGCTTCACCGCCAGGGAAGGAAGGCATTTCTTCAACGACCAAGAAAATTTTCTCTTCTACGATTTCCTCTTCTTCTTCAATCACAGGAACATACTCTTCCATTTCGGTATCGTCGTCCATATCTGCATCGATTTCGATGTCATCTTCCACTTCCACATCATCTTCAACAACATTAATAATAGTAACTTGTGGTGGTGGTTTTGGGGGTGGTGGCTTAACTTTCTGCTCGGTAATTGGAATGATTTCTTCCGGTGTATCATCTGCTTCTCTTTGAACCAAATTATAAACCTGCTTATCATAGCTTTTCCATTCCATACCTACGAATACCAACGCGAGAGCAATAACGAAACCCACTTCTAAAAAAATCGATTTTTTAGGTTCCAAGTCTGCTTTTTCCGTTTTTCTTTTATCCATAGTATTATTATTTAAAAGCGTTTATATCTTCTTTTTTCAATGCGCTAAAATATAAAAAAAATTCAATCTTTTAGCTATTGTGTTTCTAGCCTAGGCTTCTACTAGGGCTTTATAATCATCGGCCGATAAAAGAGTATCTAATTCTGATTTATCGCTCATCTTTACTTTAATGATCCATCCTTTTCCGTAAGCATCAGTATTTATTAACTCAGGAGCATCTTCCAGCTCTGCGTTAAATTCTATTACTTCACCACTAACTGGCATAAAAAGATCCGAAACAGTTTTTACTGCTTCAATTGTTCCAAAAGATTCTTCT
>Ga0256826_1001588_pt1 | contig 14074 bp, 8 predicted proteins | sample CV79metaG_FD_185975 | JGI IMG/M metagenome (GOLD analysis project Ga0256826, IMG submission 185975) | Hydrothermal vent microbial communities from East Pacific Rise, Pacific Ocean - CV79 | ecosystem: Environmental > Aquatic > Marine > Hydrothermal vents | place: Pacific Ocean: East Pacific Rise...
CATCTATCAATTCTGAAGAGTTCAGAAGAGAAATTGAGTACTCTATAAGGTATTTTCCTGCTAATTTTGTTAAATCTCTACTCTTTCCATTGTTAAACCAAAATGGAATTAAGGCTACGGTTTTCATGGTTAGTTCCTTGGAAGTTCTATTATTATTATATCTAAGATTATCAAATGGTAGCGTAAAACCACCTCTTTCAAGTGGTGGATATAAGCTACATTCGCAAAGCGAATATTAGTCAGGAGTTTTCTGTTGCTCAATATATTGTTTCACTATTTCAAGTGGAGCACCACCAACACTACCTGCAAAATAGCTTCTGTGCCAAAGACCTGCCTTACCCCAATATCTCTCTTTAATGTCAGGCATATCTCTTCTTAGGAGACGACTAGAGCGTCCTTTTAAGTTGTTTACAATTTTAGAGTTTGCCTATAGTGAATTTGGGTTAAAAATAGGAAAGTTTGCACTGATAAACCATATCACTAAACTAAAAAAGCGTGAAAAAACCTCTTGGCTTAGAGAGATTGATTCGCAAACCATTCAACAATCTATAGCCAATATGGACAAAGCCTATCAGTATCATGCAAGTATCTTGGTAGATATTGAGGAAAAAGAAACAATAATTACTCACAATTCCAAATCAGTTGGAATTGATGTTGGTATATCTCTTGTGGTAGCAGACAGTAATGGCAGAAAAGTTAAGCCTTTAGACTTAGTAAGAGAACTTTCTAAACTACGAACAAAAGCACAGCAACTAAGCCGTAAGAAAAAAGGTTCAAACAATCGTGCTAAGGCGAAAGCTAAAATAGCTAAACAAAATCTTCGTATAGCAAATATGCGTAAAGATTTTTTACATAAACTCTCACTTCAATACAGCGAAAACCAAACTGTTGTTGTGGAAGATTTAAAGATTAAAAATATGACATCAAAAACAAAAGGAACGGTAGAAAAACCCTCTAAAAATGCAAGTGCAAAAAGAGGACTAAACCGTGTCATTACTCAACAAAGTTGGGGATTGTTCTTTGAGTTTCTTGAATATAAGTTAAGAGAAAGAGGTGGACAACTCATCAAAGTTGACCCTAAATATACTTCTCAAACTTGTAATGAGTGTGGTCATATCTCCAAAGAGAATAGAAAATCACAAGATAAGTTTGTATGTACTGCTTGTGGGCATTCTGCCAATGCAGATATAAATGCTAGTAAAAACATACTTGCCCGTGGGATACACAGCAATAATGCTTTACTGAAAATAGCTATTTAGGCTATGGATGAAGAATCCACCTCATTCATGGGGTGGAGTATCAAAAGTAGTTAAAACCAAGCTTTCGAGCTTTCCCTCTAAAAACTCCTTTTCGACTATTGTCTCTTCTAGTTTTTTAGCTATCACTCTTGAGGTAGATTCATTTAATCGAGAAATAATAAAAGATTGAAATATTTCTGATGAATTAAAAGAGAGCATGTTCTAATTATTATGCTTTAATTTTTTTAAAACAAATTTAAAGCTATAATCAAACCATGAAGCAAATTGAAAAATCTATAAACTATAAATTGGGCTTAAGTGCAGAAGAGAATCAAGAGTATGGTCAGGCTATAGATTATTATCTTTTAGCAACACTAGAGAAGAGTGAATATTTAAATGAAATATACTATCATTTAGTCGACTGTTTTATAAAATTAAATAAATATAAAGAGGTATGCGAAGCTTTTTTGTTAATTGATGGTAGCTTTTTTAGAGAAGATAAATATGATGAAGATGAAGAACTTCAGCATCGAAAAACTCTTTATGCCTATTTAAAAAGTAAAGAGGATTTAACTTTAGATGACTATTTAGAGTTAGCAAAAAAAGCAGAAGTCTTAAAGTGCTGGTCTGTAAGTTCTTATGCTTATAGAGAGTTAATTCAACGAGCTGAAAAGTTTAATAAAAAAAATTATCTATCTTTAGCTCATAGTTTAATGCAAGAGAAACGTTATCAAGAAGCTTCTACCTGTCTGTTTGAGCAGTATTTGTATGATGAGACCTTAGAGCTTTATGAAGCCTATAGAGAAGCTCTGTTTCTTGATGATAAAATAATTTTTTATGCCAATGATTCAACATTTGTATTGGAGTGTTTATATGAGATAGAGAAAGATGCTTTTTTTGATGGTTATAGGCATGTTTTGGCAGTAGATAATTTAGGAAAAGTTGATAGAAGCTTATTTAAAGAAGATGTTGTAGTTATTAATAAAAATAGTAATCTTTATAAACGCTATGTAGTACAAGCTAAATATATACTTTCTAGTAAGAATCTTCCTCTATATTTTAAACGAAAAGAGGAGCAATCTTATCTTTTTATAAAAAAGAATGCTTTGATTCCTAAAGAGGCATCTCACTCAATGAAACAAGGGGCATCTGTTACTGATATGATTCAAGAGCTATTTTTTGAAAATAGAAAAGCGTTTCATGGATTAAAAGAGCGAAAAAGTGAACATGAAACATTATATAATGAAGCCATTAAAGAATTTGAAGATAAAGAGTGGAAAAGGAGCCATAAAAAGTTCAAAAGAGTAGCACTATTAGAGCGAGACATTACAAAAAAATTGCCAACGCTTTATTATCTTAAAGAGTCATATATTCAAAGTTTAATTGAAGATGGCAAAAGCAATTTAAAACTACTTGTGCCTTATGGAAACTACCAATCATCTGCTGAAAACTTTGCAGGTGTAAAGAGCTTATTAGTAAATGCTTCACAAGAAGATTTTATGTGGCAAGGAGTTTATAACGCTTTTCTTCCTATTTTAGAGGATATGAAAAGGTGTGATAGAAAAGGAATTCGTTCTATTGCTAATAAGAAATTTTTAAAAAAAGTAGAAAAATTTTCACAACAGATTACTGATGAGTTAGAGGCAACGCTTTTACCCTATCAGGCTTGGTTTGTTTTTGCTGATTTATTTATTTTTGCACGTCTCTATAAAAAGTATTATCTTGCTAGAGAAAAGGCTTTAGCGTCTACACTTAAACTCAATAAGCTATTAAACATTAATCAAAAAAGACATAAGTTAAATGCTTTGAGTGAATCTTATGATGAAGAGAATTATACTCTTTTAAGAGATAATATTTTAAAAGAGCATAGAGAGGATATAAAAAAGAATTTTCAACTTCTTGGGCTTTCTGAATTGTTTTTTAATAGGAGAGATAGTGCTATTGAGTTTTTAAAACCTTTTTATATTGAAGATGATAGAAAGTTTTCTGATTATATTCAAAACAAAAGCATTGCCATTGTAGGACCTGTTGATGCCAAACTCAATTTAGGAGAAGAGATAGACAAACATGACGTGGTTATACGTTTTAACTATAATGGTTTAGATGAATCATTGCATAAATCAATGGGAAAAAAGACAACAATCTCTTATTATATAACAGAAATTTTAATTAAAGATAAGTTTGACAAGAATAAGATAGAGAAGATGAATGAGTTGGAATGGGCTATATTTGATACAGCACATAAAAAAGAGAGTATCTGTTTTTTAGGTGTAGAGGCTAATTTACGACAGAGATTTTTGATTGCTCATGCCTATCTAAACCCCTATTTTAAAGGAACATCAAATGCCATACAACGAGTGTTGTTAGACTTGCTTCGATTTGATACATCTAAAATAACCATCTATAATACCAATCTATTTTTAGAGAGTAATTATCATAAATCTTATAAAAGCAGAGGAACTTTAGGTGCGGAACATCTTATTTTCAATTGGCATGACCCTTTAAGCAACTTTATTTTTTTAAAAAGATTAAAAGTGTTTAATATGATTGAAACAGATAGCGTATTAAGTGATATTTTAACAATGAGTAGTCAAGAGTATATAGATGCATTAGAGGAACGTTATGGGATTAAGTAAACAATATTATGATTTAGCTATCAAGCTAAAACGTGAAAAAAAGATTGATTTAGCTAAAGAGGCGTTATCTAAAGCAATTCTATTAACAGCTAAACCCTATTACTATTATGAGTTGGCTCTGCTCTTTAAACAACAGGGGCAATGGTGGCAAAGCATAGAAAATTTTGAGAGAGCTTTTGAGTTAGAGTCTAGCCCTAAATTAAGTTGGAGATTAAACTATATTGAATCATTAGAGAAGATGAATAGATTCTCTAAAATAATAGAGCTATTTAAAGGGTTTGAAGAGCATGAATTTGATGCATATGCTTATGTGCGTTATGGTTATGTACTAGAGCAAGAGAATCAAACACTAGAAGCGAAAGAGATATTTGATAGAGCTATAGAACTTGATGATAAAAACAATAGTAAAACATTGGGTATTGGAATTTTTTATGAAAAAAAAGGGCGATGGATTGAGGCTTTAAACTATTATTTGAATAGAGCTAAAGATGAGCCTTTAAACTTTTTACTGCACTATAAAACAGGGTTGTCTTATGATCGAAATTATGATTGGTATAAAGCAGAACAAGAGATAGGTCATGCTATTGCATTAGAGAGCAATAGAGCCTACTTTTTTGCTAGATTGGCATTTAATTATGAACGTCAAAAAAAATATAAAGAGGCAAGCCAAGCCTATCAATTAGCTATAATAAAAGAAAAAAATCCAACAACTGAACAATATTACCGTTTAGGGTATACCCTTTTTCATGCACAAGAGTATAAAGAGTCATGTGAACTGTTTTTGAAACAAGAAGAGTCTATTTTAGATAAAAAAGAGAGCCTAGAACTTTTAGAAGATGAAGTAATAAAAGAGGGACATAAAAAGCTTGTTGATTTATTAGAACCCTTAATTGATGATATAAATACTCTAATAACAGGCGATAAGATTGAAGAATTGATTAAATTAACAACAAAGATTAGAGCATGGGGATTGTTGGAAAAAATTTATCAATTTATTCTTGACCATGATAATAGTTGTAGTCCTAAAAGCTATATTAACTTAGCCTATGCTCAATATAAACAGAAAAAATATAAAGAGGCAAGTGAAAATTGTATAGAGCAAAAGATTATACAAAAAGTTCACTCGGTTTCTGAAAAAAAGTTTGAAACAGATAGAGGTTTTAGAGAAGTTGCAACCTATGCAGAGTATATAAAGCGTGAAAGTTTACAAACAAATTGTATTGTCTATGAGAGTAGAGGGGAGTTTATAGATAGTAAACCCTATGAACTATTTTTAGCTCTTTTAGAAGATGAACGTTTTAAAGCTTATAGACATATTTTGATAATTGATAATTTAGATTTATTAAATGACGAGATAAAGGGGCTAAAAAATGTTTTGTGTGTTATTAAAGGCTCAAATCTCTATTTAAAATATTTGTCTTCTTCTCAATATCTTATTAATGATGCTTCGTTTCCTAGTTATTTTATTAGACAAGATGGTCAAAAATATTTAAATTTAGAACAGATTTTCAATGAGAACAGTAGTGCATTTGGTTCTAAAGAATATTTAATAAAGAAATCAAAAATATCACAAGATTTTCTCCAAAGTACACATATTGTAAACTCTAATCAATCTGTAATAGAAGAGTATTCTCTTAGAGGTATCTATCAAGGTAAAATAGTTTTAAGTGGGCATTCGATAGAAGATGCTATTGAAGTATTTTTCTTTGATGATGAATCTAAATATAATGTTTTGAGAGATGATGATATAAAACAATCACTACTTATTTATGCCTCTTTTGAGCCAAATGGGATTACCTCTTCTTTAAATAATTTATTAAATAATATAGATAAAAACCAATATAATATTACGTTAATTATTGATAATAATACTATTGAAGGCTATGAGAAGAGAATTGTAGAGCTTTCTAAAGAGTTAAATATTTTAATTCGTACAGGACGGATGGTATTAACAGTTGAAGAGCAGTGGATTAGAGATAAATTTAATGCTTATAGTCGATTAAAAAATAGCGAAATGAAAGCTATTTTAAAAGAGACATTTAATCGAGAGTTTAGACGTATGTTTGGTAATTTCAAATTTGATAATATTATTGATTTCAATGGTTATCGAGCCTTTTGGAGTACACTGTTTGCTTTTGGAGATACCTATCATAAATCTATTTATCTTCATAATGACATGGAAAAAGAGTATAGAATACGGTATCCCTCTTTGGGCAAAGCATTCTTTTTATATCAATATTTTGATAATCTTATTTCAGTATCAGAAACAGTACATCAAAGTAATGTTGAGAGATTAACTAAAAGATATAATCTTAAAGAAGAGCAGTTTATTTTTGCTAATAATGTTATTGATTTTAAGAGATATCAGCAACTGTCAAAAGATCCTATAGACTCTTTATCTTATAAGTACTTTTTAGAAGATAAACGAATCAAATTTATTAATGTTGCCCGTCTTTCCCCTGAAAAGGGGCAAGAGCGATTGATAATGGCTTTTATTAAGGTTTTTAAGACCAATAAAAATATAGCACTTTATATTATGGGCGAAGGTTTTTTAGAACAAAAATTGCAATTGCTTATTGATAAATTCCATATGGGTCATAATATTATTCTTTTAGGTCAACAGAAAAACCCTTATCCTTTTATTAAAAATGCAACATGTATGATACTCCCCTCTTTTCATGAAGGACAAGCATTGGTATTATTAGAAGCATTATCTTTAAATATTCCATGTATCTCAACCAATATAGCTGGTCCAAGAAGTGTTTTAAAAGATGGAGAAGGGGTATTATGCGATGATACTACAGAGGCTATTGAGTTATCTCTTAAGGAGTTTGTTAATTGTGAATTGAAGTTTAAATCTTTTTCTCCTGTATTCTATAATGAGGTAGCTCTAAAAATGTTTAATAAGAATATGCGAACTAAAAATTAGATAAAATACTTCCTTTTACGAGAGAAGGGTATTTTATGACAAAAGCAGGACTGCAAAAATTAGTAACCAAACCACATATTTTTATTAGAGATTATACAAAAAAGAATAAAAAAATTAAGAAACAGGTAAAGTTATATGCTGAAAAGGCTATAGATTTAAATATTCCTTTTCATAGATACTATTATGATTTATATAAAAAATTTAATGAAAGTAAAGCTTTTCCTTTAGCTGAAAAATCTTTACAACGGGCTATTGATTTAAAGGAAAAAATAGAATATTATCATCTCTTAATTAAGTTATTAAAACGAAAAAATCAATGGTGGCAGATAGTAGAAGTATACGAAAAAGCTTTGAAATTTGATAATACTATTGAGTTAAAATATTATTTAGAATATGCTTATGCTTTAGAGAAGATGAATCGTTTTGAAAAAATTTGTGAAGTTCTAAAGCCTTTTGCCGAGAGCGAAGAGTTAAATAGCGATGGTTTTTTTAAATATGGTCATGCTTTAAAAAAAATAGGAGAATTAGACTTATCAGAAGAAGTTTTTTCTAAAGCAATAGCTTTAGATAAGTCAAAAGGTAGTCAAAATCTGGGAATAGGTATTTTTTATGAAAAAAGAGGAGAGTGGATTCCTGCTAAAAATGCCTATGAAAAGAGTTTGAAGAGAGAAGAATTTAATGCTGATATTCAATATAAACATGGACTCTCTTTAGAGAGATGTTATCTTTGGGAAGAGTCTGAAGAGGAACATTTAAAGGCTATTGGATTAAAGCCAAACAGTATCTATTGGTATTATAAATTAGGATTTGTACGAGAGCGTAAAGGAGATTATAAAGGAGCATCTGATGCTTATTTATATGCTGCAACGAAGAGAATTACTCATACTCCATATTGGTATTATAGACTAGGGTATGTGTTAACCAAGTTAGATGATTTTGAAAATGCTTGTAATGCTTTTTTAATGATTAAAAAAATTGAACTTGATGAGATGGAAGAAGATGATAAGTCACTCTATTTAGGATTATTTAATGATATTGACTCTTATAGATACTCTGCTATAAAAAAGTTAAAAGAGAGACTTTTATTTGATTCAACTGATACTGCTGTATGGAATGAATTGGTAAACCTATATACAGATATGGAGTTATATACTGAAGCATCAGATACATTAAAAGAGCTAATAGCACGAAACAATAATTTTAATGCAAATCTCTATTTTACGTTAGGACATCTTCTTACATTAGCTAAACGATATAAAGAGGCAACTGAGGCATTTTTTGAGTATCGAGTTTTACAAGATGCACATGGTGTATTGGAAAATAACTATAATAAAGATAAAGGTTTTAAAAAGGTTGTCAATTATACAGAGTATTATGAACGACATAAAATAGAGGACAAGACTATTTTATATGAGAGTTATCATGGACGTTCTATTGCTTGTAATCCTTATGCACTATTTAAAGAGATTTATAGAGATAAACGTTTTCAAGGATACAAACACATTTGGGCAATTAATGATTTTGAGATTATTCCTGATGATTTAAAAACTGATAAAAATATTATTTTTGTTAAACGTGAGAGTGACTTGTATCTACGTTATTTAACAAAAGCAAAATATTTAATTAATAATACCTCTTTTTCTGAATATTTTATTCGGAAAGATGAACAAGTTTATTTAAATACTTGGCATGGAACACCACTAAAGTTAATGGGTAAAGATGCCAAAGATGAGTTTTTATCTCATAAAAATATTAGTAGAAACTTTTTACATACCTCTCACTTGATTCATCCCAATAGATTTACTTTAGATGTCATGTTAGAGAGTTATGATATAAAAAGTATCTATAATGGAGTTGTCGCAGAAATTGGTTATCCTAGACAAGATTTAATGCTAAATATATCTATAGAAGAAAAGCAGGAATTTCTTGATACTATGAATATAGAAGAGGGTAAAACAGTTGTTTTATATGCACCTACATGGAGAGGTAGTGGAGTTAAAGATGTTCAGTTAGATACAGAAAAATTATTAGAAGATATAGAAATATTATCTCAAAGAGAAGATGTTCATCTATTATATAGAGGTCATTATATGGCAGAAGAATTTTTAAAGGATATTGAGTCTCTTGACAATACTATTGTACCTTCATCTATTGATACAAACTCTCTACTTTCTATAGTGGATGTTTTAATTACAGACTACTCTAGTATAGCATTTGATTTTATGGCACAAGGTAAACCGATTTTATATTATGCTTATGATATAGAAGAGTATGCACAAGAAAGAGGTTTTAAATTTGAACTTGAAGAGATTACAGATAATATTTGTGAAAATAATCAAGCTTTATCAGAAACATTAGATAAGGTACTTCTTGATTTAAAAATAGATTTAAAGCAAGTTGAGGCACAAAAAAGGTTTTGTGCTTATGATGATGGTCAAGCATCTAAACGCGTTATAGATTTACTATTTTTTAATAAAGTTGATAAAAAATATATTGTTAAGTTTGAAAAAAAAGAGTCTATTTTATTTTATGGTGGTACTTTTACTCCTTATGGAATTACCACATCTCTTCTCAACTTAACAGCAAATATTGACCATGAAAAGTATAATGTAAATGTTGTTTTAGAACCAAGTGAGATTAAAGATAAAATTCAAAGGGAAGAACAATTTAATAGGTTATCTACAGATATTACTATTTTAGGAAAGTTTGGAAAGATGAATACTAGACTTGAAGAGAAATGGATTATTGATAAATTAAATAGTCAAAGAGAATTAGCTTCCAATGAAATGTGGGATATATTGTATGCCACATATAAAAGAGAATTTTTAAGAGTATTTGGTCATGTGAACTTTAGTCATATTATTAATTTTGAAGGCTATAATGCATATTGGATACGTCTATTTACACAGGAAAATAGTAAACTCTATTTACATAATGAGATGCTAGGCGAAGCACAAGTTAAATACACAGGGCTTTATGGGACTTTTCAACTATATAAAAAGTATTCACATCTAATATCAGTCTCTTTTGATGTTGATAAGGCAAATAAAGAAAATTTATCTAAACAATATAATATTCCTTTAAAGAATTTTTCATATTGTGATAATCTCTTAAATCCAAACGAGATACTTGAAAAAGCTCAAGAAAGTTTAGAACAATCTAGTGAAGAGAGACTTTTTATTAATGGTAAAACATTTATTAATATGGCACGATTATCTCCTGAAAAAGATCAAGAAAAACTTATTAAATCTTTTAGTAGAGTTGTAAAAAAAGATTCAGAGAGTAAACTTATTATTTTAGGACAAGGACCACTTGAAGGAGAATTAAAGTCTTTGGTAAAAAAAATATCAATGCAAAAAAATATTTTTATTTTAGGACAACGATTTAATCCTATGCCTTATTTAAAAAGTTCTGACTGTTTTGTTCTATCTTCAAATCATGAAGGGCAAGGACTTGTATTACTTGAAGCAATGATTTTGGGTAAGCCTGTAATTAGTACAGATATTGTAGGACCAAGAAGTGTTATTGAAGGAAGACCTGGATTATTGGTTGAGAATAGTGAAGATGGTCTATATAATGGAATGTTAGATTTTCTTGAAGGAAGATATAAAGAAGATAAAAAATTTGACTATAATGAATATAATCAAAATGCCTTAGAGATGTTTTATAACAAAGTCTTAAATAAAGAAGAGAAATAATGAATAAAAAAACAATAATAACCTACGGAACATTCGATATGTTTCATATAGGACATCTAAAACTACTACAACGTCTAAAAGATATGGCAGATGAGCTTATTGTGGCTATATCTACAGATGAGTTTAATCGAGGAAAAGGAAAAAAGGTAATGATTCCTTATGACCAAAGAGCAGAGATTGTTGCTAATATTAAATGTGTAGATAAAGTTATTCCCGAAGAGAATTGGGAGCAAAAAGTTACTGATGTGAAAAAGTATGGTATTGATATTTTTGCCATTGGAGATGATTGGGCAGGGGAGTTTGATTTTTTAAAAAAGCATTGTGAAGTAGTTTATTTAGAACGTACTAAAGATATTTCGACTACACAACTTAAAAAATCGCTAACCAATTTTATGTCTATTCCCAAAGAGGATATTATTAATGCTTTTGAAGTGATAGAGTTGTTAAAAAAAGATTTTGAATAATGCTAACCAAAGCCAATATAAAAAACTTTTTAAGAGATTTTAGAAAAAATCTTTTATGTCGAGGAAAAGAACAAGATGTAAGTCAATATAAATATTTTATTTTTATTAATTCAAAAGTTACTAATATTATTGACCAGATATTTCCACACTTTGAAAAGGGATTTTTAGATAAAGATAAGGTCTTAATTGTTTATAAACATCATTTTGAAAGTGTAAAGTATATTGAACGTGATGTTAAAAAGTATAGGCTTCAAGGGCATTGTATAGTAAATCTTCGGGATATTCCATCGGTAAAAGATGCGATATGGATTTATACGCATAATAGTATGCATAATTTTGCTGTAATTAATAAAAATCTCTATTCTACACATATATGGATTGGGCATGGGGATAGTGAAAAGATAGCTTATTATAAAAAGATGATTCGTATTTATGATTATATTTTTGTAGTAGGAGATTTGTCGATAGAACGATTTATAACCCATAGAATTTTTGGAGAGGGAGAGCGATATAAGTTTATTCGTATTGGAAAAGCAGCTCTTTGTTCTGTGCTGCCGATAACAGTTAAAGAGGGTAAAAAGGCTATTTTGTTTGCACCCACTTGGGAAGGGGCAATGATTGAGGAGAATTACTCTACGCTACACTTACATCAAGAAAATACAACTTTTATTAAAACTATAACCGAGCAATTAGATATTGATACCATTGTGATTAAGCTTCATCCTAATACAGGTATACGAGATTCTAAAGTGGTGAATCAAACTATTCAAACAGTTCAATCTCTGTTAAATTTAGATAAAAATCTTATTTTTGTTGCCGAAAAAGGCGATTGGGTGCATGGTTATATAAGCAATGCTTTTAAAGGTAAATTGGAGTATAGAGATAAACTCTATCAGTTAAATGATTATAAGTTAGAGGTAGGGGTAGCTAATATCTCTGCCATGGCTCCTATGATAGATATTGAGGGGATAAAAACATTTGTTCTTTATGATAGTGAAGTAGAGATTCAAAAGAGGGTGGTTGTGACATCGGGAGAGAAAGTTGATTTAAATGCTTTAAAATCAACTTATGATTTTACTCACAAAATGGAAGAGGGATTGGTTAGCTACGAAAAGAATTGGAGTGAGCTTTCTCAGGAAGAGATGTTTAAAGAGGTAGAGGAGTTTGTAACATATGAAAACCATTAATTACCCTTCCAACCAAAACAAACTCTACTTTTTCAACTTCTCTCCATGGAGAATGATGCAAATAGAGGATTTTTTTTACGCACAAAACAATCAAAAAATTATCTGTAAAACCTTAGATGAAGCTCTTGATAAGGGCTTGGATGCTACTTGTAATATTTTTATTTATGGAATCATAGAGTTTCCACAAGTAGAAGCTTTTGCCAATGAGAACAACATGACCATCTATCGTATTGAAGATGCGTTTATTCGTTCGGTTGCTTTGGGGTCTAGTTTTTCTAAGCCCTATTCACTAAGCATTGACTCTCGTGGAATCTACTTTGATCCAAGACGACCTTCAGATTTGGAGTATATTCTTGAACATCATGATTTTTCAGATGAGTTATTGGAGAGAGCCAAAAAGATTCGAGCCGAGGTTGTGGCATCTAAATTTTCTAAATATAACCATTTAGGGCATAGCGAAATAGAGATTGATAGAGAACAATACTCTAAAGTTATTTTGGTTACAGGTCAGGTTGAAGATGATATGTCTATTAAGTTTGGTGCATTTGGGCTAAACAATAGTGATTTACTACAGATGGTAAAAGAGCAAAACCCTCAAGCCTATATTATCTACAAGCCTCATCCTGATGTGCTTTCTGGTAATAGAATCGGGCATATTGATAAAGCAATAACCGATGTTTGTGCCAATGAGGTTCAGACCAATATTAGTATAGATTCATGTATTGCTGTAAGCGATGAGGTACATACTTTAACCTCAGGGGCAGGGTTTGATGCCTTGTTGCGTGGAAAAGCTGTTTTTACCTATGGGATGCCTTTTTACGCAGGGTGGGGCTTGACCACCGACCATAGAAAATGTGAACGACGAACACGAACATTAAGTTTAGATGAATTGGTCGCCTCTACTTTAATTCTCTTTCCACGCTATATCTCTCCAAAAACAGGCAAGTTTTGTGAAGCAGAGCAGACATTATCAGAGTTAAAAGAGGAGCAAGAGCTTTATTTTAATAACAGATTTTATAGATATAGAGTTAATTTAAAAGGTTATTTGTTACCACGTGCAAGAAAAGTAGTTCGGGCTGTGTTGAAGCCATTCAAACTAAAAATTTGACAAATCTTTCTTTTTAGAAGTCAAAACAAAAAGTGCTGTTTTCCAAATCACTTTGAGTTCTAGCCACAAAGACCAGTTTTTGATGTAGTATAAATCATACATCAATTTTTGTTCGGCATCGAGTTTTCCTGAACCATACTGGTATTTGATTTGAGCCAAACCTGTAATTCCTGGTGCGACCACATGGCGTTGGGTGTAGTAGGGGATTGATTTCTCAAACTCTTTTGTCCAAATTTTTCTTTCTGGTCTTGGACCTACAAAGTGCATTTCGCCTTTAAATACATTCCAAAGTTGAACAAGTTCATCAAGTTTACTGTTTCTTAAAAATTTTCCCCAAGGAAAGACTCGTGGGTCATTTTCGGAGGCAAATTGAGCTCCATTTTCCTCGGCATTGAGATGCATGGAGCGTAGTTTGATACAAGTAAACTCTTTTTCTGAAACACCTATACGTTTTTGTTGAAAGAAAAGGGCTCCTGGAGACTCCCTGTTGGTTCGATACCAAGAGTATAAGATGGTTAAAAGAGTGAGTGGAAAAAGTAAAAAGACTGCAATATAATCAACCAAACGTTTTTGGCAGATTTGAAAAGGGGTATAGGCATGAATCTCTTCTAGAAAAGCATTTGAATTTGAGTCTAAACTGATATAGCATTTGTTCAGATATTCTTCTAAAAAGTGTTCAAGGGTAATATAATGAATACCTTTGAGTTCAAGTTTGGTTAAATAGGTTACAAATTTATGGGGTAGTTTTACTTTTGTATTTAGAACAATAAGCGTGACAGATGTATCTTTTAGGAGTGTTTCTAATACTTGGATG
>Ga0256826_1001589_pt1 | contig 14066 bp, 11 predicted proteins | sample CV79metaG_FD_185975 | JGI IMG/M metagenome (GOLD analysis project Ga0256826, IMG submission 185975) | Hydrothermal vent microbial communities from East Pacific Rise, Pacific Ocean - CV79 | ecosystem: Environmental > Aquatic > Marine > Hydrothermal vents | place: Pacific Ocean: East Pacific Rise...
AATGAGTTAATATTTTTTATCTCAACTCTTGTGTAAAGTTTATCATCGCCTTTTGGTCGAATTGAAACATTCGCATCACATCGAAATGAACCCTCTTGCATATTTGCATCTGAAATATCCACATACCGAATAATTGAGTGAAGTTTTTTCAAATATTCAATCGCCTCATCTGAACTTCTCATATCGGGAGCAGTCACAATTTCTAACAGTGGAGTTCCTGCACGATTTAAATCAACTTTTGAATAACTAGATTCGTGAATGTTTTTTCCCGCATCAGCTTCAAGATGGGCTCTATCGATTGTGACTCGACGATTTGCAATATCGATATATCCATTTTCTACAATCGGTTTGTAAAGTTGAGTGATTTGGTAGGCACTTGGCGAATCTGGGTAGAAATAGTTTTTTCGGTCAAATGTTGAATGTTTATTTACCGTTGCATTTACTGCTGTTCCAAGTTGGATAGATTTCTGAACCGCACTTTTATTTATAACTGGTAAAGCCCCTGGAAGAGCTAGACAAGTTGGGCAAGTATTTTTATTTTCTCTCTCATTAAAACTTGTTGGACACGAGCAGAAAAGTTTCGTATTTGTGTTTAATTGAGTATGGACTTCTAATCCGATAACAACTTCAAAATTCATTGATTGCCTTTTTATCATTATATTTTTATAATTATATCTTTTTGGAATTCACATTAAGTATTTAGTCAGCTCCGAAATTTATTGTTTTTTAGTACTTATTTAGTAACTCCAATAAATGATACTCTTGAAATTGATATAATTTTAGAAAAGAGAAAAAATGTTAGTAGCTCCAAGCCTTTTATCCGCTGATTTTGGAAATTTAAGTAGAGATGTTCAAGCAATTTGTAATGCAGGTTGCGATTTAATTCACGTTGATGTTATGGACGGGCATTTTGTTCCAAACCTGACAATTGGACCTCCCGTCGTTAGTGCCATAGCAAAAAGTGCAACAAAACCTCTTGATATTCATTTGATGGTTGAAAATAATAGTTTTTTTGTAGAACTATTTGCTCCTTTGAAACCTGAATATATATCATTTCATATTGAAGAAGAAAAGCACCCCCACCGACTTATTCAAAGAATTCGAGAGTTAAATATAAAACCTGCGGTAGTTTTGAATCCTCATAGTCGAGTTGAAGATATTGAATATCTGCTACCAGATTTAGAGATGGTTCTTTTAATGAGTGTAAATCCAGGTTTTGGCGGTCAAAAATTTATTTCATCAGTTGTAGAAAAAGCAAAACGACTTAAAAAGATGATAAATGCTCAAGGATTGAAAACACTTATAGAAATTGATGGTGGAGTAAATGATAAGAATATTCAAGAGTTAAAAGATGCGGGTGTTGATATTGTAGTTTCGGGAAGTTATATTTTTAAACAAGAGAATTTGAAAACAGCTATTGAGAGTTTAAAATGAGAATAACCTCATCGGTTTTTGCAATTGTCCTGCTTTTATCTTTTTTTAGCTCAAATTTAGATGCTAAAAAGAGAAGCGGTTGGGGTGGAAGCAAATTACTGTCAAAAAAGCAGAGTTTCAAACAGACTAAGAAAATTTCAAAATCTCGAGGCAGAACTAGTTTTGATAAAGCTCGAGATTTGAAAATGAAACAGAGTCGAGCAAAAAAAAGTTTTCGACAATATAGAGAAAGTAAGGAAGTTGAAAAAGTTGTAGAATCTCAAAAAAAATATTTTGCACCCGTTTCACCTACGAACTCTACAAATCATAATTTTAGAACCTCAAATACTCAACCTCCCGCACAAGATTATTTTAATCAACAAAAAAGAAAATTACCAAAATATACTCCTGCAATAAATGGTACTTATATTGTAGTTGCTTTTATTCTCATTATTGGAATTCTATTATGGTTTTTCGCTAAACAAAAAAGTAAGCGACCTATCCAAGAGCTACCTTTAGATATTAGGCTTGGCGGAATTATTGATTTAGAATCTATTTCAACTAGATTACTTTTGAATCGAGATTCTCTAAATATGTTACCTCCAAAAATTCTCAAAGGCTATATAACTTCAATCGGAACTATTAAATTAGATGATGATTTAAATATTTATAATGTGTATGCCTCTGAAAATATCGACGACGATAAACCTATTTTCACTCTTAAAATTGAGATGTTAAAAGGTGTTATTTCTGTTGTCAAGGTTTTTACACATTACGAAACTATTTATCCATCGACCGTTTCAGAATGGGAAAAGTGGCTTGATGGCGATGAGGAAAACTATCCAAATATTGGAGGTTTAACTTTTAAAACACCTTCAGATATTGAATATGCAAGAATCTGGGAACCTGAAGTTGAAGAAACTGTTAGAACTAAATTTATTGAAAGCATTTCAACTGAAAATACAAATATTGAAACCTTGAATATTGTTTCTCTTTACGGTCGAGAACTTGAAACAAAAGAAATTGAGTTTCTATATGTTTCAAATATCGAAGATGCTGATTTGAATAATTTTATTAAAATTGAATTAGGATTAGCAATCAAAGAGAGTGAATTGATTATTATCTAAATATTCTCAATATTTTGCTAAAATATTTTAACAAGTTATATATAGGATATGAGATGTTTTTAAAAGGAAAAAAAGGGCTAATAATTGGATTGGCAAATAAGCATTCAATCGCTTATGGAATTGCAAAAGTTGCTAATGAAAATGGAGCTGAACTCGGCTTTACATATTTAAATGATTCGGTTAAAAAACGAGTTGAACCTATTGCTAAAGATTTTGGTAGTGAAACTGTAATCCCACTCGATGCAACAAATCCTGAAGATATGGATAAATTGCTAGAAAGAGTTGAGGCCAAAATGGGTAAGATTGATTTTATCGTGCATTCAATCGCTTTCGCTCCAAAACGAGCTTTATCTGGTAGAACCGTTGATACTTTAGAAGAAGATTTCACAATGGCAATGAATGTATCAGTTTATAGCCTAATTGGAATCACTCAAAAACTTTTACCCATTTTAAATAAAGGCGGTTCGGTTTTAACTCTCACTTATTATGGGGCTGAAAAATTTGTACCAAAATATAATGTAATGGGAATTGCAAAAGCTGCCCTTGAAGCTACTGTCAGATATTTAGCAGTAGATTTAGGAGCTGAAGGAATTCGAATTAATGCTTTAAGTGCTGGACCAATTAAGACTTTAGCTGCGAGTGGAATTGGTGATTTTAGAAATCTTTTAAAATGGAATGAAGCTCATTCTCCGCTAAATCGAAATGTCTCTATTGAAGATGTTGGCGGCAGTGCAATGTATCTTTTGAGCGACTTATCAAAAGGTGTAACAGGCGAAACTCACTATGTCGATAGCGGATATAATATTATCGGAATGCCAAAAGATATTTTATAAACCTCATCTTTAATATATCTGTGAGAACTAACTAAATCAGATATTATCGGGGGTCAAAGCCCGATAATGTGTCAAAAAGTGCTTTTAACCTTAAAGTATTTTTGATATATTTAAGAAAAATTAAACCCCCATTTAACCGACATTACAATTTTAAAAATGCTAAATTGCCCTATGATAAGAGACAAAAAAATATTAGCAATTTAGGGCTAAAACCAGTCAGTTTCTTAAGCGCATAAGTTAGTTCTAAAAGTGTTCAAATAACATAACAAATAACAAAAAAGCACAGTTTTCTCAATAAATATACCAAAATCATTCAAAACACTGTATTTTAATAATTTTACCTTATGTAAAAACAGAATCCCAACCTTAAACTAAGTGTTAAATCCAAATTTATTTTTCTCCAAAGTATAGAAATACTACTTTTAAACTTAAAATTTCTTAATGAAATTTAAAATGTCGATTTTACCGATATGCAAAAAAATAAAAATGCACTTTTGCTCTATGGTGGAGACCTTACAAAACAGGTAATTTCAGGCTTAGTCTTATGATAATTAACTAATTAAATATTTAATTAATTAATCTGAAATTCCTATATTTTTTAAAAAAGTGTTTTACCTTAAACTAAAAATCTGTTTGCCTTGAATTGTAATTGAACCATCGAAATTAAGTTTTGCATTTTTCAGAGATACTTTTTTACCTTGGATATGTGTAGAAAAAATTCTACTTTTGTCAAACTCTTTAGAATACCTTTGAAAAATATATTTCCAGTTTTGAGCTTTCTTAATTTCTAAAATATATTTTTCTACAATTTCTAGGTTTGATAATGTAGTTTTCAAAACACCAAATTCAGAGCTTTTTACAGTATTTATTCCAATTCCAATAATAATAAAATCTCTGACAATATTTGTTACAATTCCGCCAACTTTTAGATTTTCAATATAAAAATCATTTGACCATTTTAAAAATAGCTGTGGATTTTCTAAAGCCAATATCTCTTTTAAAATATATGAGAAATATATTGAAAATGATTGTAACGGAATATCTATCGGTAACAAATCTTTTTTCATTGCAATAGAAAAAAAGAGATTGCCTTTTTCTCCAATCCAATTATTATCACGACTTCCAATACCATCTGTTTGTACTTTTGAAACAACAGCAATATTTTCAGATAAGTTATCTTTCTTCACTAAATTAATAAGATAATTTTGAGTCGATGAGGTTGAGTCTAGATTTATTATTTTCATTTTATTGAATTCTATAAAAATATGAAGCGGATTGATAATATGTTGAAATATCCTTAACCTCATCGTCTGAAATATTCTGTTCTGAATATTGAACACTTTTCAAACCTAGATTCTCAACTTTCATTTTATGAGCTTTTTTATCTGGAGTTAGAAAATATAAAATATCATTTTTCAGATAGCCTAGTTTTTGGTAGTTTCCAATAAATGCTCGTTCAACAAAATCATCTTTCAAAATTGAGTTTCCATAAAATCTTGCTTTATATTCCAATCCTAAAATATCAAAAATTGTTGGCAAAGTATCAATTTGAGAAGATAGTTTAGAAACTGTTTTTGGTTCAAGATTTGCAGGAGAATAGATAAAAAGTGGGATTTTATATCTATAAATTGGTAGTGAATTTTTTCCCGCACTCGCTCCGTTGTGGTCTGCAATAATTACAAAAATCGTATTTTTAAACCATTTTCTACTTTTAGCTTGTTCTAGAAATTGGTGAATTGCAAAATCGGTATATTTGACTGCTCCAAATCTTCCAGAATGGCTTGGAATATCAATTTTTCCATCGGGATAAGTAAATGGTCGGTGATTTGAAGTTGTCATAATAAAGTTGAAAAAATGCTTTCCGCTTTCAAATGATTTATCAGCTTCTTTCAAACTTCGAGTTAGTAAATCTTCATCACAAACTCCCCAAGCATTTGCAAATGTAGTTTCATCATCTTTGAAATCTAATCTATCGATAATTGAGAAACCATTTTTGGAAAAGAATTCATTCATATTATCAAAGTAGCCGTGTCCAGCATAAATAAATTTATTTTCATATCCAAATTTTTGAAATACTTCTCCGATAGAATCCATATTGTCGTTTTTTGGTCTTTTTATAATGCTTCGTCCTGCGGTTGGTGGAATTGACAGAGTGACTGCTTCCATTCCTCGTACGGTTCTAGTTCCCGTCGCATATAAATTATCAAAGAAAATAGACTTTTTAGCCAAAGCATCTAAGTGCGGAGTAATATTATGTTTCGCCCCATATATTCCCATATAGGAAGCACTCAAACTTTCTACCATAATTAACATCACATTTTTTCTATTTTCCTGATTTTTAGAGGTAAAAAGTTTTGGTTTTGTGTCGTCGAACTTTTCAAGTTTAGCTAGGTTTTCAAACATTACTTTTTTATCCAAAGTTTTATAGAATTCCTCATAATCTAACTCATTATTTCTAAAAGCTGAAAATAGGGAATAAGTTCCATTTTTTGCCAATTCATTATTAAAAATATTATCTGAAACATTTGAAAGGTTTTGTTTTTCTAAGATATTAAAAAATAGAATTGTAAAAAGTAGGTAAATTCCTACAAATTTGGCTCTCGCTTTAATTTTCATATTATCTTGAATTTGAAGTAAGTTTTTCATAAAATAGATGATTGAAATTGTTGCAATTAAAATCAAACTTACAATTAGCGGAATTGGGTAGGATTCCCAAATATTTTTTATCACTTCATTTGTATAAACTAAATAATCTACGGCAATAAAATTGAATCGTTTTCCGAACTCTTCCCAAAAGAAATATTCGCTGACTCCATTGAAAATCATAGCAAAAAGAATCATTCCAAAAACCAATTTCAAAAATAGCTGATGAGGTTTTGAGTTGAAAATCTTAATCGGAATCAGAAAAAGGTAAAAAGTTAGCGGAATAAAATAGTAAAGCGATGTTACGAAATCGTAAAATGAACCTACTAAAATCAGGTGTGGAATTGTAAAAAGTTCTATATTCTCAAAAGAGAAAGATAGTAAAAATATTCTTGTCAAAAAATTTACTACCAAAAATGAGATAATTGAGAAATATAAAAACTGAAATCTGTTCTGCATAAATAACTCCTATAAAATGAAAGAATAACCAAATAATCTACTGAAAAAAGTTCATTGTCATTACAGAAATTCTATTTTATAATGTGTCCGACAAATTTACTCATATTATCGAGAATATTTCCACCTTTTCTAAAAGCTAGTCCGCAACCTTCAAAAGCAAAGAAAACACCTGCTTGATATTTTTCACCATTTACATCTTGCGGAAATTCAATATATTCTTGGAAGATAGATTTGTAGTTTTCATATTCGCCACCAATTTCTTCAAGAACATTTCCAACCTCATCAAATATTTTTGTATTTGCCCCTTCTCGCCCAAACATCTTTTTCTCAATAAACTTTTTATTTTCTAAAGGTTCAAAAGATGTTTCAAGTAAATATGGAGATTCTGGAAAAAGCTCATATAATATTTTCATAATTCCTTTACTTTGAAATAGTAAAGTGTAAGCAGGGTTCAAGAAAATAGCTTTTTGTTCAAGTTGAATTTTTTGTAAAAGAGTAGCAAGTTCTGTTTCAGCAAATCCAATATCTTCCCAAGGATATAGTTTAAACCAATATTCAAATTGAACATCTTTAGAGTTAAAGATACCATCTTCAGAAAATTGCACAGAATCTAAATATTCAAAATCTGTAATAAATCCTGAATCATCAGCCATTTTTTGTAAGAGTTTGACTGTTTGCTCTTCCTCTAAATTACCTTTATAACTAGAAAAAAGGATTTTTAAGCCCGAATATTTTTCTGCAAACGATGAGGTATCAGAATCTAAAGTAACTAATCGTTTAAAGTTTTCAGTAATTGCATTATAAATATTATTAAATTGTTTATCTTCTAAATTATTATGATTTAGCAAAGCCCACTGAATCACTGAAGTTTCAAAAAGCCCCGTCGGAGTGTCCGCATTAAACTCAATTAATTTAATAGGTTGATTATCAATTCCTCCTGCTAAATCAAATCGACCGTATAAATGCCAATTTGGTTCATTTTCCCAAGAGTGCTTAATCATCGGAACTAAATTAAATGGTATTCCAATATCGTGAAAAAGGTTATTCTCAATAATGTAATCACCTGCTGTTACAAACATTTCATAAATTTCATTTACAGCTTTATAGTAATTTTCAGCTTCATTTTCTGAAATTTCCACAATTTCATCTGAAACATAAGAAGAACCGTCAATATCAGTATGCCATTGAAATCCAATTTTTTCTAAAACTTCATTATTTATAGGTTGAACTTTTTTTATTGCTATCAAAATATATTCCGCCCCTTAATTTAAATATGCTTGTTGGTGTAAAATTACCATTCCGTCATAATCTACATTTCTAGTCTTATATGCCAACAGATAAGCTTTAATGCTTTCTTTACGATACTTTGTTCTATCATATAAAACAATAAAGACCTCATCTCTATCTTCCAGAAAAAGATTATCTCCAGTTGAAGTTAGCAAAGTTGAACCCACAGAAATTAAGAATTTTTCAGGATTTCCAGCTTTCTGAATTAAGCTTGTAATATTATCAAGACTTAGAATATCCTGCTGCTCTTTTATCTGCTTTATAGTCCAGTTAATTAAATTATCAAATAAATATGGATAGCTTTCAATTTTTGTATCAACCGTATAGTTTTCAATCCCACCATTTCTTTTAATAAAAGAGACAATATTGTAGTTTGAAAGAGAACCGCCAGTTTCAAACTCTGAAATATGTAACCATTTTTTTGCAATACCTTTAGAGTTCTCACCCCAATTTTTATTGTGGCTCACTTTATGAACAGATAATCTATGAAGAGTTGAGTTATTTATAACTGTAAATCGTTTTGGAATAATGTAATGAACTTTTTTATTGTAATATTTTATATCACATTCTAAAACAAGTTCAGGTTCAATTTTGATATTATCATAAAAAGATGGAATCTGTAATTTACTATGTGAAAAAGGAAAAGTCTCTAAAAAATGATTCTCTTTTTTCTTAGATGGAATATAAATTGGAACTAAAGCTTGGGGATTGCCTTTTCGATTATCGCTATTATTTGAGTCGATGGCAACATTTCCTACAACTCCCATAAATAACATTTCTTGTAAATCTCGCATTTTTTCGCCTATCATATTTTGATTATTTACCTTAAGTATAACACGAATTATAAATTATATGATGTGAAAAATGTTCGTTGAACTTTTCCTTGAAATCGTAATTTATCATTTGCAATTTCAAGGTATAGTTTTTCACCACTTTTTGGAAAAACATCAGTATTTTTTTCTAGTAAATTTTCTTGAATTGCCCGATAAAAGCAACCTGCCATACCCGTACCACAAGCTAAAGTTTCATTTTCAACACCTCGCTCGTAAGTTCGGACGAAAAGATTTCCATTTTCCACTTTGGCAATATTCACATTTGCATTGTATTTATATCTAAGCTCTCGAGCTTCTTCAATAGAAAAATCTGAAATATCTTTTCTCAAGCTGACCAGATGAGGTACTCCAGTATTTATTAGCCACCAAGTTTGCCCAAACTCTTGAATACCTTGAGAGATAATTTCAGGGTCGGTTAAATCCGTTGTAACTAAATCATCTTCAACTTTACAGCCAATAATTCCAGCACCCGTCAAAAATTTCATTTCAGAATTAGCTAGACCGTTTGAAAAAGAGTAGTGAGCCGTAGCTCGACTTCCATTTCCGCACATTTCTGCTTCGCTTCCATCTGAATTATAAAAAAGCCACTCAAAATCTAAAGTTTCGTGAGGAACTAGAATAATTAGTCCATCTGCTCCGATTCCTGATTGTCGATTACAAACTTTTTTAGCAATTTCTGAAAAATCATCTTTTTTAAATCTGTGAGTTATTAAAAAGTCATTTCCATTTGCATTATATTTTTCAAGAATCATTTAGTTTAATTTTTTGAGCATATTTATAATAAAGTCGGCACTTACTTTTGCTGAATCTTCTAAAAAAGCATCAAAATCCATATCCGCTGTGTCATTTGCAGAATCGCTAATCGCTCTAAGAATGAAAAAAGGAATTTCCAAACTATCACAAACCACAGCAACAGAAGCTCCCTCCATTTCTAAGGCATCAGCTTTGAAAGCTTTCTCAATCCAATTTTTTCTTTCAGGATTTGCCACAAATTGGTCTCCCGTTGCAATAACACCTTTTCCAAGTGCAATTCCATTTTCTTCGGCCACTTTATCAGCAATTTTATTTAATGCCGATGAGGTTTCGATAAAAACAGCACCCTCGGGAACATAGCCGAAAGGGTGACCAAAAGCCGTAATATCTAAATCGTGTTGAGTCAGTTTTGTAGCATAAATTAAATCCCCAATTTGTAAATTTGGGTTAATTCCTCCTGCAACTCCGCTAAAAAGGATTTTTTCAACTCCAAATTTTTCAATCATAATTGAAGCGGTGAGAGTTGAGAAAACTTTCCCAATTTTACTGTAAGCAATAACTAATTCGATTCCGTGAAATTCTGCTTGAAAATAGCTGTTTTTTGCATATTTAATCTCTGTATATTTTCCAATCCGTTTTAAAAGAGGAGTGATTTCCTCTTGCATCGCACCTATAATTCCTATTTTCAAAAAAATCCTTATATTTTATAAATCTGGGACATCAGGATTATCAACACCAATTGATAAATCAGGAAGTCGTGGAGGCAGTAAGCCTTTTGGTAACATATCATTATTACCATTACAACAATTTGTTTTTTGCTTTTTTCTGTGTGGAACAATCACTAAAATTGGAACTTTACAACTTCTAATTTGAGCGAGTCTTTTTTGTTCGCTAAAATAACTGCTGATATACTTAATCATATTTGGACTTAAATCTACAAATATAGATGAAGAGTGTTCAAAAGTAATGTTTTTAGAAAATTTAAAAAACTTTGTAACTTTAAATTTTGTTAAATTTCTATCATTAAAAAGTTGCCCATCAGATAAATCTGGTGTAAGTCTATCATCAGAATACGAAATATTTGCAACTAATATGTTATTTAGAAAATCTAGATTTTCACTCTTTTTTATATCATTATTTGTAAGTTTTAACTCTTTGTAAATATTAAAAGGTTCTTGTTGGCAACCAAAAAATATTAATTGAATTGTTAGAATAAATAATATGGTAACAGGTTTAAATTTAATATTCACTTTCCCCCTTGCTCCAAATTTGATTTTGCTAGTTTAAAATTATTTTTATCGTTGTTAATTATGACTTTTATAATCGTCTTTTTTATATAAAAATTAAACATTGTCTCTCTATCATTTTGAATAAATGTGAGAAATATTTTTAATATATCTCACATTCATTTAGCAGAAAAAAGACTATTTACTTTCTATATTTCTGTTTCTGAAGGCTAAAATTGAAATTACAAAAATTGTAGCAATCATATAATATACAAAATCAGGAATTGGAACTGGGTCGCCTTGAGCATAAGAGTGCATTCCGCTTAAATAAAAATTGACTCCAAAATATGTCATCAAAACAGAACTGAAAGCTAAAAGTGAAACTAGAGCAAAGCTGTATTTAGAATATATCTTTGGAACTAATCTAATATGAAGAACCGAAGTGTAGATTAGGATTGTAACTAAAGCCCAAGTTTCTTTGGAATCCCAACCCCAATATCTACCCCAACTCTCATTTGCCCAAATTCCACCGAGGAAATTTCCAACAGTCAAAAGAACTAACCCGATGATGAGGTTCATCTCATTTACAATATTTAACTCTGTAATTGATTTCGAAAATCTATCTTTATTATTTTCATTTATAAAAATAAACAGAATCAGAACTAATAAACCGAGGAAACTCCCTAAAGCTAAAAATCCGTAACTTGCTGTAATTAAAGAAACATGAATTGTCAGCCAATACGATTTTAATACAGGCACTAAATTTGTAATTTGAGGGTCAAGCCAACTTAAATTTGCAACAAATAAAATAGTTCCGCTTAAAATAGTTGTAGAAGCTAAAATAAAAGGTGAAGATTTTGAGAAAATAAAACCTGCTAAAAGTGTTGCCCAACCAATATAAACTAGAGATTCATAAGCATCTGTCCAAGGAGCATGTCCTGAAATATACCAGCGAAGAATCAATCCGATTGTGTAAAGTGTAAAAATAATTGCAATTCCACTTTTTAAAGTAAATAAAGTTTTGCGAAACTCTTTTTTAGGATTTAACAAAGTTACAAAACCAATTATCAGTAAAATTAAACCTATTATAAAAGTATATGGAATTAGTCGCGGAAAGATTTTTGCTTGATTATAAAAAACTTCTGCCTGAATCCTAGTTTCATCAATATAAATAGCTTGACCAATTTTCTTCTGATAAATTGCAATATTTTGTAATGCTAAATCTGATTCAGTCCAACTTCCACTTTTTAAAGATTTATCAATATTTTGGAAATAAAGAATAATCATATTTCGAACAACTGTCGCACTTTCTTTATCAAAAGTTTGAAGAGCATCAATCGTATTTACCCATTTATTATTTTCATCTTTTGGCTTTGGAAAAATCCGCAAAAGAGAACCGCTATAAACCATATAGGAAACATTGACTCGTTCATCAATCTTCAAAATAGCCTTTTCAAATTTTCCCCGTTTCTTTGGTGGAACTCTCATCGCATCAGCAATATATTTTTCTAATTTATAACCTGATAAAGATTGTGGATTTGTAAAAAAATCTCCAAATGAAGCATATTTCTGATTTTCATCAAGACCAATAATTTTATTCACCTTAATATCTTTAGTATAAATCATATTTATCTGTTTCCATAAATCTGGTTTTAATATCATTCCTAAAATAATCTGATTATGATTCAATCCTGAAATTTCATCACCTCGATAAATTTTATGCAAAATCTCCATATTTAAAGAATCTAGTGGTTTTGTCCGACCTGAACTATCCTGAACCAAAAGCTGTCCAAACTTATTAGAATGAGTTTTATCAAATTTAAAAATAGTATCCATTGTTTCAATCTGAATTCTTTCTGCTTTCAAATCCGATGAGGTTGAAATTGCTAAAAATAATATGATTGCTCCAAGCTTTGCTAAATCTCTTCTTAATTTCTGAAATCTACTTTTATTTCCAAAAAGTGTCGCAAAAAGTCCTAAAAACATTAAAAAATATCCCAAATATGTTACCGAAGTCCCAGGATCATAATTTACTGATAAAATTGTGCCTCGCTCATCTTGGTCATATGAAGATTGAAAAAATCTAAAACCTTTGTAATCTAATACATTATTCATAAAAATTTTATAATCCTTTGATAAATTTCCATCTTTTAGAGTTACCTCACTTGCATAAGATGATGGACTCATCGAACCCGCATATCTATCAAGTTGAAAATCATTTAAATAAATGCTAAAAGGTAGTTCTATAACTTTTGAACCGTACGAAATCTCAACATTTTTCCCACCAATATTTATAAAGCTTGTCATTCCAAAAGTTCCTGACTGACCAAATATTAGTAAATCTTGTTGCTCATCTTTATATGTTATTTGAAATATCATCGCAGACTTGATTCTTTCTCTCTGATTCTTTGGTATATCCATATTTGAAACTAACTTTTTTTCAACATCAATTTCAATTTCCTTGAATACGATTGAAATTCCATTGACTTTATATAGCATTCTTTTTTGAATATTTGTTGTGACTCCAAACTCTTTGGTTTCTTGAGTATCCATTGAAAAACCTGAAATATTCTCTTTTGATATAAGATTTAAATTTTTTGCAACTTTTTGAATATGAATAACTTCCTTTTCACCTGTGTAATTTGAGTCAAAATCAATTATCTGAAAACCTAAATCATAAAAGTTACCCTGTTTCAAATTTATTGTTAGTGGTTTCAAACCATCATCAATAGCTATCATCATAGAAATTTGCGATATTCCATTTTCAGATTTGATATATTTATAAGAAGCATAAGGAATATATTCTTTCAGCTCTATCTTTAAATTATCTATTTCAGTTTGAAATCTATTCGTCGAAATATTTGAAAAAAGTTTTGCGGTTGAATTGACTAGTTTTCCATCTACTTTTATATCAATAAAACTTCTTGAAGATAAAATATAATTTGCACTATCTCCCTCTCGAATATGCATTGTTCCCTCAAATCCAATATATCTAGTTAAATATGCTCCAATAATTACAACTATAAATGAAATATGAAAAAGTGACACATACCATTTTTTAAACTTGTGCATTCTAAATTTAAAAAATACTAAAATAAGGTTGAGTGATAAAAATTCTAGTAAAACCTCAAACCATCTAGCTCTGTATATATCAGCTAAAGCAGTCTCAGTTCCAAAGTCATTTTCGATAAATGTTGCAATTCCTATGGAAAATGCAAAAATAAGTAAAAGCATAAGTGTTAGTTTAACACTTGTAAAAACATCTAATATTTTTTTCAAATAAAATATTCTCCTATAATTTTTTATAATTATAACGAATGTTAATTCTTGTTTGTTTTTTAAGTTTTATGAATTTATTTTTTAAGTTTGAATTTATAAAGAAGAATTTGTTGGCAACGACTTACATTCCCACCCCCGTAGGGGGCAGTATTATCAGCGATGGAGGACTTTACTTTTAGGTTCGAAATGGAACTAAGTGTTTCCCCTCCTCTA
>Ga0256826_1001590_pt1 | contig 14066 bp, 14 predicted proteins | sample CV79metaG_FD_185975 | JGI IMG/M metagenome (GOLD analysis project Ga0256826, IMG submission 185975) | Hydrothermal vent microbial communities from East Pacific Rise, Pacific Ocean - CV79 | ecosystem: Environmental > Aquatic > Marine > Hydrothermal vents | place: Pacific Ocean: East Pacific Rise...
ATTTGTAGTTCAAGATGCTGAAAACTTCCCTGGTACTGGTGGAGCGATGAAAAATGTAACTCCTAAAAATGAAAAAGTTTTAATCTTAAATGGTGATATGCCTCTTATAACTTCTAATGCACTTCAAGGATTTTTAAATATAGATGCTGATGTTATTATGTCTATCTTTGATTTAGAAAACCCTGATGGATATGGACGTGTTATTATAGATAATGAACAAGTTCAGTATATAGTAGAACAGAAAGATTCAAATGAAGATGAACTTAAAGCAACAACAGTAAATGCTGGTATCTATGCTTTTAGTAAAGATGTTATAGAAAAATATATCCCTCTTTTAGATAATAATAATGCTCAAGAGGAGTATTACTTAACAGATGTTATAGCTATGGCTAAAAAAGATGGTTTAAATATATCACCTCTTTTAGTAGATGAAGAGCATTTTAAAGGTGTAAACTCTAAAAAAGATTTAGCAGATAGTGAAGTTATTATGCAAGATAGAATTAAAACAGCCCTTATGGCTCGTGGCATCATTATGCAACTTCCATCTACTATATATATAGAAGATAGTGTAGTTTTTGAGGGTGAGTCTATTATAGAAAATGGGTGTAGAATAACTGGAAACAGTGTTATTATAAACTCTCACATTAAATCTGGTTCAGTTATAGAAGATAGTGTTGTTAAAAATTCAGATGTTGGTCCATTAGCTCACCTTCGTCCACTTTCACATATAGAAGATACTCATATCGGTAACTTTGTAGAAGTGAAAAAAAGCACCCTTAAAGGTGTCAAAGCTGGCCATCTTAGTTATATCGGTGATGCAACTATCGATAGTGGAACAAATATTGGTGCTGGAACTATCACTTGTAACTATGATGGGAAAAATAAGTTTAAAACTATCATAGGAAAAAATGTTTTTATAGGGAGTGACTCACAGCTTATAGCTCCTATCACAATAGAAGATGATGTTATGGTAGCTGCTGGAACAACTCTTACAAGTGGAACAGTCACAAAAGGTTCTTTAGCTATTAGTAGAGCTAAATTACGCTTTATAACTGATTTTTATTATAAATTTTTTGGTAAAAAATAGCTTTTCAATTAAAGTAGCAAAAAAAGCTACTTTAATTTTCCATTCCCATAATTGTGATAAAGATAATCTACAATAACTGGAATATCCTCTTTAGCAATAGGTGCTTTAAAAGCATGAACCATTTTCAATACTTTATCGTGCCAAAATTTACGAGATTGTAAACCTTGATTTTCCATATATCCAAAAGAGTGACACATACTGCAATTTGCTTGGACACTCTCTATCCCCTTTGCCTCTTTCATCTTATAATCTATATTTGGTACTTCTACCATTCCATCTACTTGTGCAAATGCTGACACTACCAATAAACTTGTTATTACTATTAATTTTTTCATCATATCCCCCTAAATTACTTCAACTGTTACTTCGTCGATACCATTATATTTATATCCACCATGATTCCATAAGAAATCTTTTGCCAACGGTTGCTCCTCTCCTAGAAGATTGATAGCTTTTGCCATAAATGTAAGTTTTCCAGTTTTAGTAGGTTTAAAGCTAAATCTAAATTCAGTGTAAGCATAACGACCATTATCTTGTTTAAGGTCTGCTTCTTTCCAAGTTTTACCATTGTCTGTTGATATATTTACACTTTTAACACCTGTACCATCATCAAATGCTACACCACGAACTACTACATGAGAATTTTGATTTAATTTTGTATCATTTTGAGGGTAACCAATAAATGATTTGATATTCATAGTTGTGATAGGTTTTGTAGATTTAAAATGATGTTCTGGTGTTTCACTTTCAGTTTCATTATCTGCTATACGATACCCTTTATCCATATAAAAAAAAGATTTATATTTATTTGTAACAGTAATATTACTAAGCATTTTAACCCAACTATCTGAATAAAACCCTGGCATTACTAAACGTACAGGATAACCGTTAAGATATGGCAAATCTTCACCATTCATCTCATAAGCTACTATAAAATTATCTTTAATCTCTTCGATTGAAAGTTCTCTAATAAATTTTGGTGTTTCTTCCCAAGCTGTGTTATCTTTACCATTGAACCCTATCCAATGTGCATCTTTAGGAAGTCCAGCTTTATTTAAAATATCACGAAGTCTTACACCTTTCCATTTTGCACAACCCATAGCTCCAGTACCCCATTGGATACCACCTACAATAGGATGAAAGGCAGAACGGGAATTTCCACCACATTGAAGTACAGCAGTCACTTCAACTTGTTCAAAATCATTTTTTAACTCTTTTAAAGTAACTTTTATCTCTTTATCTACTAAACCATTAATATTGATAGTATAAGCATCTGCATCTATATCCATAGGAATATCTGGCATATGCCATCTTACAAAAAATTCATCATTTTCAGTAATACCTTTAGCAAAAGTTGAACGTGGTGATTCTAAAAGAGGAGGTCTATCTGAATAAGTAATCATCGCTCTTTTCTCAGGAAAAGCAACATCCCCAATAGCTCGATTATCGATAGGTAATTTTTGGAGAGCTTTAGCACTTAAAGTGCTAGAGCCAAGAATTGCAGCTGAAGCTACAAAAGAAGTTTTTATAAAATCTCTTCTTTTCATAATATTTCCTTATGTTAATTGTTTAAGGTAATACTACGATAATTTATATTTGAAGAGACTTAAAATATAATTTTTTTTTATAAGTAAAGATTGTTAAAATCTCTACTTATGCTGAATAAACTCCTCTTCATAGTCTTCATCTTCCTCTTCCTCATCATCAAACTCTTCAACCTCTTCATCTAAATCTTCTTTAGATTCTAAACGAAAATGTGCTGTTAAATTAGTTATATTTAAAAGAACAGGAACAACCAATAATGATACAATAACAGCAGCCATAGTACCAAAGATAAGTGACACACCAAGACCACCAAAAACAGCATCCCCAGCAAGCAGTGTTGATGCCAAGATAATAGCCACAGCAGTAAGAAAGATAGGTTTTGCACGTGTAGCTGTTGATTTTGCAATAGCTTCATGTTGTTTTAAACCCTCTTCTATCATCAACTGTTTTGTATAATCCACAAGAAGTAATGAGTTCCGAGAACTAATACCTATAAGAGCAATAAATCCAATTAGAGATGTTGCAGTTAAAAAGAAAGTATCTTTTGTTGTAATATCCATAATCCAATGACCAACAATAACTCCTATAATAGAAAGAAATGAACCAAGAAGAATAATACCACTTAATGTATAACTCTGATAATAGATAACCATCAATAAAAAGATAAGAATCAATGCAGCGATAAATGCACCACCTAACTCGATAAATGTATCAAGTGTAACTTGCATCTCACCATCCCAATGCAATTTATATATAAGAAGAGTTTTTCTATCTGTAAGTTCTAAATCAAATAAACCAACTGTTTTAATCTTATAATCATTTGCAAACGTCTCTATAATAAGTTTTCTTGCTTCTATAAGAGGATAAACTTGAGAAACCATATCTGTTTCAGCCATAACATTTGTCATATGACGTAAATCTTTACTTAAAATAATAGGATGAGATTTTGATTTTTTAATAGTTACAAGTTCTGTAATAGGAATCATCATACCTCTCTTGTTCATCAATTTTAAAGATGTTAATTTAGCTCTTACGGAATGAATATCTTTTTTGTCAAAAGATTTTGATTTTTTACTTAATCTTAAAAAGATGGGAATTTGGTCATTATATTTTTTTGAATTTTTGACAGATATCTCTTTCCCTTCAAATGCTAAATATAAAATATTGTTTAACTGTTTTATATCAACACCTGAGCGAGAAATTTTTGAACTATTAACAACTATTTCAAAAGTATCATATATCTCCTCTTCTGCTGTATCAACATCTACTAAACCATCAATACCTTTAAAAAGATTTTCCAATTTTTTTGCAAGTTTACGAATACCAGCAGAATCACTTCCATATACCTCTGCAACAATAGCAGCCATAGTTGGAGGTCCAGCTGGAGGCTCTACAAAAGAGATATAAGTGTCTCTATAAAGTGGTTCACATTGGTTTTGAATAATTGGTCTCATTCTTTGAACCATCATAAATGAAGGTTCCTCTCTGTGATGACCTTTTGTTATATTTACAACAATTTCACCAACATTTTCAGAATTTTTAAAATTTGAACCCTTAATAAGCCCTGCAAAATCGAGTGGTGAACCAGTTCCTAAAAAAGTTTCAATATTTAAAACCTCTTTCTCCTGTTCAACAATATCAACAACACAATCTGTAACCTCTTTCGTCATATGGATAGAGTTACCATTTGCAAGATTTACATAGATAGTAAAAGTATCATTATTTTTACCTGGTAACATCTTTGCGAGTACCATCTCTGTTGGAGCAACCATTAGGATAGAAAATATAAAAGCTGAAAAAGTTATTATTAAAATAACTTTCCTCTCTAAGGCATTTTGAATACTTCGTGCTAAAAACTTCTCATACTTATCATACATTAATGATGTCCTCCCTCTTTATCAAAATCTGGTCTATCTAACATACGAACAGCTAAATAAGGTGTAAATATATATGCTACAAAAAGTGAAGCAACAAGTGCAACTGGTACATTTTGTGGAATAGGTTTCATAAACTGACCCATCATCTGACCAACAAATGCCATAGGCACCATAGTCATAATAATAGCAAGTGTAGCAACATTTGTTGCAGGCCCAATCTCATCAGTTGCTCGAACCATTAAGTCATCCACAGGTTCATATCGACTCTCTATATTGTGATAATGTCTGTGAATATTTTCAATAACGATAATAGCCCCATCAACAAGTAAACCCAAAGAGAGTAAAAAGGCAAAAAGTGTAATTCTATTGATAGTTTGCCCACCAAGATATGCTACAAAAAGTGTAATAGCAAGAATCATAGGAACAGTAACTGTAACAATAACAGATTCTTTCCATCCAAGAACAAATATAAGTAAAACAGCGATAATAATAATAGAAAGAACAAGGTGAAATACAAGCTCATTTACAGCTTCATCAGCACGAGAACCATCATTTCTTGTTATAACATAATTAATACCTTTTTGAGAAAGATAATCTTTATAAAGTTCAAGTTCCTCTTCAACAGAATCTGAAATATTTACAGCATTTGTCCCTTGAAGTTTTGAAACAGTTAAAGTAACTTGACGTTTTTGCTCAGAAAAACCACCATCTCTTCTTTGAATAGTAATATAACTTGATTTAAAGTTTTGAATATCATACGATTTAACAACTTTTGCTACTTGTGCAAGATATATAGGAGAACCTCTATAACTAGCAACAATGATTTGTCCAATATCTTTTTCTGTATCTATCGCATTTTTTACAGAAACTATCGCTATCTGATTATCTTTTGTTGTATTTTTCACAGAAGGTACATTGTAAGCAAGTGATTCAATAGATTTTACTATCTGCCCTAAAGATAAATTGTAACCAGCAAGTTTATTGACGTCTACTTCAACATTAAACTGTGTTTTATGACCACCTTTAATATTTGTAACAGCAACATTATTTAAACTGTTTATATGATACTGTATCTCTTTAACAGAGTTATATAAAGCTGTTTGGTCTGTATTTGGGTCATTCGAATAAAATGCTACTGTCACAATAGGAATATCAATATCAATATCAAGAGGTTTTACTAAAGGGTTCATCGCACCTTTAGGAAACATTGAATTATTTTGCATTATCTTATCGTAAATCTTTAGATTTGAATCTGCTTTTGTTTCACCAATGAAAAAAGAAGCATTTACAATCCCTACATTATCCATAGCCATACCACGAAGATGTTGAACACCCTTAACCTCTTTAAGCTTTCTTTCCAATGGTTTCACTATTACTTGTAAAACCTCTTCAGCCGTAGCCCCAGGAAGAGCTACAATAACAGCAGACCCACTAATAACCATCTGAGGATTTTCCTCTCTAGGCATAACCATTAGAGAGATATATCCAATAGCTATAAAAAATACACCTAGAACAACGGTTAATGGACTTCTAATAAATGTTTTAGCCAATATCCCAGCAGGGTCACTCGGCTTATACTCTTCATACTCGTGCGCTTCTTTTATTTTAGCCATTATATCACCTTAATCTATATCAACTGTTGCATACATACCAGGATAAACTGAACGATTTCTAGTTTTAAAAGAAACTTTAATCTTAAAGGTATGTGTCATAGGATTTGAATTTGGAATAATAGCTGTTACTCTACCAATAGTTACTATATCTAATGATGGTATTCTAACTGTAACTTTTTTACCATGTTTAATAAGTGCAAGATTTGTTTCTGCTATCTCTGCTGATATTTTTAAATTACTCAAGTCAGATAAAACAATAGCTGGCATTCCAGGCATAGCCATCTCACCAACTTTAATATTTTTAGAAACAACAACACCACTATTTGGTGCTTCAACATTTAAATAAACATATTGGTTTTCAACCTCGGAAAGTCTAGCTTTAGCAATTTTAATCATATCTTTTAAATTTTTTGCTGCAAGTTCTAAGTTTTCAACCTCATATCTTGAAACCATATCTTTTTTTAATAGTCTTCGATGTCTATCAAGATTTATTTTAAGATTTTGATACTGATTTTCATAAATTTGAAGACCTGATTGTGCTTGACGTTTTGCAGAATCTATCTCACGTGAATCGATAGTATATAGGATTTGTCCTTTTTTAACCTGTTCACCTTCCGATACATTTACACTTGTTACAAATCCCATAAAACGACTTGTAATCATCTTTTGATTATCAGAAATAATACTTCCTGACAATGTAATAGTTTCAGCTACAAGTGTAGCACTCAAAACAACAGTTGCGAGTAAAAATTTTTTCATCTATAATTCTCCATTTGCTAATTTTTCTAAAGCAAAAATACGTTCATTTCGTGTATTTTTAACTCTTTGTAACTCTAAGATTTTTTTAATCTGTTCAGATTGTTTAATAATAACATCACTCATAGAAGATAGTTTTTCTCTATATCTTCCCTCATAGTTATTATAAATCTCGTTTGCTAATGTTAGCTCTTTTTCTAAAAAGATAACTTTTTCATTCGAAGATTTAATCTCAGTTTTAATCTTTGCTATTTTAAGACCTATCCCTTTACGTGCTAATTGCACTTGTGTTTTTGTTTTCAAAAGGTCAATTTTAGCTTTTTCTATACTTGCTTTGTCCATTCCACCATTATAAATATTCCAGCTTATTCTCATTCCAAGACTATATGCTGCATGGTCTGAAGCATCACCTAAAAATGTATCATCAGCTGTTGCAACTTCTGCAAAAGCTCCAATCATAGGAAAATTTTCAGCTTTACTAACACCTAGCATATTTTTCTTGATTTTTAAACCTACTAATGCTTTCTTAATATCTACATTACTTTCAAGAATTGCTTTAGAATTTATTTTAGGCATAGGTACACTAGATTTTGGAGTAATTATATCTGTTACCTTTTTATTGAGTAAGAAACTAATAAAATGATAAAGTAATTTTTCATTTAACTTCATATCCATTAATAATCTTTCAACATTTCCTTTTTTAGCACGAACTTCCAAAAGATCAACTTTTTTAGCATATCCAACATCAATCATATTTTTTGTCATATTCTCAAGTTTATGAATATTATTTAAAATATCTTGTAAATTCTTTGTAGAATTTTCTAAAAGAGCCATATCATAAAAACTTTTTCTTAGTTGATAGATTTTTTCATGAATAACTTTATGTTTATCCAATGTTTTCATCTTTGTCATAGATTTCATAATTTCAACATAATTAGTTAACTTATACCCTGTAAAAAAAGGAATCTCATATCTAATTTTTGATTGAAAAAATGCTCTTGCATCTGGGTAGTTTAGCGCATCATATTTTTTATCATTTTGCTCATCTACTGCTTGTTGCTCTTCAGGTGTATCAATAGCTGTACCTCCTGTAATAGCACCTTGGTCTGCTTGATACTCAGCCAAACCAAAATCTCTATATGTTGCTTCACGAGATGTAATTTTAAAACCAAAAACATTTCCAGCATCATCTGAATATGCTATATCTTGTGTAAAAGCAAGTTTACCATAGTGATTACCTTTAGCAAAGGTTTCATCTTTTTTAGCAACACTTTGGTCTAGCTTTGCTATCTTAATCTCCAAGTTATTCTCTTTGAGAACAGATACTGCCATATCCATAGTTAAAGCCGAAGCATTAACAGAGTCTGTTGTGACTAGCATAACAAAAAGTATGCCAACAATTTTTTTCATTTAATTTCCTTTTCCACGAGGTCTTTTATATTGCTATCATTATAACATATATAACATCTTCTTTTATTAAAACTATTTCTGTTTTAATAACCATTTAGACAATTCATCAACTTCTCTCTCTTTAATATTTGGGAATTTAGGCATTATCGCTTTATTTACCTCTTTCCATTTATATCTACTTCCATTTTGAATACTCTTTTTTATCTCCTCTAAAGTAACTTTTTTTGCTATCTCTTTAAATGATGGACCGACAACTTTTCTTGTAAAACTATGACACCCTAAACATCTATATTTTAATGCTATTTTATGCCCCTCTTCCAAAGAGTTATAAACTCTTTTTTCCTCCTGTATTTTTGTCAAATTTTGAGGTGTAAAATGTTCAAACATATAGATTGCAATAGCATTCAATTCTCCTTTTGTAACATTTTTTTCTTGTGAAGGCATAATGCCATAACTCTCTAAACTTTTTTTATCACAAAAAGATTTTTTAGCAGATGGAGCATATACATAATCTTTTACAAAAGCTATTGATTTAGCTGTTCGTTGGGATTCATCAGATGGTTTTACAAAACTATGTACATGAAAAGCAACAGCCATCATAGGAGGAGCAAGTTCATCTTCTGAAGTGATAGGAGGCATATCTAAATTATGACAAGAGGAGCATCTTTTTTTTATAAGTTTTTTTGCATCATACTGTTTATGAGGTTCTGAGTTATTACACCCTGTTAAAATAAAAAATAGTGCTATAATAAGAGTAAATCTTAACAAAATATTTCCTTTATATTTTTCCAAAGTATATATAAATGACGATTAAATTAAAATAAATTATTATTTTAATCGTCAGGGAAGTTACTTTAATAGGAACTTTTGCTATTATGTTATATGAAAAAAGTTAAAAGGTAAGCCGATGCAAACAGTAGTTGATGCTCTCAGAAAAAAAGGAAAACTCTATAAAAAAATGCTAGAGATAACCCCAAAAGAGTTGGGAATACGAAATAAGATAAAAATATATAAAGCTACCGATATAAGAGGTTATTTTTGGGCTATAATCGTTATAAATCAAAAAAGCAGGATTTTAATAAAAGATGTTGAAAAATTTAATGCTATTTTTGCAAAATTGGTGCAATATTTCGACCATAATTTTAAACATAAAGTTCTTTTTATAGATGCACCTCTTTGTTCAAAAGCCAAAGCATCTTTTAAAGCACATAGTTGGAAACTTTACTAATGTTGTTATGTGATATTGGAAATACCTCTTACCATTTTTTAGAAAAAGATAATGACTATAAAAAAAATGTTAAAAGATTTAGTCCATCTTCTGTAAAAGAAAAAATTTATTATATTAGTGTAAATATTGAAGTAAATATACTCTTAAAAGATTTAGAAAATTGGATAGATTTAGCCCCTTTTGTCGATAAAAAAAATTATTATGAAACTATGGGGATGGATAGAATTTTTGCTTGTGAAGCTATACAAAATGGTGTGATTATTGATGCTGGGAGTGCTATAACTGTTGATATAGTAAAAGGTGGTATATTTCAAGGAGGATTTATCTATGCAGGTATAAAAGCGATGAATCAAACATATAAAAATATCTCCCCAGCACTTGATTACTCTTTTAATTTTAATATAAATCTCAATACACTTCCAAAGAATTCGCAAGATGCACTCAGTTATGGTTATTTAAAAACTCTATACAATGAAGTTATCTCTTATAATCAAAATATATATTTAACAGGTGGTGATGCTAAAAAATTTAAACATATCTTTCCCGAAGCTACACTCTATAACCCTCTTATTTTTGATGGAATGAAAAAAGTATTAAGAGAAAAAAAATTAGAATTTATGTTATAATTTAAAGAATAAAAGGAGTTCAAATGCCAGAGATAACAAGTAGATATATAGACCTATTTACAGATTTTGGATTTAAGAGAGTATTTGGTGACCCTGATGATACACAAGCATTAAAATCACTACTCAATGATATTTTACAGTTAGATGATGATTCTAAAATAAAAACGATAACATTTAAAAATGGTGAGATGTTACCCGAGAATCCAGAAGATAGAAAAGCAATATATGACCTTTTTTGTGAAGATGAAAAGGGGAATTTTTTTATTGTAGAACTTCAAAAAATCACTCAAGAACATTTTCAAAGTAGAGCATTGTACTATACAACATTTCCTATTCAACAACAAGCACAACGAGGAAAATGGGATTTTGAACTTACTCCAGTTTATTTTATTGGATTATTAAATTTTGAAGTAAAAGAGTTTCAAGATAATACAAACTTTTTACATCATGGAAAAATAACTGATATATATAGTAATAAAATCATGTATAATCAATTGAATATGATATATGTAGAGATTCCAAAGATGAAAAAATTAAAAGAGGAACTCTCAACACATTTAGAATGGTGGTTATGGACATTTTTAAATATAGCAACAACTAAACAATTACCAAAAGAGATTCAAGAGGATAACATTCTCAAACATAGTTTTAATAAAGCTGAGTTTTTAAAACTTTCTAAAAGAGATAAAGAGCAGTATCATAAAAATCTAAAAGTGTATAGAGATTTAGTAAATGCAGAAGAGTATGCAATTAAAAGAGGTCTTAAAAAAGGTATAAAACAAGGACGTGAAGAAGGTCTTAGGAAAGGTTTAAAACAGGGTTTGGAACAGGGCTTAGAACAGGGCTTAGAGCAGGGAAAAAAAGATAGAAATATTGAAATTGTTCAATTAGCTTTAGCACAAGGTTTAGATATAAAAACAATAAAAATAATTTCGGGTTTAACAGAAAGTGAGATTAATGAAATCAAAATTGAAACTTTAAACTCATAAAACTTTGAGTTATATTTAGATAAAATGAGTAAAATTTTAAATAAAAAGATAAAAAAGGCTAATCTATGCTAACAGTTGCACTTCCAAAAGGTCGTATCGCTAAAGAAACACTTGAAATTTTTGAAACAATTTTTGGTGATAGTTTTAAGTTTGATGATAGAAAACTTATTTTAGAAACACCAAACTTTCGTTTTTTACTTGTAAGAAATCAAGATGTTGCGACGTATGTTTATCATCAAGCAGCAGATATTGGTGTGGTAGGATTAGATACTTTAGAGGAACAGGGTCTTGATGTTGTTCGTTTACTTGACCTTCGTCGTGGGGTATGTAAAGTTTCTATCGGTATGAGAAAAGGTGAAAAACTAGACCTCAATAAACCAGAACTAAAAGTTGCTTCTAAAATGGTAAATATCACAAAAAGATATTTTGAGGAGAGAGCTGTAAGTGTAGAGATTATTAAACTATATGGTTCTATCGAACTTGCTCCCCTTATAGGTCTTGCCGATATGATAGTAGATATTGTGGAAACAGGTACAACTATGAAACAGAATGGTTTAGAGGTTGTAGAGGATATTATGACATCTTCAACATATCTTATAGCAAATAAAAACTCTTTTATCTCAAAAAAAGATGAAGTTTTAGATATTTATGAAAAGATAAATAAAGTGATAAAATCGGAACAAAAAGCTTAATATGACGAATTTAGATTTATATGCAAAAGCGGAACATCTCTTAGGTATAGAAGATGCAACAGAAGCACTCTATGACCTCTATCGCTCAGAATTAGATGAGTATAAAATCAAAACTCTTTTGGATGTTGGTTGTGGTCGTGGTGGCTTTATGACTCGTATGATAAGTGATGGTGTAAAGTGTAAGGGTGTTGATTTAAGCTCTCTTATGATTGAAGAGTGTATTAGCAATGGTCTTGATGCTGAGTGTATAGATGTCAAAGATGTTACTGGTAAATATGATGCTATTGTAAGTATATTTGATGTTTTAAACTTTATGAATAAAGAGGAACTTATAGATTTTTTAGAGGCTATCGCCACGAAACTTAACGATGATGGGATTTTTATAGCAGATATAAATACTCTTTATGGTTTTAGTGATGTTGCAGAGGGAACTATGAGTAGTGAAAATGAGAAAGAGTTTTTAAGTGTTGATGCACAATTTGAAAACGATAAACTCACTACAAAATTTACACTTTTTGAGAAACAGGATGATGAAAGCTATAAAAAATATCAAGATAGCATAGTACAACATTTTCATAAAATAAAACTATTTCAAAAACTCAGTGGTTTAAAGCTTGTAGAGAAACAGACTTTTTCACTTTATGATACAGAAGATAAAACACTTCTAATTTTTAAAAAGAGATAATTAATTTTGAGATTATCTCCTCTTTTTATCTCTCTTTCTCTATTATTTTTTACTGCTTGTAATGATAAATCTTTAGTTACTTTTTATGATAAAAATATAGCTAATGAGCAGATAAAATGTATGAAATTAGTTGTTTTTCCTCCCGATAAATATCTTACTAAAGAGATAAACTCTCTCTATCACTTTAGTTCTCAATGTGATTTTACTCTAAATATCTCTCAGAAAAACAATATAGTTTGTAACAGTATCCATAACTTAGATAAAAAAGTATTAAAAAAATTTCCTACAAGTTATCTAAATCTAACACTCAAAAAAGATGGGCAGATGGTTTATAGTTATTATATCGACCTTAAAGAGAGTGTACAAAAAGAGGATATAAAAGATGGGTTTGAAAGATTAAAAAGTGATTTAAACTTTTAATCTTTCTCTATCAACTTTATAGCACTTTTAACAGCATTTATATAACTGATAGTTTTTGCTTGACCTTTATACGCTATATCAAAAGCTGTTCCGTGGTCTACGGATGTTCTTACTATTGGTAAACTTAGAGAGATATTTACACTTTCATCAAAATAGAGTGCTTTAAGAGGTGCTAATCCTTGGTCGTGATACATCGCCACAAAATAGGTATAGTTCTTTCTAAAATGAGGTGTAAAAGCTACATCGGGAACAATAGCACCAACAAACAACTCTTTATCTAAAATATTATTAACCTCTTGTATAGCCAACTCTATCTCTCTCTCCTCATCTCCTAAAACACCATTATCTCCAGCATGAGGATTTAAACCTAAAACAGCTACTTTTTCATCTCCTATACTTTTATGAAGGGCAAGAAAAAAACTAACTAAATTTTTTTTCTGTATAGTTGCAGGAACATTTTTAAGAGGGATATGCTCTGTATAGAGTGCTACAAACATCTCTTCACACCCTAACATCATTATCGCATCTTTATTAAAATATTTACGTAAAAGGTCTGTATGCCCTTTATACTCTAACCCTGCCATCATCCACGCTTCTTTATGAATAGGCATAGTCACAACAGCTTCTGCTTGAGATGTTTCACAAAGCTTAATTGCACTCATAAAAGAGTTATAGGAGTACTCTCCACTCTCTTGAGTAACCTTACCAACTTCGATAGTAAAATCACCCTCAACACTATAAAGAGTGAAATTTTTAGGCATCTCTTTTTTTAAAATTTTAAGAGCTTGATTTAATAGGTTCTCATTTATACAATAGATAGGTTCACAAATCTTAGAGATTTCATCGTGAGATTTTAAGGCTATCTCTATACCTACACCATTAAGGTCACCTATACTTATAGCTATTTTTTTCATATTTTAATCTACCTAGTCGTTAATTTTTTCATCTCTTTAACAGCATCAGCTAAACCACTAAACACACTTCTAGCGATGATACTTTGACCTATATTTAGCTCTATTATCTCCTCTATTTTCATCATTTCGTGAACATTATGATAGTTCAAACCATGACCAGCAGCTACCTCAAGACCAAGTTTATTTGCATAAGTAGCAGATTTTTTAATATCTTCTAACGATTG
>Ga0256826_1001591_pt1 | contig 14058 bp, 7 predicted proteins | sample CV79metaG_FD_185975 | JGI IMG/M metagenome (GOLD analysis project Ga0256826, IMG submission 185975) | Hydrothermal vent microbial communities from East Pacific Rise, Pacific Ocean - CV79 | ecosystem: Environmental > Aquatic > Marine > Hydrothermal vents | place: Pacific Ocean: East Pacific Rise...
CTAGCAGCTTTTTACTTGGGTAGTGGTTTACTATTTGCTTTAGGCTTAATGCTTAAAGAACTATTTAAAATAGAAGATCACTCTAGCTCTTCAAAAGGTATGCTCTTTGCCTTAAGTTCTTTTGTTCTTACTATATTTTTTGGAATCTACCTTCTATTATCATTAGGTGGTTATGTTGATGCTTCACTCTTTATTAAAGTAAAAGAACTACACTATACATTTGCTCTTTTCGGTTGGGTTTCACTTCTTATTGTCTCGATATCATTCCAAGTTGTTGAGATGTTTTATGTCACCCCTAAATATCCCACATTCATTACGACTTATTTTATTTTAGGTATTTTTGCACTTCTTCTTGTTAAAAGTTTAGCCATTGTCTTGGCGATGGAGAGTCAAATTATAACGATTATGATTAGCGCACTTTTCATTCTTTATGCTAGTGTTACGATTCACAGATTATACAAAAGAAAACGTCCTACATCAGATGCTACCGTATGGTTCTGGCGTTTAGGCATGGGTTTACTCATCACTACCATGAGTATTACACTTATAGACACACTTACCCCATTAGATGAGCGTATAAAAATTCTTAGTTATATCACCTTTATTGGTTTTGCGCTTAGTATTGTTTTTGCCATGGTCTATAAAATCATCCCATTTCTAACATGGTTTCATCTTTCAAACCAAGGCTATATAGAAGCGCCTATGATGCACGATATTATTCACCCAAAAAAAGCAAAAATTCACTTTTATATACATGTTATAATGTTATTTTCATGGGTTATTATGACACTTTTCAACTTTCCGATAGTAGATATCATTAGTGCGATACTGGTAATAATCTCATTTGGATGGTTGTTATATAATCTAATCTATGCATTAAAAAAATATAATTATACACAGAAGTATACAGAGAAATTTGAGTGGTAATATAATAATTCTAAACGCTGTAGTCTTTGACTACAGCGTTTAGAGAAAATATTAGTTTCTATCTAAACAATTCAAGTCTGAAAATGCTTGTTCTAAACGCTTAACGATTCCAAGCTCACCCTCTCTTAGCCATTTTCTTGGATCATAATACTTTTTATTAGGCTTATCCTCACCTTCTGGATTTCCAATTTGACCTTTTAAATACGCATGGAACTGATCGACATAACCGCGTACACCATCCCAATAAGCCCATTGAGTATCTGTATCTATATTCATCTTAATTACCCCATAACCAATAGATTCTCGTATATCAGAAAGCTCTGAACCTGAACCACCATGGAAAACAAAATCTACAGGTTTTTCTAAAGTTTTAAATTTTTCTTGAATATATTTTTGTGAATTATCTAAAATAGATGGAGTAAGCACAACATTTCCAGGCTTATAAACACCATGCACATTACCAAATGATGCAGCTATCGTAAACATCGGTGACACTTTCATAAGTTCTTCATACGCATAGGCTACCTCTTCTGGTTGCGTATATAATAAGGCATTATCAATATCGGTATTGTCTACACCATCTTCTTCTCCACCTGTTACACCTAATTCTATTTCTAACGTAATACCTATTTTAGACATACGTTCTAAATAGGCTTTACATGTTGCGATATTCTCTTCGATTGGTTCTTCTGAAAGGTCAATCATATGTGAAGAAAACAGTGGTTTACCAAAAGCATTAAAGTGTTTTTCACTGGCATCTAGCAATGAATCGATCCATGGTAAAAGTTTACGTGCCGCATGATCAGTATGAAGAATCACAGGTATTCCATATGCTTCAGCTACAGTGTGAACATGTTGCGCACCAGATATGGTCCCCAGTACTGCTTTTTGATCACTTGCCATACCTTTACCTGCATAAAATTCTCCTCCACCATTTGAAAACTGAATAATAACTGGTGATTTGACATTTTTAGCTGCCTCTAATACCGCATTTAATGATGATGTTCCTACCACATTTACAGCAGGAATAGCAAAGCCTTCCTCTTTCGCAATTGCAAAAAGTTTTTGAACTTCATTTCCACTTAAAACACCACACGGTAAACTATCTAATACTTTATTTCCCATCTCTATTATACCTTCAATTTTTTTGTTATTTTACAATAATATCTGCTGTTTTTTTCAATTTTTTACTTAAATTATCTAATTTTGTTTTAAAGTACTTCATTCTTAATACTTTGACTATATCATTTTTAACTTCTTTAAAAGGAATCAAACCTGATTTCTTTTTATTAATTAAATAAATAATATGATATCCAAACTGAGTCAAAATAGGTTTCTTTGTAATTTCTCCTATTTTTAATCCAAATGAAGCATCTGAGAATTCAGGAACCATCTGCTCTTTGACAAACCAGTCCAGTTCACCACCATTTAGTTTACTAGGACCTGTAGACTTTTCTTTCGCTAATGCAATAAACTTTTCTTCTAAATTTTTTTCTTCTCGTAATAAATCATTAATTATCACAAATGCTTCTACTTTAGTTGCAACTAATATATGTCGCACTCTAACCGATTCATCCTGATAAAACTTTCTGCTATTTTTATGATAATATGCTTTTGATTCTACCTCACTGATATATATCTCTTCAACTCTGTCTTTCATCCAAAAATCAAGTATTAAATTCTCTTTCAACTTTCTAAGTGCCACGACAAATTCTGGATTACTCTCTATATTTGTTTTTTTAGCATCTTCAAGAAAAAGTTTTCTCTCTATCATTTGATTAATCACAGATTTCTTATTGCGTTTGTCTAAACTTTCAAATGTTGCACCTGGAATACTTTTCACAACAAACTCATTAACATCTTCTTGTGAAATCTCTTTTTCATTAACAACAGCTACGATATTTGAAGCTAACGTCTCTTCTGCAAATAATTTTGGTGTTACGAGGGAAAACAACAACATAAAAACTTTAAAAAAAATCTTCATTCCTCACCTTATAAATATATTAATTTTTTATTATTATAACATAAAATGGTAAATGATTTGTAAACCATTTTAAACTTAATTTAAGTCTCCAACTATACTATTAGGAAACAAAATAATTGAACAAAAAGACACACTTAACATGAGCCCTAAAACCATTAAAAAAGCAACAAAAAAAGAGATTGAAGAGATTAAATCTCTTTTTCTCAAACATTATCCAGACTCTCTGACCGAACTTCGGTATAGAAACCTCTATGAGCTTCTTATTGCCGTTATGCTCTCTGCACAATGTACCGATAAACGGGTTAACATTATAAGCCCTGCCCTTTTTGATGCTTATCCCAATGCAATTTCTCTTGCCAATGCAGAACTTTCTGAAGTAAAAACATTTATACAAAGTTGTTCATTTTATAATAATAAAGCAAAAAATCTTATCAAAATGGCGCAATCCGTGATAGAGAACTATAACGGAAAAATTCCACTTGAACAAAAAGAGCTCATTACACTTGCAGGGGTGGGTCAAAAAACAGCCAATGTTGTTATGATAGAGTATACGGGTGCCAATCTTATGGCAGTTGATACCCATGTCTTTCGAGTAGCACATCGCTTAGGATTGAGTGATGATAAAACAGCAACTCAAACAGAAGAGACCCTAACAAAAAAATTTAAAACAGATCTTCATCTACTTCATCAAGCAATGGTACTTTTTGGACGATACCACTGTAAAGCGATCAAGCCAGAGTGTGAGGGCTGTTTTATGTCAGCCCATTGTAAAACAAGTCAAACCTTTAAAGTTTAATTTCTTTAGTTTTAATAATTATCTCTTTAAGTACATTAAATGTTTTTTCAACTGACTCCAAATTCACGCGTTCACGTGTTGAATGTGGGTACTCTATGGTAGGGCCAATAGATGCAAACTTTATATCAGGATAACGTTCTAAAAGTAATCCACACTCTAACCCCGCATGAATCGCTTCATATGTACTTTTACCAAATATTTTTTGCATTGCATCACTAACATACTTTGTAAAATTATTTATTTCTGGTTTCCATGCAGGATATTTATATTCTGTAGATGAATTAAAACCATATTTTTGAAAAAGTTCTTCTGTTAATTCATTAATACCTTCTAACCCTTCAGCATTCATTGAACGTGAACTACACTCTACTTTTGCCGCTCCTTCTTTAAAACTTACTAAAGCAAGATTAATACTGGTGTCAGGTAAGTCAAATTCATCATTATAAATATGAACTCCTGTTTTAAACGCATAAAGAAGCTCTAAAAAATCAGCACTATCATAAAGATCTAATTTCTCATCTAACTTTTTTACTTCTACCCATGTATTAGAAAATAATGGTTCTTTTGAAGAGAGCTTTGCAATAATATTAGCAGGAATAGAGTTACGACGTTCTCCACCTTCACAACTTGAAAGTAATACTTCTTTTTCATGAAGATACTCTGCAATAATTTTAATTGCATTGGGTATCCCTTTATCTATATCTACTCCAGAATGTCCACCATCAAGGTTTCGAACACTCACTTCATAATTATAAAGATACCCCTCTTCCTCTTCTAACTTATAATTTTTTTGTTCTGCAATCAAATCAGCACCACCAGCACAACCTATACAAACGATTGATTCATCTTCAAAGTCTATATTTAACATCTGCGTTGCATAGAGCGGAAATGCAATCTCTGAAGCACCCACTAGTCCTACCTCTTCATCTGAGGTTAATACAAACTCCAACGCTTCACCTTTATCCATAAGTACCATCATCATAGCAATTGCGATACCATTATCAGCACCCAATGAAGAATTTTTTGCATGCATCCACCCCTCCTCTATATAAGTCTCTATATTCGGAGCTTTTCCCATACAAACCATGTCATAATGAGCTTGAAGTGCTAATGTTGGTTTTCCTTTTCGTATTAGTATATTTTTTGCTTCATCACTAAAAACATCATATCCTCGCTCTTTTCCAAAAACAACCAAGTAATCAAACAATGCATTTGTCTTTTCACTACAATGAGGTAACTTTGTAATAATCATAAAATATTCAATAATTTCGTTATACATATCTTCTCTTTTTTAAAGCATTATATCATATATCTAAGCTTCTAAATTAAATTGAAACATTCAATTTCTTCCTATAACATTAAAAAAATATTTTATATAAATATTTTAACAAAAAAATAAATAAAAATATATTATAATAAAATTTAACAATATATATTATAATAAGGAGTCTCTAAATGACTTATAAAAGCTTTATTTTTTTACCTTTAACCTTCCTCTCCCTTAGTACTTTTGCACAAGCAACACTGTATGAAAATGCAGAAAATGGAAAAACAAACAAATGGATTATTTCAGATAAACAACCTTCTGGAGCAAACATAAAAAATATATTTGATACAACAAAGAATTCAAAAGTTATTCAATTTTCTGGTGCAAACCGTAGTAATTCCTATACAATTGGAGCAAGAAGCGGTATTAACACTTGGACAAATAGCAAAGAGAAACATATAAAATGGAGTATGAACTTTGCTGAAAAATTTAAAATTTCAATCTATACACAAACAGCGAAAGGTCAACGTGTTTTATCCTATGATTACAAAGATTATGACAAAGGTCTTTATAGAAAAAAACATATTCGCCTTGGTTTAGGAAAGATCACAAAAACAGGAACATGGATTGATATCGAACGAGATTTAGAAGCCGATTTAAAAAAATATGATCCCAGCAACAAAATTTTATCAATTAATGGCTTTAAAATTCAAGGTTCTGGGAAAATAGACAATCTAGAGCTCTTCTCAAAAGGTGGCGGTAACGAAAATGGAAATGCTAATATTATTGAAGATGCAAGTGATGGGAAAACAACTGGTTGGACTATTTTTGACAATACCCCAAATGGTGCAAGCATCAAAAATACTTTTGACACCCAACATAACTCAAAAGTTATTGAAGTAAAAGGTGCAGGAAGAACAAATAGCTACCAATTGGGAGCAGAAAGAGGAGCTTCCGCGTGGAATGACACTACACATAATAGCATTTCTTGGGACATGAAATTTAATGAAAAATATAAACTTTTTATTCTAACCAATACAAAAAAAGGTCCTAGAAGATTCTTCTTTACACATAGTAGCAAAAGTAAAGGACTCTATAAAACAAAATATGTTCGTATTGGGCTGACTAAAAAAAGTATCAATGGTACATGGCAAACTTTTAGTGTTAATCTTGAAAAAGAATTAAAAAAATATGAACCAAATAATAACCTTTTAAGTATTAACGGTCTTAGAGTACAAGGTTCGGGACGATTTGACAACATTAAACTAAGTGCAAATGGTACCACGCCCCCAGTAGGAGATACTCAAGCACCAGTTATTACACTTAAAGGAAGTAGTAAACTCTCTCTTAAAAAAGGAAGTCCTTATAATGAACTAGGTGCCACCGCACTGGATAATAAAGATGGCGTTGTCTACGTAAAAGTTACCGGTAATGTCAATACTAATATTGTTGGTACATACATCATTAATTATTATGCAACAGATAAAGCCAATAATAAAACTAACCGTATAAGAACTGTAAAAGTAACTGATAACAGCAATACTACAACCATTAACGTACCAAATGATTATGCAACCATAAGAGAAGCAGTTGCTCATGCAAAAAATGGTGACACCATCATACTAGAACCGGGAACTCATATAGAAAATGGTGCCATTACTATTAGTCAAGATAACTTAACCATTGCATCAAAATATCTAACTACGGGTGATAAAAAGTACATTGCATCAACCATTTTAAAAGGACTTAACGATAAAAATATCTATATGTTTAATGGACATAGAGTAAAAGGTCATTCACGAAATCTAAGATTTATTGGATTAACTGCTAAAAATACAGGAAAATTTATAACTTTTACCTATGGTGATAACAACCTTGTAGACCACTGTATTCTTGATCATATAAAAAGAGATGCAGTTAGTTTTGATTCTGCAGCAACAGGAAAAGTAATGTACTCAAAATTTTATAATTCAGGAGATGATGCTATTGATGTTGATACAAATAAAGGTACAACAGGAGGTGGTTTTGAATTCGCACATAATGAAATCTATAACTCTTTCGATGATGCTATCGAGATTCATCTCTGGTACTATAATAATGTAGAAAAAATTAAAAAGACCATGCATTTTAACATTCATGATAATCTTATTAAAAATTCTGGTGATGATGCTATTCAGCTTATAGATTTTGATAAAACCCAAGACTACGCAGGTGTTGACCCACATAAAGCCATTGATAAAGTAACCAAAACAAATCGTTCATTTGAAATCCATAATAATATCTTTAGAGACAATGGTCAAGTTGCCATTGGTGCAATTTTCCAATCATCTCAACACAAAGATTCAGATAGACCATCTACACGACATTTTTCTGGTGCCAACATGGGAGAGAGTATTTCTATTCATGATAATACTTTTTTAAATAATGCCTATCATATTTTAGGTGGAGACAACATGCAAATTAAAAACAATAGTTTTAAAGGAGCCTCTGCTGTTGCTATAAAACGTGTTAAAGGAAAAAGTACTATTAACAATAATACCTTCTCTAATAACAAAAAGAATTTTGAAAACAGTAATAAATAATCCTAAAGATTATTAGGCGGTATCATATAAATATGTACCGCTGCTTTTAATGCATTTCCATATGGTGCTTCAACTGCACCTTTTTTCCCAACATTATTCATTCCTTCTAAGATATAAAGCTTATTATTTATAATCTCTAGTCCACGTGTATCATAAACACCATTGTAGGTCTTGGTTCCTAAGTTATTTGACATTCTGTATGATGCGACCAATCTTTTTGATGCCCAATCAATTTTAAGAAGATAATTGTTTGATGTAATTAGCCATATAGCATCACTTCCATCATATGCCATACCATAAATATGACCTTGTACTCTGCTTGTTTCAAATCCTACTTCTGTTTTAATATCAGTTTCAAAATCATAAGCATAAAGTACATTCTCTATCGCAATAATCATCTTCCCTTCAACAAACTGAGCTGCTTCATACTCATGACTTCCAAGTATTCTATAATCTCTGGTTGTGTTATCTTCATCATCAAATACAAAAGTATCATCTGTGCTAGGTCGTGTCAATTTAAAAATAGAAGCGATACTTGATGCTTTTCCTGAAAAAATATAAAGCGTATCATTAATATCATCATACACGATTGATTCCAAGTCAGTCAATCCTTTACAATCCGGAATGCTTGTTCCATTCTCATCTAAACATACCCCTGAAAAATCTTCCAACATCTGATTGGTATAAATATTTTTAACTTGATTACTCGTTAAATCCATCTCATACACTTTATGTGCATTGTCATCAGATATCCACAAGGTATTATTTTGTGGAATGTAGAGTAACGATTCAGGATCTCGCAAGCCTATTAGCTCTGGATTATTAAAAAGTGCCATTCCCCCTATCTCTTCTAAGTCTCTATTCGCTCTTAAATGTGAAAAGTCTTGCGTATGTAATTGACCATTTTCATCCATCCAACTATTTGCACTACCAAAACTACTCATTCCCTTTTGGTCTATATCATCTCCATAATCACTCTCGATAGGTGTAATATTTTGACTTGGATCTTTTCGTAATTTAAAGACCTCTTTTGTATCAATCTCAACATTGACCATATGCTCACCTGACTCTACCATAATACCTTTTCCATCGGCAATAATTTCCATGCTCATGGCACTGCTATTAATCTCAAATGTTCCTACCATTTCATTAAGATCAAGATGACTTAAATTCAATGTCCAGTCTCCCGTTTTTGGGTTAAATGGAGCATAACTCATATCAGTTGGTTCATTAGAAAGAGTAATAATAGTTCCTCTTCGTAAATGTCCAAATTGATTTTCATTAGGGAATATTCCTTCAAAACTTATAACATCTTCTGATTTAATTGTAAGTCGTGCTCCTCTTAGGTCAACGTGTTCTCCCACCACAACCATCTCCATCCATGACCCACCATTTCCTACAACCTGACCAAAATGAGCATCTTCTCCATTACTTTTTAAACTTTCATTACTTTCAACTGCATTGTATTCATTAAGAATTATGCTAACATTATCAAGATTAACTGCTGTCACATTTACGGTTCTGCTCACAGAACTACTATTTCCTGCTCTATCCGTTGCCGTATAGGTTAGTACATATGTACCTGCCTGAGAAGTATTAACAACCCCATCTACCACAACCTCTACTTTTCCTATCACCTCATCAACCGCCATAACACCTGCTTCACTATAGTTTGAATCAAGCGCTATATTCAAAATTTCTTCACCATTTAATATTAAAATAGGCGCAACAGTATCGTTTGGTGTTGGAGTTTTTAGCATTTGAATATTATCAAATTCTCCTGATCCATAAACCCTAAAAGCATTAACAGATTCAATCGTACTATCTTCATCATACTCTGTAAGGTCTGCAACTAAGTCTCTTCTAAATGTTTGCCATGTTCCATTTTTAGCTGTAGCACCTAAACCATGTGTTATTACTGATTTTTTCTTACCATTGTGAGAACCCCCTTCATCATTATGTGTATAGCAAAGATAACGGGTACCATTATTGGTTTTAACAGCAACATAGACTTTAAAAGTCTCACTTATATTCATACTCCACTCAATAACCCTATCAATTTTATTGTTCCATCGTCCTGTACCTGTTGGTCTTCCCAGTTGATACGCATTACTTTTACCTGCACCATTCAACTTAATCACACGATTCCCACTTTCTGTATCATATACATTACGAATAGTTGCACCTATTGGGTCATTGTCATAAATAGTCCAACCAGCTATCGTTTCATCTTCTCCATCTTCATAAACTATTTTTTCCTCTTCTGCTTTATAAACAGTTACTTCTCTTATGGTACTTGCGCTATTCCCCGCATTATCTACTGCTTGATATTTTAATCTATAAGTACCCAAAGTACTACTATTAACATCACCTGTAATATCAATACTTAAATTCTTATCAACATTATCAGTCACAGTGGCACCCAACTCATAATAATCATCTCCTAAAAGAAGTCTCATATTTGAGTCACCATTAAGCGTCACTATGGGTGCTTCCGTATCAGGTAAAGTTTTTACTTCTTTACTATATTCAATATGAAGAAGTGGTGCTGCATTTGCTACACCATTAAATGATTCCGCAACTCTTTTCCCCGTCCCCGAGATAATAAATGCCACAGAATTACCTGCTTTCCATGTGTCTTGATCTATCAATTCTTGAATAACACTACTTAAATCACTACTTTGTTGTGCTGCTCCTTGTTCCCCAACACGAGACCAATTTTCAGGCGACCAATTAACTGAAGATACAGTCTTTAACCTATGACTGATATTATGTGATTTACTTCTATATATTGATGCATTATCAGACTTTTCTCCATGTATTACTAAATTAGCCATACCAGAAGATTTCTCATCTACTTGAAACTGTAAATATGCTTTTATAATGGTTGATTTTTTAGGAATATTAAAAGATTTAAATCTTAATCCTACTAACTGTTCAGACTTATCATTGATTAATTCTAAATCAGAACTTCCTAATTTCATAGCCCCTGTACTAACTGTCTCCTCTGCATCATCTTTACTAGATGAAACTCTAAGCTCTATGGTTCGTATTCCATCTTCAGGTTTTGAAACAACGCTAACCATTCGTGTTTTAATCGCTAAATTATCAGCACTGTCTTTGGCACTGTAACTAATGGTATAGTTTCCTTCTGTTAAGGTATCCACATTACCAACTATGGTTAGCTCTAAATTGGTATCTATATTATCTTTTACTTCTGCACCCGCTTCTACATAAGTTTTACCCAACTCTAGCACGGTTGGGTTCTCTCCCTTTAGCGTAATTTTAGGAGCTTCATTATCAGTAACAGGTGTTGTTGAAATGGTATATTCTACATACAAACGAGGCGCTCCTGTAGCCGAACCATTCATTGACTCCGCTACACGTTTACCACTACCTTCAATCATAAATACCATGGCATTACCATTACTCCAACCCTCTTGATTGACCAACTCTTGCACAATACTTTTAATCTCACTACTTTGTTGATTAACACCTCTTTCATTTAATGTATCCCATGCAGAAGGAGTCCAATCTACAGAGATCTTGCTTTTTACACGCTTACTAATATTGGCTGTTTCACTTGTAAAGGTTAATGCATTAGCAGATACTTCTCCATAAATAGTAAGATTAGTAGCAACAGAAGATCTTTCATCTGTTTGAAACTGTAAATATGCATGAGTAACGGTTGCGTTACGTGGAATAGAAATATTGGTAAAACGTAAGCCGACTATCTGCGCAGATTTATCTTCAACCAACTCCAAGTCTGAACTGTTAAGCTTTACCTTTCCATTTGATAAACGCTCTTCTGCATCATCGCTGCCTTGTAAAATCTTTCTTTCAAGTAAAATTTTTCTCACTGTATTATCGTCCGTTGATACAACGAAATTATTATTCTCTTTTAAATGGTCAATGGCATCTTTTTTAGAAACTGTCTTAATCGTCTTATCATACTCTTGTAATTTAGATAAATTAAAATCTTCTATTTCAATTTCATTTTGAAAATAAGCATTTCTAACCGGTGAAATTTCAATACCATTCGAAGCATTTTTATCACTATCTAAAGATTGTAGTAAGCGTGCAATTTTTATAACCCGTTCATCCAATGTATTGTTACGGTCTATACTCATAAATAAATCTTGAATATGTATTTCATTGTCAGTAGGTAGTGCCTGAATCTCTCCTAGATGTAATTTACCAACATAAAAGTCTATAGGAAGAGAAGAACATTCAAACTCACCTTTAACCGATGTAAATGCATCCTTTTTCCCATTATCACATACATATCTGGCTCCTGAAACCAATGAATCAATCAATACTCCCCCATATTGACTATTGGAAACACCCGATACATTTTTTATATTTGTCGAAATATTTTTATTATTTATTGAGCTTTCAGTAGCTTTTTCACCGCCTCCACATGCTGTAAAAAGTGTTATAATGACACCCAATTGTATGACCTTTTTTATTGTAAACATAAACTATACCTTCCTGAAAAAATTAACAGTAACTTATTTATTTTTGTTAAAAAATAATAAATTATATGTTATGATACAGTAATAACATTAATAATATGATTAATATTATAATTAAAATATAAATAAAGTTTTCTATTTAAAACCCATAAAATAGTCATTAATAATAATATCATATTTATTAAATAGATTATTTTTTTAAAAAATATAAAAATATTATATAAATTATTAAATATAGATACTAATTTAAAATTAAAAAGTATTACAATTTGACATATTTCTACGCGATATTGATTTTTTATTCTACAATTACAAATAAGATTAGAAACAAGGCAAATCATGGCAAAGAAAAAAACCCTATTTGAATGTCAAGCATGTGGCTTTCAAAGTCCGCGTTGGTTAGGAAAATGTACAGGCTGTAATCAGTGGGACACCCTCATGGAACTAACAACGGAACAGATTAAATTTGTAGAAGAAAACAAAAAAAGTTCCTCAACCGCTGGTTCAACCAAGGCAACCTCCATCACTGAGATAAAACAAGAAAATATTGAACGTTTTAGCTCAGGGAGTAAAGAGTTAGACCTTGTATTAGGAGGAGGCGTAGTACCAGGTTCCTTAACCCTCATAGGGGGAAGCCCCGGCATAGGAAAGTCTACCCTTCTACTTAAAATAGCAGGAAATCTTGCCAAAATGCAACGACCTGTTCTCTATGTCTCAGGGGAAGAGTCTGCGGGGCAAATTAAACTTCGTGCAGACCGACTCGATGCCAATGAAAAAGAACTCTATCTTCTTGCAGAGATTAATCTTCAGACCATACTAGAAGAGATTAAAAGTAAAAACTACGGTTTTATTATTATTGACTCCATTCAAACACTCTACTCAGAAGAGACCCCCTCAGCACCGGGTTCTGTTACCCAAGTACGTACCATCACCTTTGAGCTTATGCGGGTGGCAAAAAGTTTAGACATTCCTATCTTTATTATCGGACACATAACCAAAGATGGCTCCATCGCAGGACCACGAGTGCTGGAACATATGGTCGATACCGTTCTCTATTTTGAAGGAGACCCAAACTCTGAACTGCGACTATTAAGAGGGTTTAAAAACCGTTTTGGAAGTACCAATGAAGTAGGTATTTTTGAAATGTCTAAAAATGGTCTACTCGATGCACAAACCATGGCAGGACGTTTTTTTAACAAAGAGAAACTCTCCTCAGGTTCAGCACTTACCGTCATGATGGAAGGAAGTCGTCCTATTATCATCGAAATTCAAGCCCTCGTTTCCGAAGCCTATGGTCACCCCAAACGAAGCTCTACTGGCTTCGATAATAACCGACTAAATATGCTCTTAGCCTTACTCGAAAAGAAACTCGATTTACCTCTGGGAACCTATGATGTATTTGTTAACATCTCAGGTGGTATAAAAATTAACGAACCTGCTGCTGACTTGGCCATTATTGCCGCCATTCTTAGCTCTTATCGAAACCGAGAACTCAGTGCCGAAACCCTCTTTTTAGGCGAAGTTAGTCTAACGGGAGAAATTCGTGAAATATCTGCACAAGGGCAGAGACTCAAAGAGCTAGAGATGCAAGGGTTCAAAAAAGCCATTGTCCCTACCAAACCGTTAGAGAAAACCTCTATTAAATGTTTTGTTGCCAATGAGGTCTCTAAAGTGGTAGAGTGGATGTAAAACTCAACAATCTTAACACAATTAGAAGTTAAAATTTTAAATACAGTTCAAAAGGATTTACCATGTTAAAGACAATTTCACTCTTCTCTCTACTCAGTGTTAGCTCACTGTTTGCCAACGATCGTATTCAACCTACCCTTCAAATGGGATTTGATTGGGGTGGTACAACCTTGGCAACGGTACAACATGACTATGAAGCCAACAATGACATGAAAGCAGGAGAAGGACTAAGTTTTGAAGCAGGTGCGACCCTTAACAATCCCCAAACAAGCATGGAACTTCAATTTTTAGTGGGTTATAAATTTAACTACGACAGTGCCAGCAATGGTGATGTTACC
>Ga0256826_1001592_pt1 | contig 14056 bp, 6 predicted proteins | sample CV79metaG_FD_185975 | JGI IMG/M metagenome (GOLD analysis project Ga0256826, IMG submission 185975) | Hydrothermal vent microbial communities from East Pacific Rise, Pacific Ocean - CV79 | ecosystem: Environmental > Aquatic > Marine > Hydrothermal vents | place: Pacific Ocean: East Pacific Rise...
CAACTCTTATGATATGATATCCAAATATAGTTTCAACTAATACTACCGATCCTTCTTTATTATCTAATACTGCTTGATTAAACTCAGGCACCATTTGACCATCAGGGAACCAATCATAATGACCTTTGTTTTGTTTCACTCCTCCATCATTAGAAAACTGTATTGCTAAAGCTTCTATTGATTTAGGATTTTTCTTTACTACAGCTAGAAGGCTGTCTGCTAAGCTTTTTGCTTGAACTTTAATACGAGTTACGTCTTCAGCAGCTCTAGTTGCTCCGGCATATGCAATTAAGATATGAGAAGCTTTTAGAGAATCTGGTCTGTTTTCTCTTTTAAGGAGCATTGCAGTATGGAAGGCATTATTACTTAAGTAAGGTTCAACGGTAGCTCCATTTTCTCCTTCGAACATAGTAGCGTCAATTTGCAAAGGCAACTCACCTTTCTTAAACCATTTATCTTCGTATTTGCTATCTGAGATTGAATTCACAAAAACAGGGACTTCTTCTAATGGAAGCGTTTTCATTTCAGCATAATAATCATCAAATTTTCTTTTCTGATTTCTGCGATCATCGGCAGTTGGTTTAACTTGAAATACAACGTAGTTAATGTCACGAGTTTCATCTTGCTTAAAATCTTCTTTATGTTCATCATAATAAGCTTGATAATCGGCATCGCTTACTTCAACTTCATCATCTTTCATTGAAGAATAAAGTTGAGCAATATATTGTACTTCAACATTGGCTTCTTTTCTGGCATCAGCCATTTTTGCAAATTCAGAAGGAAGGTAATATGCTTTTGAAATCAAATTATTGAACTTAGTATTCAATTGATCTTCTTTAATGGCTCTTTCAAAGTCAATCCATTGTAATTGATTTTCTCTTGACATTTGGTCTAAGTTCTGAAGATATTGCAGTACCAATTCTGGTTTATACTCTTTTGTTTTTGGATCAGTGAAATACTGTAGAATATATCGATGTGGATTTTCTCCTTGAACCAAGTCAAATAATTCGTCAGAAGTTACAGTTAACCCTATTTCTTCCAATTCTTTCTTCATGATAATATCTTTCACCATCAAATTCCAAGTATTTTGTTTGATACGAAATACTTCTGATGAAGTCAGATTCATTTTCTTTTTATTTGCTTTTTCAGCTTCAACTGATTTCTCAACTTTTACGCTAAAATCTTTATACAGAATTTCTTCTCCGTCAACTATGCCAATATTAACTGTTTGTCTAGTTCTTCCTTTAAAAAGGTCACCTAATACAAAGGCGCCTAAAGCAATACCAATGATTGCTACAAGTAATGCATAGTGTTTCCTAATTCGTCCTAATGCGGCCATAAATTTTATTTTTTTTTACAAGCTGCAAATGTACAATAGATTAGATAAATTAAAAATGTTTTTCATCTTATTTTTTTATTCAATTATTTTTGATGGAAAAACCTGTATTTACTACTGTTTTATCAACTTTCGTTGTGTAATATTAAAACAATAAAAATCATCGTTGTAACATTTTTCATTAACTTACCGTCGTATTAATAAATCATCGAATCAACAAGTGAAAATAAGCGATTACAATCATTGTGTAGACCAATTTGCTGATGCTGTTTATCGGTTCATCCTTAAGAATATAAAGGTGGAGGATAGAGCGCGTGATGTGGTGCAGGATTCGTTTATGAAAATGTGGGAAAAAAGAAAAGAAATTGATGCAACAAAAGCGAAGTCTTATTTGTTTACCACGGCTTATCACTGTATGATAGATGTGATAAGGAGAGAAAAAAAAGTTCTTTATAAAAATGAGCTACCTTTAGTTGAAAATCCAACAAAAAATCAAGCACATGATGTGCAAAGCATTTTGAATTTAGCGTTGGAACAGCTACCCGATATTCAGAAGAACGTTGTATTACTCCGGGATTATGAAGGATATTCCTACGAAGAAATAGGAGAGATATGTAAGTTGAATGCCTCGCAAGTGAAGGTGTATATTTATCGAGCAAGAGCAAGTTTAAAGAAGTTTATTGGAAATCCAGAAATGGTGATATGAAAATAAATATAGATAATTACGAATTATTTGCCATGGATTATCTAGAAGGAAATCTAGACGCCATGAAAGAAAAGGAAATGATTTCTTTCCTTGTTCTACATCCTCATATTGCCGAAGAATTACATGATGTGAACCAAGTAATATTGTCGAGTGAATTACATAATAAATTAGGAAGTAAATTTACCAATACTCTTAAAAAGGAACTGGTTATTGAGACTAGTCCTATAAACGAAGATAATTACGAGGAGTATTTTATTGCGTATTTGGAAGGTGATATTAAGGAAAAGGATGCCGAAACCCTTTCTGCATTTTTAAATATTAATGCTCACCTTTCCAAAGAGTTTCAAAAACAGCAAACTACAAAACTAAAACCCGATCATGCTATTGTTTTTGATTTTAAAGCTAGTCTGAAAAAAAGCGAAACAAAATTGTATATTCTATGGCCGGCAATAGCTAGCATTGCAGCTATGCTCTTTATATCTTTTTGGGTTTGGAAACCCAATACCATCCAACGAAATCAATTATTAATCAACCCAGTAAACTTTAAGCAAACTGCAAGTTTATTTATTGATTATCAGCAGGTCAATTTACAAAAAGAGATGCAATTACATGTGCTTGAGTACTTTGAAGAAGAGCTGGTTAATACTGCACAACAAGGAGTAATAAAAGAAGCAGGAGCAATAAGTAAAATAAGTCCTAAGGAGAATAGGATTCCTATTGTGAGGAATAACTGGCAAAATGAAATAATTCTTATGCAATCTATGGCTTTAAGCAGAAATGAATTATTCTCGAAGAACGATTTCACAAAAACTAAAACTGGTAAAAAACCCAGTACTTTCCGGTTAATATCCAGTTTGTTTTGGAAAACGACTAAGGGGCAAATTAAAAATATAAGTGAGGAAATTATTCATGAAGATTTAAAGACTTGGCAAGCAGATAAAATGGAGGCTCTTACTAGTGGTTTTATTTCGGTTAAATCTAAATCGAAGGAGTGAATATTAAAAAAGTATTTTATTTTCTCAACTCAAAGTTCTTTCCCAAATAGACTTTTCTTACTTGTTCATCAGAAGCTAGGTCTTCTGCTGTTCCACTTTTTAAAACCGATCCCTCAAATAGTAAATAAGCTCTGTCGGTAATCTTTAGTGTTTCATGAACATTATGATCGGTTATTAAAATACCAATATTTTTTTCTTTGAGCTTGCTAACAATAGATTGAATGTCTTCTACAGCTATAGGGTCTACTCCGGCAAAAGGTTCATCTAGGAGAATAAAGTTGGGGTCGGCAGCTAAACAACGAGCAATTTCTGTTCTTCTACGTTCGCCACCCGAAAGTTGAATGCCACTGCTTTTACGAATATGTTGCAATCCAAATTCATCTAATAGCGAATTTAGTTTTTCTACTCTTTGTTTGGTATTTAAACTGGTAAATTCGAGTACAGCAGTTATATTATCCTCCACGCTCATGGTACGAAAAACACTAGCTTCTTGTGCCAAATAACCAATCCCAAGTTGTGCCCGTTTATACATGGGTTCTTTGGTAATTTCCCGATCATCTAAAAATACCTTTCCCTCGTTAGGTTTAATGAGGCCAACCATCATATAAAAAGATGTTGTTTTACCGGCGCCATTTGGACCTAATAAACCAACAATTTCTCCTTGGCTCACGTTAATGCTTACACCTTTTACTACAGTGCGCTTACCATATTTTTTAATAATATTTTCAGTTCGTAAAATCATAGGGCAAATTTAAAATAATATTGTTTAGTGAGTGGATTAATGTATGTTAATTTGATGATGTATATGGGAACACTGCAGGAAATATTAAAAAGCAAACTGAAGACTAATGAATATGCCAAAACGTTGAGTATTTGTATGGCTGTGGTGATTGAGCCTCCAAATAAAATCGATTCTACCAATTTTTAAAATATTTTCGATACCAATTCCAACCTCATAATAGGGCTTTATAAGAGAATAAGAATAGGAGGGGAAAACAGAGTACATGGCATTTTTCTCATTAATATTTCCAATAATTCCTTTTGCATGTATCACTTCTCTCCAGTTTAATTTTCGGAGGAACGGAACGTGATTGAAAAATAAACCATCAAAATGATGTGTGTAAAATATGCTAAGGTATTCATCGTTGATAAACTCGTAATAATTCATGAGATTATAAGCATACTGTTCCCCAATAAGAGTTTGATTTCCCGGGGCAATTTCGAGCAAAGGATAGGGAACAGTTCCCCATAATTTCCCAATTTCTATCACATATTTACTCCAACCTAAAGCCCCCACATTAAACCAGTGTCTCAACTGAGTAATCATTCTAAAATACTCTTGATTAGAAGCAAAGAGATGAGGAATGCCATAAGTTAAGTTTACTTCTAATATAGGATATTTTGTCCCCAAGCTCATTCTGTCAAAAGCCCCCACAAAATATTTCTCGTGATAAGCAAAGCGAACTTTAAGATTTACTTCGGATGTTTTTATAGCATTAATTAGGGTGTATTTTTCCCCATTCCAAATTTGAAATTTTAAATCGCCTGCGGGATACATTTTCCTTTGATTAAATGATACAACAGTATTGAAACCGGTATACCATTCATGATCGTAATAAATTTTATAAGCTTCTACTAATGACTGTTTATCATTAGGGCTTCTCCTTAAAATAGATGAAAGAAAGTTGTCATCAGTAAATTTCACGTTCCTCTGTCCCAGTTGCTCTAAATCGTATTTAAAATCGAATCCAATTTTGCGATAAGGGTTTTTATTGAGGAGATAATACATTCCTCCTGCTCCTTTGATTTGCTGATCTTTTCTGCCATATGCCACGTAACCATGAAGCCTTAAACGAGTAGAAAAGTTTTTATTGGTACGTCCTCCAAAACGGAGTCTTAAACCTTCTGTGGTATTATAGCTAAGTGTTTTAAATACAGGGCCTAATTCAAATTTACCCCAATTTAAATAGCCACCTGTAAATAAATATATGGCATCTACATAGGTTTTAAAAAGTGGAATATTTTGGACAGAGTCTACCATTTCATACACTCCTCTTTCGTTTTTACTAAGAGGTACATCACGATTATTTATCCAGTACTGATTATCTTTTTTTCTCATCCCGGCCATTGTAGTAATATTGGTGCGGCTTGAAAAAACACTGTCTGCAGGAGCTCGATTAAAAACAAAACCAGAATAATGGCTATTTCTGCGTAGGAAAAAACCAGGGACTTGCATATTGTTTTCTATAATATTCATATCGAAAACAATTTTATCCTGAGACAATACCCAGTGTTTGTTTTCTTTAATATCATATTCCAAGCCTATAGCTATGTCGTTAATAAAATTGATATTGGCATCAGTAGCTGCTTTCATTTCGGCTCTAATAACTGCAAAAGTACTATCGTGCACCCAAAGCTCACCAACAAATGTAAGTTCTTGTTTCCTAATAGGTTTAAACATTAAATGGAAACAGTTTTTATGATTTATTGTTAGAGTGTCAATAACAACATATTTATAGCTAAACAAGCCATTATTGGAGAGAGGGCTGATAAAGTTTTTTTCAAAAATTGAGATATAATTATCGTAAATATTTACTTCTTGATACAAGCCACCAAGGTATTGGCTTAAGCTTTCATTATTAAAACCTGATATTTGCGAAGCTTCAATTATTTCCTTTGTAACTTGGGGATTTGCTTTTTTATATACCTTGCTCACCGATTCGGAAATAAATACTGGTAAATAGGCTTTCCCATTAATGGCTGAAGTATCAATGTATTGAAAAGCTACTTGGAATTTTTTCATCACTCTGCTTTTCTGAAAGCGATCATTTACATTATTGGCATCTATTTCTACTTTATTATATAATCTATACTCCAAATAGTCAAACTCTTCAGGGTCATTCAGAGGTTTGTTTTCTATCATTTTATTAAAAATAATAATAGCGGGGTCTATTTCGGCAAATATTTCTACTTCATTAAGCCTTATATCAGAAGGTTTTAAAAAGAACTCTACATTTTGAAAAGCCCCTTTTTTGATTGGTAAATAGGCCGTTTGATAACCCAAAGACGAAGCTGCTAGTGTATCGCTGGGTTTATCTACTTCCATAGAAAACTCTCCATTAAAACCGGCTGAAATGCCTATTGTAGTATTTTTAAAAAACACATTGGCAAAAGGAATGGGTTCTTTTGTTTCTTGATCGGTTACTGTCCCTCTAATTTTAGTTAGCTGAGCCCATAAAAGATGGGGCATTGCTATACTCACAATCAGGATTAAAAATATCAAGAAGTTTTTTTTCATAAATATTTATAGTATTCCTTCTTTTAGGATATCGTGTAAGTGAATAACACCCACATATTCATCATTCTTAGTTATAAGTACTTGAGTTATATTATTATTACGCATCATATTTAAAGCATCCACCAAAAGAGTATCATGGGCTATGGTTTTTGGATTTAATGACATGATGTCTTTTGCTTTCAGCTGATTATAGTCATTTTCTTTTTGCAGCATGCGCCTTAAATCCCCATCGGTAATCATTCCTACTATTTTCCCATTTTCTATCACCGCAGTGGTTCCTAACCTTTTACTACTAATTTCCACAATTACTTCCGGAATTGAGGTATTGGAATTTACAATTGGTTTTTCGTTTTGCAAATAAATATCAGATGCTTTAAGATATAACATTTTACCAAGCGCTCCTCCGGGATGCACTTTTGCAAAATCTTCTGTACTAAAACCTCGAAGTTTGAGCAAACAAACTGCTATGGCATCGCCTAGTACTAATTGTGCTGTGGTACTTGTTGTAGGAGCTAGGTTATTAGGACAAGCTTCTTTGGAAACAGTTGCATTTAAAACAAAATTGGCTAATTGGGCGAGGTAAGAGTCTGTATTACCTGTAATGGCAATTATTGTATTTCCTCTGAATTTTATCAATGGCAATAAAACCTTTATTTCCGGAGTATTTCCGCTTTTGCTTATTGCCAACACAATATCATCTTTCAATATAATACCTAAATCACCATGAATGGCATCGGCGGCATGCATGAATATTGCAGGAGTTCCGGTTGAGTTTAAGGTAGATACAATTTTCTGGGCGATATTTGCGCTTTTCCCTATCCCTGTTACAATCACTCTTCCTTTAGAATGATAGATAGATTCAATAGCCCCCGTAAAGCTAGGGTTTAGTTGCTCCGACAAATCGCGAATAGCTATTGCTTCCTGCTCAATAACTTCTTTGGCAATCTGTAAAATAGTTTTTTTTGATTCCATGGTGTTGAGTAATTAGGAGGACAAAGATAATTGTAATAATTGGAAGTGAAAAAATCATGTAAGTTTTAAAATGATTAATTCTGATAAAATGCCAAGCCTTACTTTTTATTCTACTGTAACCGATTTAGCTAAATTCCTTGGCATATCAACTTCGCAATCTCTGGTAACTGCAATATGATAGGCTAAAAATTGAAGAGGAATTGTTGCTAATATAGGAACAAACATTTCTTCAGTTTCAGGAATTTCAATATAATAATCTGCTAATTTAGTTACTTCATTATCTCCCTTGGTAACCACAGCTATTACTCTGCCTTTTCTCGCTTTAATCTCCTCTATATTACTAACTACTTTCTCATAGGCTCCCTTTTTAGTAGCAATAACAACTACAGGCATTTCTTTATCAATTAAAGCAATAGGACCATGTTTCATTTCGGCAGCGGGATATCCTTCGGCATGAATATAGCTAATTTCCTTTAGTTTTAGTGCACCTTCCAAAGCTACAGGGAAATTATATCCTCTGCCTAGATATAGAAAGTTTCGAGAATATGTAAATATTTTAGAAAAATCGAAAATCTTATCGTTAACTTTCATTGTTTCTTCCACTTTGGCCGGAAGAGTTTCCATTTCGATAAGTAACTGTTGTAGTTTGCTTTTTTCTATAGTTCCTTTGAGTATTGCAAGTCTTAGGGCCATAAGAGTAAGAACAGTAACTTGAGCTGTAAAAGCTTTGGTTGAAGCAACTCCAATTTCGGGACCAGCATGTGTATAAACTCCAGCATGAGTTTCACGAGCGATACTGCTTCCTACCACATTACAAACTCCTAAGATAATGGCTCCTTTTTCTTTTGCCATATGTATAGCAGCTAAAGTATCGGCTGTTTCACCCGATTGTGAAATAGCTATCACTATATCACCCTCATTAATAATTGGGTTACGGTAACGAAACTCTGAGCCATATTCAACTTCAACGGGGATACGTGCAATATCTTCGAGCAAGTACTCACCAACTAAAGCTGCATGCCAAGAAGTACCGCAAGCTACCATGATGATGCGGTTAGCTTTGGCCATTTTATCTTCATAATCTCTTATGCCACCAAGAGTTACTGTGCCCAAATCCGGGTGTAACCTGCCACGCATAGAATCTTTTATAGATGTAGGTTGCTCGTATATTTCTTTGAGCATAAAATGATCGTAGCCTCCTTTTTCCAAAGCACTTAAGTTAAGCTCTAGAGTTTGGACGTAAGGAGTTTTCTTTTTGTTTTTTATTGTTTTTATTTGCAATTCACCTACACGAGGAATAACAGCTATTTCTTCATCATCGAGATAAATAACATTCTTTGTATACTCAACTAAAGGAGTAGCATCAGATGCTAAAAATATTTCACCTTCGCCCACTCCTATAACAAGGGGGCTTCCTTTTCGTGCTGCAATTAGTAAATCAGGATGATCTTGCGAAACTATAGCAATTGCATAAGCTCCTATCACCATATTTAGTGCAATTCTTACGGCTTCTACTAAATCTACTTTTTCGTTTTTTTGAACATCTTCAATTAGGTGGATTAAAACCTCGGTATCTGTTGCACTAGCAAAATGGTGCCCTCTGGATTTTAATTCTTCTCTAAGGCTGGCATAGTTTTCTATAATTCCATTATGAATAATGGCCAATCGTTTATTTTCCGAAAAATGCGGATGTGCATTCACATGATTAGGTTCTCCATGAGTTGCCCATCTTGTATGACCAATTCCTATAGTTCCTGAAAGATCCTTTCCTTGTACATGATTCTCTAAATCTGCTACTTTTCCGTAATTTTTATACAGTTTTAGTCCACCATCTATTAGAGCAACTCCAGCACTGTCGTATCCTCTATATTCAAGTCTTTTTAGTCCATTAATTAAAATAGGATAAGCGTCTCTGGGCCCAATATATCCAACAATTCCACACATATGCAATAATTATTTTTAGCGTTAATTAATTTTAATAAGCATAATCTACTGGTATACAATAATATGCACAAAATAGCATTTTCGTAACCAACAAGCAAAATTAAGAAAATGGCTATCTAATCAAACAAAAAGCTATGATTTTTATTCAACGAGCTGAAAAACATCAATTTAAAAATCTAATATCAATTTATTTTTGTACTTTCGGCATCCAAAAAAGCAACAAACACAAACCAAGGCAACCAATGCATTTTTAAGCAGGTCTTCTATTATGCTAGCCTAAATCAAAAAATTGGGGAAATGAGATACTCTTACCATATATTTTTTATCATTATTTTATTATTCACTATTAACCAAGTATCCTATGCCCAAGGAGAGGGAAATAATTGGTATTTTGGATACAATGCTGGATTGAATTTTTCAACAGACCCTCCCACAATACTTGAAGATAATAATAAGATGAATACCAATGAAGGATGTGCCACTATTTCAAACCAAAGTGGAGATCTTTTGTTTTATACTGATGGTAGTTCTGTATGGGATAGAAACCATAATATCATGACAAATGGTACTGGTTTAAAGGGCAATTCATCATCAACACAATCTGCTGTTGTTGTTCCACATCCGGGTGATCCTAACTTATATTATATATTCACTACAGACACAAGAAATAATAGTTTGGCAAATGGATTTAATTATTCTATTGTTGACTTAAGGCTAAGGGATGGTTTGGGTGATGTTATTGATGTTAATGGTAATGATAATTATAAAAGATTGATTCCTGGAGAGTTGGTACCTGAAAAGGTAACTGCTGTTAAACATGGCAATGAGCCTGCTTTTTGGGTTATTACACATGGGTGGGAAGGTGCAGATAAGAATACTTTCTATGTTTTTAAAATAGATCAGAATGGTTTGAATGAAACTCCTGAGACTTATGATGTTGGGGGTGTTCCGCAAGAAAATGACGATGATAATAGTAACAGGTCTTTAGGTTATTTGAAAGCTTCTCCTGATGGTACGCTATTGGCTTGTGCTTTGTTTGGTAGCCCTAATCAAGATTTTGAACTCTTTGATTTTAATGACATGACAGGGGAAATTAGCAATTATAGGTCTGTAGGTAATAATATTGCTCGTGCTTATGGTATTGAATTCTCGCCTGATGGAACAAAAATGTATGGAACATCTTTGTCTTCCGATAAAAAGATGGTGCAAATTGATCTTGCAAACGGAAATACTCAAACGGTTCTTCAATCGGGCATAGCATGGAATAGATATTGTGGTGCTCTTCAAATATCTCCTCACGGAATTATTTATATGGCAACAGGCTCATTAATTAGTTCATATAATTCACTACCGGCAATTCTTGCCCCTAATGAAGCTGGTAATGCTTGTGATTATCATGATAATTATCAAAGTTTAGGTAGTCGGTCAGTTATGTATGGTCTCCCTACATTTATCCAAAGTTTTTTCTTAAAACCAAATTTTACTGTTGAACATACATGTTTTCAGGATAATACAGAGTTTACATTGGAGATAGAATTGCAAGCAGGACAAGAATTAGATTCTGTTATTTGGAATTTTGGAGATCCGGCAGCCGGAGCTGATAGTATTTTTTACGCAACTGCTGACCCATTTTCCGGAACACATACCTTCACAAGTAAGGGATCCTTTATTGTTAATGTTGAGGTTGTTTTAGTAGGAGGATTTAGTTTTTCTTCAAATCAAAATGTAACTATTGATCCTCTGCCAGTATTTGACATTGGAGATATGTCTGTTCCACCAATAATTCTAGATACCTTTCATTTATGTTTTGGAGAACAAATGAAGTTTAAAGTGGCACCATGGTCCTTTGCCCAAGCTTTCTGGAATAATGGTTCTTCCGGACAAGCCTCGGGTTGGTATACAACGAGTGGTGATGTAATTACCTCAGTAACAAATGCTCAAGGCTGCATATCCAGCGATACTGCCTATCTTGATGTGCGCCCTGAAATAATTTTCAACTTTAATATTCCTAATTTCTGTGATGGAGACCCTTCTGTAATTATTAATGATAGTGTTGATTTAACAGGAGGAATATTTGATGGGGATGCAGTATCCTTTGTTGATCCAAATTATATTCTCGATCCTGCTTTGATTCCTCTTGGAGGAAGCTCTCAAGTGAATTATACTTATACTGACCCTTATAATTGTTCAGGATCTGAAAATATACCCTCTTTTCGCTATGATTTACCTGTTGTAAATCTCAACCTTACACCAAATAACGCTTGTATTGACGGCAGTGTAATCGATTTAACCGGAGATGGTACACCACCAGCAGGAGGATATACTGGAAATGGAATTAGTGGGAATAGTTTTAATCCAATTGCTGCAGGTATTGGAATCCATGAAATAAGCTATGGTTTTGTTGATAATCATGGTTGCACAGATACTGCTTTTGCTGATATGACAGTAAATTCTCTACCGATAGTTTCTTTCAATGCAGTTCCTAATATTTGCCAAAACATGGGATTAGTTATTATTAACCAAGGTATTCCTGCTAATGGTACAAATGGAGGAATAGGAATTTACAGTGGTCCACAAATTGATGGAGATGGTAATTTTGATTCAAATACTCCCTTCGGAACTTACGATCTTGTTTATGAATTTACCGATGCTCATTCATGTGCTGATACAGCCCAAAGAACAGTTGAAGTAATACAAGAACCCCAAGCTGCCAGCTCCATTTCGGTTGATATTAGCGCTTATTGTCAATCGGATAGACCCACTACAATTACCTTAGTATGTACCGGAACTGACAATTCTTATGTGTGGTATGCCAATGATATGACAGGTATTCCTATTGGTAATACGAAAACACTTACAATAAATGCTCCCACTGAAACTACAGAATATTTTGTGAGGAGCGAAACAAGTTGTGGGAACTCTCCTGAGCTCAGTCTCTCAGTAATAGTTTATCCTAATCCTGTTGCGTCATTCTCTGTAAACGATGTTTGCGAAAATAATATGGCTTCATTCAATGATAATTCAAGCATCGCAAATGGAAGTATTATAAGTTGGGATTGGGATTTTGGAGATGGTACTACAGCTGCAATCGTTGACCCAACACATACATTCACAGGTTACGGAACTCAAACAATTAACCTCACTGTGAACTCCAATCACACATGTAGTCATGATACCACCATGAATATGGAAGTATTTGATAAACCTACTGCATCGTTTGATTTTACATCCGCCTGCTTAAATATGCCCACCGAATTCACTAATACATCTATGGCTCCGGTAAGTAATATCAACATATATTCTTGGAACATTAATGGCACCCATTATACTACGGAAAATGTATCTCATATATTTCCAAATTCAGGGACTTATCCCTCCGAATTAACTGTAGAAACTGAACATCAATGTTCTGCGAGTATCAGTCATCAGATTTCGGTGAACCCTCTTCCCGTTTCTAACTTTTCCTATTTTAACCCTTGCAGATCAAATGTAGTAGAATTAACAAATAATTCTACTAATTCGGGTGCAGGAGGAAGTCCATTAGTATCATATTATTGGAATTTTAATAATGGCGAAACTTCACTGGAAGAAGAATTGACCTATATCTATCCTGAGGCTGGTGTTTATAGTGTAGATTTAACTGTTACTGATGCAAACGGATGTAGCCATACTCATACCGAAACTAATGTGATAGTGAGCCCGGATTTTGATGTAAGTATTTCTTCTGATGCATTTTGCATTGGAGTAGAGGGTATTTTCGATGGAGAACCTATCCCCGATTTTTTACCCATGGATGACTATGAATGGTTATTGCCTGATGGAACAACTCAACATGGTGAAGATATCCTTTATACTTTTAATACAGCAGGAGTATTTGATATAGGTTTGGTTGGAACATTAGGAACTTGTACAGCAGGAAAAACCTATACCGTTGATGTAAAAGAATTACCAAATGCTAGTTTTGATTATAATGGCCAATGTTTAAAGTTACCTGTTACATTTATTGATAATAGTTCAGCTGATGGTTTAACGTTAACTTCATGGAATTGGAACTTTGCAGATGGGCATACTTCTACACTTCAAAGTCCTCAAAACACATTTGTTAATGCTGGAAATTATTCTGTAGAATTAACAGTTAAAGATGCAAATAATTGTATTAATACCACTGTTTCAAATGTTAATATGAGAGCTTTGCCAGATGCAGATTTTAATGCAGTACTTCCTTTATGTGAAGGAAATAGCATCTCTTTTAATAATAATAGTTCTACACCGGGATCTTTTATTGATTATCTATGGAATATGGGAGATGGAACTACATATACCACTTCAAATGTCACACATACATATACAAATGGAGGAGATAAAAATGTTTCATTAATTGTTACCGATGAATTATCATGTAAAGATACAATAACAAAAAATACTTTTATAACACCTGATTTTACACTGGGAATAGATGTTTTTGGCTTATGTAATAACACTCCAACAAACTTAACAGGTGTGGTAATAAGTCCGGCCTTGGTTCCAGATTCCTGGGGATGGCTTTTTGATGATGGAACAACTGCCAGTGGACAAAATACTGTTTACACATTCGTTAGCGGAGGAGATCATAATGTTCAGCTTACTGCCAGCAAAAATGGTTGCCCTGAAGTGTATAATGAAGTAATGAGAATAAATCCTGCAGCTACTGCTAATTTTATTTATAGTTTGGTAAGCTTGGATGATACAGTTCAGTTTATGGATGCTACCATCCTCAATGGCGGCCCCACCATCACCAATTGGGATTGGACTTTCGACGACCCCAT
>Ga0256826_1001593_pt1 | contig 14053 bp, 12 predicted proteins | sample CV79metaG_FD_185975 | JGI IMG/M metagenome (GOLD analysis project Ga0256826, IMG submission 185975) | Hydrothermal vent microbial communities from East Pacific Rise, Pacific Ocean - CV79 | ecosystem: Environmental > Aquatic > Marine > Hydrothermal vents | place: Pacific Ocean: East Pacific Rise...
CTGCACAAAAAAAACTATATGAGATGATACTTGAAGTTGAGAAAAAAATTATAAGTATGATTCGACCTGATATCCTTCGAACTAAATTACAAGAGAGATCTGAAGAGTTACTTTGCAAGGGTTTAGTTGATTTAGGAGTACTCAAAGGTGAAGTTAGTACACTCATCAAAGATAAAAAGCATAAAAAATACTACCCTCATGGAATTGGGCATTGGATGGGTATAGATGTTCATGATGCATGTCCATATATAGATAAAAAAGGAAAAGAGATTCCTCTTATGCCTGGAATGGTTCTGACTATAGAGCCTGGAATATATATTGATAAAAATGACAAAGATGTACCCAAAGAGTTTCGTGGCATCGGAATTCGCATAGAAGATGATATTTTAGTGACTTATGAGGGCTATGAAAACCTCTCTAAAGCAATAGCTAAAGAGGTTACTGACATAGAAGGATGTAGCGCTTAGTTGTAAGAGTAAGTCCATCCTGTAAGTTTATGTGTTTTCGCTTCATAGAAGTTATCTGAATCAGCTAAAAAATCCATAACAAACATAGGTACATGTGGTACCATATTTCTATCTTCTTTCTTTATGAGTAGCATAGGCATTGGTGTATCTTGCTGTGTATTGACTCCAAAACCAACAGCCATAACTTGACTCATCATCTCTTGAGGGTTAGTTATGGCATTATCGTCTAAAAACTTATCTAAAATTGCATCTTGAATATCTTGAGTAAATCGTTCAGCAGTATTTAAAAAAACAGTAAAGTGAATCGGTGTATCTACAAACTTCTCAGGAGAAGATGTCGCCATAATTACATACTCAACATTTTCGAGATGTTTTTTAATCTCTTCTACTTCTAAATACTTACCAGTTTGTATTGCTTTTGCTTCCATTTTTATCTCTTGATTAATTTTTAGAGAATTTTATCATAAAATATCTATGAGTGGCACACATAATGCTTTTAATTAACAAGATTAAGGAGTAATATGCAGTTTATAGAAGCCCTAAAATTAAGAAACAAATTATTTTTTCTTTTCATGCTTATAACTGTAGGACTTATTAGTGTCGGTATTATAGGTAGTATGCATATTAACTCTATGAAAAAAAATATTGATAGTGTTTATTTTGGCTCACTTGTGCCAGTAACCGAACTTAATGAAATTATTCAACTCTATCACAATTCTTTAGCAAATACTCTCTATAAAGCATCAAGAAAAGAGATAAGCCCAAGTAATAGTAGTAGACAAATTGCAAGAGCACTTAAAAAGATAGATAAAAAGTGGGAAAGTTATGAATCCCACTTCAAGCGCTATGATGAACTAGAATTTGTTGCGTATACTGATTTAGAAATTAAACGTACAAATAGTTACTTTTTTAAACTCTATAAAGCAGCAAAAGAGGGTAATGATTTAAGTAGTCTAAATATAAATAATTTAGAAACTAAAGTAAACTTTATTCATAATATAATTCAAAAACTAATAAACTATGAGATCGAAGTAGCCTCGTATGAACGCAAGAAATTTTTGCAAAGTTATGAGAAAACAAAATCACAACTAGGGATAGCCTTGGCTTTTATAATCATTGCATTACTCTCTATATCAATGTATGTATTTAAAAGTATTCAAAGTGATCAGAGTAAGCTTGAACTAGCAAGTAGAAAACTCAAAAAAGTAAATAAAAAGTTAGAGAATGCATCATATACTGACTCTCTAACAAATCTACATAATAGAAGATATTTTAATCATGTTTACGAAAAAGAGCTAAAACGTGCAAAACGTAATAAAAATTATATAACCTTTATGATGCTAGATATTGACTTTTTTAAACAGTATAACGACACTTATGGACATGTGGAAGGGGACTTTGCTTTGAAGTCTGTTGCAAAAGTACTGCATGATACTTTAAAGCGCCCAAGTGATTATGTCTTTAGACTTGGTGGTGAAGAGTTTGGGGTTCTTTTAACTGATACAGATGAGTCAAGTAGTGCCAAACTTGCTCGTGATATTTGTGATAGTATTCGTGCAAGAGAGCTTAAACATGAGAACTCTAGTGTTAATGAGTTTGTAACTATCTCCATAGGTGTTGTATGTTGTGTGGCTGACGATGCATTAAATGACGAAGTCTTAATTAGTCGTGCTGATGAGATGCTCTATGAAGCAAAAGAGAGTGGACGCGATAGATATGTTATTACATCAAATGTAAGTATAGCAACAACTCAAAAAGTTGTGGACGATGAGAGTATAAGTGCTTAGTGTCCATTTTTAAAACGAAATTTTAATATGACTAAAAGAGGACGAAGTTTCTCTTTTAACTCTCCTTGAAATTCCATAAAACCATCTTTATATGCACCGCCACATCCAAGTTTTTTCTTTAAAGTTTTGAGAGTTGTAGCTGCATCTTCTTTTGAAAGAAAAAATTCTCCAACGATAGTAACTGTTTTTCCTCTGCGTTTTTCTTTTGCAAAGTGTAAAAAATGTTTTGATGGTTCTTCTATATCATTAGCTATTATTGACTTTCTTGGGGTTTGGACCTGTGCCCAAGAGTTATCTATATTAGCTCCTATGAAGAGGTCTAGTTTTTTCCCTCTACTCATCTTTTTCACCAATAAATGTAAAACGGGGTTGTTTATCACCATTAATAGTGACATCTTCAAAAAACATAGTATAAGGTCTAGCCCAAAGTCCTTCATCTCCATAAAGAGCACGGTAGAGTACCATAAGCTCTTCTGTTTCACTATGCCTAAGTGTATCTATAACTTCGTATTTCATACCCTTATAGTGTTCATATATTCCAGTTTTCATTAGATAATTTTTTGAGCTAAAATACTCATCTCTTTCAGTGTATAATTTTCTTCTTTTAATGCCAAAATTACATCATCAACTTTATAACTATTATGATTATATACAACTACAAATACTTCATCTTTAGGTTCTAAAAATGTAGTTTCACCATATTGAGTATAGCGAGTCGCTCCGATACTAATAAGAACATTTGTAGGATAGTTGCAAGCCTTGATATATTCATTTAAAGGCTCAAGAGGACCAACGTTTACTTGAGTATTTATTTGGTTCTTTATCCACTGAGTAAGTTTAGAGTAGAAGTAGCTGTAACCATTAAGTTCTACATCTTCACCATAAGCAGTTATAGCCCCATCGCGTTTGAGAAAACTACAGATACTAAATGTATCCATAACGCCACCTTCAGTAAATTTGTCTATACTGAAAAGTGTAGAAGAGATACCTTTAGAATTTTCGCCCCAGTTTTTTTTATCACTAATTTTCTCAGCACCACTTACACGAATAGAACAGTCATTATATGCTCCAAACTGAGTAGGAGTAATAGTTTTAACTTTTCCATCTTTATAAGTAAATTCACAAACGAGTCCAACTTCTGGTTCAGCTTGAACATTTACATCTGTATTTGGAAGTTTTATAGTATCATGTGAGAGAGGGTAGGTAGTCAATATCTCTTTTGGAGTTCTTGTTGCATTTTCTGTGAGCGGAGTGTACGAAGGAAGATAAAAAGGAAACATGCCCTTAGGTGCAGCTTCATCGGCTGTTATAATGTCTTTAAAATCTTCAGCTTCACCTGCTTGGTCGAGGTGAAGGGCGAAGTTTCCAGCTATACCTAAACCTAAAAAATTTTTATATTTAGGCATGGGGTTTATATCTTACCGGCAGCACGTTCTTGTGCAAACTCTTCATAAGAACCTTTAAAGTCGATGATAGAACCATCAGCCTGAATCTCGATGATACGAGAAGCAAATGCATCGAGTAACTCTCTATCGTGTGAAACACAAAGAACATTCCCTTTAAACTCTAAAAGTCCTTCACCAAGTGCAACAATAGCCTCTAGGTCAAGGTGATTTGAAGGTTCATCAAGAACTAAAAAGTTTCCACCCTCAAGCATCATTTTAGAAAGCATCATACGGTGTTTTTCACCACCTGAAATACTTTCCACACCTTTTTCTTGTTGCTCACCATTAAAGAGCATACGCCCAAGACAGTTTCTTATCTCTGCGATCTCACGTTTGGGATCGTAAGCACGTAACCAGTCGTAAAGTGTACCGTCACCTTTGATTATGTCTGCAGTATCTTGTGGAAAGTATGAGTTTTCAATAGTAGCACCCCATATAACTTCACCAGCATCTGCTTTCATCTCTTCCATAATGATTTTACACAATGTTGATTTACCAACACCATTTCCACCGATAAGTGCAACTTTCTCACCTGGCTCAAATTTGAGTGTAAGGTCTGTGAAAATTACATTGTCACCATAAGAGTGTGCGATGTTTTTAATGTCAAGAACTTCATCACCCATTTGACGTTTTGCTTTAAACACGATGCTTGGGTCACGACGTGAAGATGGTTTAATATCTTCAAGTTCCATCTTGTCAAGTTTACGTTGACGAGAAGTTGCTTGTTTTGCTTTTGATGCATTTGCTGAGAAACGACGAACGAATGCTTCTAGTTCATCTTTCTCTTTAAGTTGTTTTGCATTATCTAATTCAAGTTGTTTTGCTAAGATATTTGCAGCAATATACCAGTCATCATAAGTACCAGTGAACTCACGAATTTTTTGATAATCAACATCAAGGATGTTTGTAACAACAGCATTTAGGAAATGTCTATCGTGAGAGATAACTACTAAAGTACCTTCATGGCGTTGTAGTTGGTTTTCTAACCAGCTAATAGTTTCGATGTCTTGATTATTCGTAGGCTCATCGAGAAATAGTACATCTGGTTTTGGGTAAAGAACTTGTGCAAGTAAAACTTTGAATTTATCAGCACTATCTAGTGTAGACATAAGTTCATTATGTGATTCAACTGGAATACCAACATTTGCAAGAATCTTACCAATGTTTACATCATACTCGTAAGTAGGATCTTCTTCAACACAGATAACTTCTAAGTCAGCTAAACGGTTGTTTACAGCGTCATCTTCAAAGTCGCCAGTTACATAAAGTTCTTCTTTTTCTTTAATAGCATCATATAAACGCTTGTTTCCAAAAAGAACAGCATCCATAATAGTAAAATCTTCAAAAGCAAATTGATTTTGTCCTAAAACTCCAACTTTATTTGCTTTAGGGATTACTACATCACCTTCGTATTCAGTAATTTCACCAGAAAGGATTTTAAGAAAAGTTGTTTTACCAGCACCGTTGGCACCAATAAGACCGTAACGTTTATGACGGTCTAACTTGAGGTTTATATCTTGAAATAGAACTCTATTTCCGTAACGCATTATAAGGTTTTGTACTCTAACCATGTTTATTTCTCACTTAGATATTATATTTTCGCGATTATACCTAAGTGTTGTTTAAAAGATGTTGATTAAGTTTTATAACCTTGTAGAAGGTCATTGAGATTATTTGTCATCTGCATTAGGTTAGAAGATGCTTCAGATATCTCTTCTATTGTTCCTTGGTTCTCTTGAGAAATTTTCTCAATATTACCAACCTTTGAAATCATAGTAGCAATTGTTTGAGAGTTACTGATGTAACCTGTAACTGTTTCATCAACTTGAATTATAGAGTCCTCTATTGCGTTTACACTTGAACTAATGTCAGCTTCAACTCCATTGGCATTTTGAGAGAGTGCTTCTATGGCTTTCGCATTTGTAGACATATGTTCACTCGCATCATTTACTGACTGTGTAATTACACTAATAGTAGTGTTAATCTCTGAGAGTGATTTTTGTGTACGTTCAGCGAGTTTACGAACTTCATCAGCAACAACAGCAAAACCACGTCCATGTTCACCTGCACGAGCCGCTTCAATAGCTGCATTTAGAGCAAGAAGGTTTGTCTGGTCTGCAATGTCTGCAATGACTTCAAGTACATTTTTAACAGCCGCAGTCTCAGAACTAAGATCTACTAGTTTTTGAGAAAGTTCAAGTTCATCATGACTACGTTCTTCAATCTCATTAGCAAGGTTTACAATCTGTGCATTTACATCTTTAAGAGTTTGACCCGTTTGATCAATGTTCTCTTTCGTCTGTTTCGCTTGTTCAATAGAAACACTTAAAATATCTTGTAACTCTTGACCATCATGTGCTACTTCATGAACTATATTACTCTCTTCTTGAGATTTTGCTTTCATATCGACTGAAGCCCGAGAAAGAGTTGATGCAATCTCTGCATTACTTGCAGATGTTGCTGTTGCTTCACTTACTGTCACACGTACTTTTTCTATAAATTCATTTATATTATGCGCCACTTCTGATATCTCATCACCCTTAGCAACTTCAACACGCTTGGTTAAATCTCCATCACCTTTAGCAAGGTCATATGTTGCATCTTGTAGTGTTTTAAGTTTATCTATAATAACAATTTTAATAATAAACAGAGAAATTAAAATCATAATGACTATGAATATAGCTGTTCCAATAAGTGCATTTATAAAGTTAGAATTTGCATTTGCAAGAGCCTCTGCCTCATCAATTTTGACGATGATAGCCCATTTCTCATCATAAACTTTAACAGGAGCATAAGATAATATTACATCATTATTAAAGTAATCAACACCTAAAGTTGTTTTACTCTCTCCTGCAATTGCTGCACGTGTTGCCGGTGTGTCTATCTTATAATTACCGAGAGTAGTATGAGATTTTTTTGTTGCTTCATCAAGTTCTTGGATTTTTGATGAAAATCTACTCTCATTTCTCATAGTATAGTCTGGACCAACTAAAAAAACTTCACCACTTTTTCCTAGTCCAACTTTATCTACTTGGTTGTTAAAGTTTAAAATCGCATTGATTTTGTCTTTTGGAAGTTGAAAAATAAGTGAACCTTCATTATCATCTCCAAAGTAGATAGGCATACCAATAAATGCAACTTCTTGGTTATATGCAGGTTCATATATGGAGTAGTCTTCAAAAACAGCTTGCCCTTTTTTTGCTTTTAGAGTCTTTTTGAAAACTCTTGCAAGCCCAGTATTAGCATAGGTTCCTTCTAAAAGGTTTGTACCAATGTCAGCATTCTTTAAAACACTGTAAACCACATCACCATTTGGATTCACTAAAAAGAGATCATTACGACCAAAAGCATCTAGTATATTTTTAAGAATAGGATGGTGTTGCACATGAATTTCTGAGTATTCAGTTTTAAACATTTTATCCATCTTATAAAGCTCTTTTTTATTATAAGCTTCTGGATTTTTTGCTACATAAAGATACTGGAGCACTATACCTTTATCACTTTTAGGAAGATATTCTTTGGCCGCTCTTTTGATTGGAGCATTTGTAAGATTATAATTTACATGTGGAATATAAGTGTTTTTATAGTAATCAACAAGAGAACTTTTTGCCATGTCTAAGTCAATCTCAACATCTTCTAAATTCTCTAAAGCTTCATCATAGTCCCACAAGAGTTTGACAGTTTCACTGTTTAAAGCTTTAGAGCTTAAGATATACTTCATCTCTTCAAAGTAATCTTCAATATGTTGAATTTTACTCATTTTTATAGAACTCATCTGCTCCATACGCGTCTTGAGGAGTTCATTTTTTGCACTATTACTAATAGTATATGCAACACCAAAACCTAATATTACAAGTGTAACTATAAAGAAAATAACTATTCTGAAGTTTATGCTTTTTGTATTCATATTTAATACCTGAAAATTTAATTTTTATATTCTAACATAGTTTTAAAATTATTTACCTAAATATAGCTGACGTGGTCGTGCAATTTTGGTAGCTTCATCTTTTTTAAACTCTATCCACTGTGAAATCCACCCTACAGTACGGCCGATTACAAATATTGGTGTAAACATAGAGGTTGGAATTTTTAGTGCTGTCAGGATAACTCCTGAGTAAAAATCTATGTTAGGGTAAAGTTTTCTGCTTATAAAATACTCATCTTCAAGTGCAATCTCTTCTATCTTTGTAGCTATTTGCATGAGATTTGAGTTAAGATTTAACTCATCTTTTAGTTGTGTTTGAAGTCCTTTTAGTATTTTGGCTCTAGGATCAAAGTTTTTGTAAACACGATGTCCAAAACCCATAAGTCGAAACTCATCATTAGGGTCTTTTGCTCGTGCTATAAATGCATCTACATTATCAATACTCCCAATCATCTCTAACTGTTTAATAACTGATTCATTCGCACCTCCATGTGCACTTCCCCACAAAGCAGATATCCCAGAGCTTATTGCAACATAAGGGTGTGCTCCTGTTGAAGCAATATTTCTAACACTTGTGGTAGAAGCATTCTGTTCGTGATCAGCATGAAGTGTAAAGATGGTATCGAGTGCTTTAATCTCTATTTCTTTTATTATATGCTCACCATGTGCACCTCTATGCATCTTTCCACCAGGATAGGCTCGAAGCATATAAAGAAAATTTTCAGTAAAACTACGATCTATATCTGGTTGAATAAAAGGAGCACCTATGGAGTGTCTATATGCACATGCTGCAATAGTAGGCATCTTTGCAATGATACGTTTTGCCATCACTTCATACTCTGACTCTTTACATATATTGAGGTGATCGAAATAAAAAGTAGAGAGTGCTGCTGTAGCAGCAGAGAGTGTTGCCATGGGATGTGACTTTGACGGAAATGCTTTGAAAAGATCATTAAGTCCCTCATGTAAAAATGAACGGTGGCGAAGCTCCAAATCAAATGCAACAAGCTCGTCTTTATTTGGAAGTTCTGAGTGTAAAAGAAGGTAACTAGACTCTAGATAACTATGTTTAGTAGCTAACTCTTCTATAGGTATTCCTCTATAACGAAGTTCACCCTTTGCCCCATCTATAAAAGTGATAGTAGAAGTTGTACTTGCGGTTGAAGTGTAGCCCATATCAAAAGTGAACATTCCTGTTTGTGCATAAAAAGAAGAGATGTTTACAACACTCGGTCCCCTTGTACCTTTTAGAATTTCAAACTCATACTCTTTTCCTGAACGGTTATCTATGACTGAAATTGATTCTTTCATAACTTTTCCTTGTATAAGAAATTTTTATTATTCTTCATTGTAACTAAATTAGTATAAAATACAAACTAATAAAAATATTAAAAAAAGAGTATTATGCAGATAAGAGAGATGAATTTTAAAGAGTTAGATGTAGCTTATGAAGTGCTCTCTCAATTACGAGATAGTTTAACTTTTAAAGAATTTGATGACTTAGTATACGATATGCGACATATGGAGTATAAGATGATAGGGCTTTTTGAGCGAGGAGTTCTTGTTACTTTTGCTGGAGTGGCTGTACAGACAAACTTTTACCATAAACGCCATCTCTATATATTTGATTTAGTAACAGATAAAAACCAAAGAAGTAAAGGTTATGCAAAAGAGATGATTCTTTACTTAGAAGACTATGCAAAAAGTGCTATGTGTGAAAACATAGTTCTCTCTTCAAATTTTGAGAGAGAAGAGGCACATAAGTTTTATGAGAGAGAGGGTTTTTTAAAAAAGAGTTTTGTTTTTCTAAAGGCTATTTAGCACAACACTTTTTATACTTTTTGCCACTCCCACAAGGACAAGGCTCATTTCTCTCTACTTTAGAGTTATAGAGTTCACCATCCTTGTATCTCCATTCACCATCGAGTAGAACAAAGTTACTTTTTTCGTGAAGAACTTGTATCGCTTCCTTATCTTTATAGTATGCTTTAAATTCCACCGTATCTCCGTCTACTTTTAGCACATCTAGTTTTAACCACTCGACTTGAGATGAGAAATCTTCTATGAGTTCTATATCCTCTTCGTACTGGTTCTCAGGGACTGCACTTAGCACTAAGTAGCGTGCATCTGCATTTACATATGCTGAGTATCTACTTCGCATCAGCTCTTCTGGTGTTTTTGCCTTGCGTTTATGAGTGATTATCTCCCCACAACACATTTCATAGCTTAATTCATTTCCACATATACACATATAAATCCATTTTTTGATAGAATTATACTGTTGCCAACTTATGGCAATATTTTAACTCTAAGGTTTTATAACTTGAAAACAAAATCACTATTTATCTCAGCACAAGAAGTAAACGCAGGTATGCTTTTTGTCTCTATGGGAATGATGGAAATACTCAAACGTAATCTTCATCGTGTTGCATTCTTTCGCCCTATAATTTATAACAAAGATATAGTTGATCAAGATACTGCATTTATGATAGAACGCTACGACCTAGATATGAAGTATGAAGATGCTTATGGTTTTGACATATCTTATGTAGAAGATATGATAGCAAGTAACAAAACAAAGCAGCTTATAAAACAGCTCCTTACAAAGTTTAAAAAGTTAGAAAAGAATTATGATTTTGTTCTATGCGAAGGAATAAGACTCTCTTTTTTAAATTCAAATATTAACTTTGATATAAATGTGAAAATAGCACAGAACTTTGGATCATCTTACATAAATGTTATTAATGCAAAAGAGGACAGTGCAAAAGAGATTTTTGAAAGTATAAAGATAGAGAACGAAACACTTATCTCGCAAGGGTGCACTCACTTTGCGACCTTTGTAAATAGACTGAGTGAGAAAAAATACACAGCACTAGAGAAAAAACTGCAAAACTATGAACAGACAACATTCCTTTTAAATGAAGTAGAGGAGTTAAGTCTTTTAAGTATACAAGATGTTTTAGAGTCATTAAATGCGACCCCTATAGTGCTTTCAGATGATGATCATACACGAAGTATACGAAAGATTAAAATAGCAGCCCTTACACTTGATAATTTTTTAAAAGATATTGAAGAAGATGATCTAGTTGTTGTTCCTGCTGATAGATCGGACATAATTTTAGGGCTTCTTGGTGCACTCTATTCAAATGCTTATCCCAATATATCTTGCATTATTTTTCCCTTTAATATGAAAGCTCATAAAAATATAGAGAAGTTAATCTTTGGTCTTAATGGCTTTAATATACCTATACTAAGTGTTGGAATGGATACCTATGAAACAGCGCGAGCTCTCTCCAAAATTCACTCACGCATAAGAGTAGACTCTCATAGAAAAATAGCACTCTCCTTGGGGCTTTTTAATGCAAATGTAGATACTCAGTATATAGAGGAAAAAATAGCAACTACTAGTAGTGATGTGATGACACCTATAATGTTTGAGTATAAACTTTTTGATATGGCAAGTAGTAACAAAAAGAGAATAGTTCTCCCTGAGAGTAGTGATGAGAGAATACTACGTGCGGCAGAGATAGTTATGCATCGTGGGGTAGCAGATGTTATACTCCTTGGTGATGAGGTAGAACTCAAAGAGAGATACCTGCGTTTAGGTTTAGACCTCTCAAATGCGACTATTATAAACCATGTAGAGTCCCCTCTACTTGAAGAGTTTGTAGAGAGTTTTTATGAGATGCGTAAAGCAAAGGGGCTAACACGAGAGTTAGCAAGAGATGCAATGCTTCATGAAAACTACTTTGCAACAATGATGGTAAAACTTGGACTTGCAGATGGTATGGTTAGCGGGGCAATCCACTCCACCGGAGATACTATACGACCAGCTCTCCAGATAATAAAAACAACACCTGATGTTTCTGTAGTTTCGAGTGTCTTTTTTATGTGTTTAGATACAAAAGTACTTGTTTATGGTGACTGTGCAGTAAACCAAGACCCAAATGCAAATACATTAGCAGATATAGCGCTAGCTTCTGCAAAAACAGCAGACTCTTTTGGAATAGAGCCAAAAGTAGCAATGCTCTCTTACTCAACAGGGGCGAGTGGGACAGGTGCTGATGTGGAGAAAGTAAGAGAGGCAACAAACATTGTTAAACTCAAAAATAGAGAACTTTTAGTAGAAGGCCCCATTCAGTATGATGCAGCTGTAAATATGGCAGTGGCAAAGAAAAAACTACCAGACTCTAAAGTAGCAGGGAATGCAACGGTTTTAATCTTTCCCGATTTAAATACAGGAAACAATACATACAAGGCAGTACAACGCTCATCCGGAGCAATAGCAATAGGCCCAATTTTGCAAGGTTTAAAGATGCCAGTTAATGACCTGAGTCGGGGTTGTTTAATAGCGGACATTGTAAACACAGTAGCTATTACAGCTATTCAAGCAGGGCAAAAGTAATGAAAATAGCAGTACTTAATGCAGGAAGCTCCTCTTTAAAGTTTAAACTCTTCTCTCTGCCTGAGGGAAAAGTGCTTCGTACAGAGCTTATTGAGAACATTGGAGAAGCCAATGCCCATTTTCAAACACATAAAGAAGCACTAGAGAGTTTAAATATTAACTTTGAAGAGTTCGATGCTATAGGGCATAGGGTTGTTCATGGTGGAGAGAAGTTAAGTCAATCAGTTCTCATAGATGATGAGGTAACACAAGAGATAAAAAACCTCATTCCTCTAGCCCCTCTTCATAATAGAGCAAACTTAGAGGGAATAAGTGTGGCCCGGTCTGTGACAACTATACCCCAAGTAGCTGTTTTTGATACTGCGTTTCACTCTACTATGCCAAAAGAAGCATACCTCTATGCTCTTCCCTTAGAGATGTATGAACAACATAAGATTCGTCGGTATGGTTTTCATGGAACCTCACACTCCTTTGTGGCAAAAGAGGCTGCTAAAGAGTTAGGTAAAGAGCTGAGTCAACTCAACTTAATTACCCTACATCTTGGAAATGGTGCGAGTATTTGTGCTATAGAGAAGGGGGGAAGTATAGACACTTCTATGGGGTTTACACCTTTAGAAGGGCTTGTTATGGGGAGTCGTTCAGGTGATATAGATCCTGCAATAGTTCTTTATATGCAAAGAGAGTTAATGCTAAGTGTAGAGGATGTCGATACTCTCTTAAATAAAAAATCTGGTTTAGTAGGACTCTGCCAAGAAAATGATGTGAGAAAGATTTTGCAGAGTGAAGATGAGGACTCTAAACTTGCCATCTCTATGATGATTCGTCGTATACAAAAGTATATGGGGTCATACATGGCACTCTTAGGAGATGTGGATGCTTTTGTATTTACTGGTGGCATAGGAGAAAACTCTACTTACCTTAGAGAAGAGATACTTAAGGCAAAAATATTTCAAGGTATAAAAACTTTAGTAATAAAGACGGATGAAGAGTTAGAAATAGCAAATGAAACACTAAAAGTACTTCAAAAAGGGTAAAACTATGAATGAGTTATATGTATCTAAACAGAGAATTATTAATAATAAAAATGCTCCATTCGCTTATGAGCTAGTCTTTAAAGACTCTGCCAACAGATCACTTGGGTTTTCAAACTCTCTAAAATCAACAGCACAACTCATTATAAGTACTATAAGTAGCCCCGAGATAAATAATCTTTTAGGTGAAAAATCCTTAGCTTTTATAAATGTAGATGAGACAACACTTACAAAAGGTATTTTAGATGTTTTAGATAAAGATCGTTTTATTTTAAACATCTTAGAAGATATTAATCTGACTGAAGATGTTATAAAAAGTATTATTAGTTATAAACGCAAGGGTTTTACCCTCTCTTTAGAACATTTTGACTCAAGTGCAAGAATGATTATAAAGTTTCAAAGACTTTTTAACTACATAGATATTATTAAAATGGACATTTTAATTTCAGAAGCTGAAAATATGGAAAAAGTAATGCAGAAGTTTCATGCAACACATATAAAGCTTTTAGCACAGGGTGTAGAGTCTAAAGAGGATTATGAAGAGTGTAAAGAGATGGGATTTGAGTACTTTCAGGGGAACTTCCTAGATAAGCCACAACTTGTAGAGATAGCTACATCTAAAGAAGCACAACAGTTTATAATCCTGCAACTTATTAGAATCATTAAACAAAACAACTCAACCGAAGAGTTAGAGTTTTTCATAAAGCAACAGCCCGACCTCTCTTATAAGCTCATTCAGTTTTTTAATAAACTAGAAAAAATAGACATCAATGTAGAGTCCTTAACACAGGTTATTACACTCTTAGGAAGAAACAAACTACTTAAATGGTTAGTTGTATATCTCTACTCAGAACTTTCTCAAAACGCAACATCAACAACTCTTTTAGAGTTAGCACTTAGACGTGCAGAGATTATGGAGCATGAAGCCGATGCTAGTAATAAAGATAAGGCATATTTAGCAGGAATGTTCTCTATGCTTGGTTCTATTTTTGA
>Ga0256826_1001594_pt1 | contig 14046 bp, 13 predicted proteins | sample CV79metaG_FD_185975 | JGI IMG/M metagenome (GOLD analysis project Ga0256826, IMG submission 185975) | Hydrothermal vent microbial communities from East Pacific Rise, Pacific Ocean - CV79 | ecosystem: Environmental > Aquatic > Marine > Hydrothermal vents | place: Pacific Ocean: East Pacific Rise...
CCTCTTTTGTAAAGTCAGCATCTCCAACACTTACCCCTCCACTTGTGATAACTAAGTCACACTCTAAGGCACTTTTGATATGCTCTTTTATATCTTCCATAGTGTCTTTAGCCGTTCCAATAAACTCAACATCACATCCTAACTCTTTAGCCCGTGAGAGAAGAGTAGGTGAGTTTGTGTTGTAAAGTTGGTACTCTTCGACCTGCTCAAAGTGCATCTTAAGTTCATTTCCAGATGCAAAGAGTGCTACTCGTGGGCGTTTATGAACTTTAATGTGGCTAATTCCCTGAGAAGCTAAAAGTGTAAGTTGATGTGCATCTATAATCTCTCCATGAGTGAGAAGAAGCATCTCTTTTTTTATATCCTCTCCCGCAAGACGAATATGTCTGCTCATTACAAGGTTTGCTGGAAGTAAAACGCCATTTTCACTCTCTTGTATATCCTCTATAGGAACTATACATTGAGTTCCCAGAGGGATTCTAGCTCCTGTCATTATCTTGATAGCTTCACCCGCATGGAGTTCGCAGTTAGAGTTATCTCCTGCAAAGATTGTTGCTGTAACTTTGACAGATTTTGCAGAGTCTTCAACTTTAACAGCATAGCCATCCATTGCGGAGTTATCAAAAGGAGGAAGGTTATGAGTCGCTACAATATCTTCTGCTAAGACAAGCCCTAGAGCCTCTTCTATAGGAATGATTTTGAGAGATTTTATCTTAATATTTGTATAAATTAACTCTAATGCTTTTTCAACTGTAACTGCCATAATACTTACCTCTTTATTTAATGAGTATATTCTACTATAATTTCGGTATGAATGAAATGTATAATATGGGTTTATCCCTACATAGTATCGGAGCAGGGGCTATTTTAGCTGTAATATTTGTAAATTTATTTATTTTAATGAGTTACAATGATTTAAAAAAGTATAAAAGGCTTCATAGTATAGTACTGTGGCCTATGACTTTTAGTGTTTTAGGTTTTGTTATTTTTACAGGTGTTATTATGATGGCAGGGAAACATTTAGACTTTACATTTGCAAATGTTGTAATGATAATAATCAGTATAGTTTATATTTTTCTTGAAGTAAAACGTGTTAAATCACTAAAGTATTTAAGTGATACAAAAGATCATGCCTTTAACGCATACAAACCAATGGCAAGAACAATTTTACAAGTTGAGTTTTTACTTATAACTCTTATCTCATTATGGATGTGGTTTCTTTGATATATCTTTTTGAAGATAATGCAGGTCAACCGCTACTCACTCTCAAAGGAGAACTCTATAAGTATCTTATAAAAGTACGTCGCCACTCTGTTGGTGATGAATTGGCGTTTAGAAATAGAGAAAATATTCAAACTCTTTATAGTTATAAGATAGTAGAGCTAGAGCCAAGGAGTGCTACTTTAGAACTTATAGACTCTAAAGTTTTAGAGGTGACTGCAAAAAAAGAGCTTCATGTAGCATGGTGTGTCATAGATGCAAAGTCAGTTGAGAAAGTGCTTCCCTCTCTGTGTGAAATAGGAGTCGGTAGAATCTCTTTTATCTTCTGTGATAGAAGTCAGAAAAACTTTAAACCAGACTTTAAACGCTATGAACGTATAGTTGAAGCTTCTATGCAGCAGAGTGGAAGAACATCTAAAATGGCGTTTGATACCTATAAAAATATCAAAACATTTATAGAAGAGTTTTCAGATACAATGGTATTTGATTTTACAGATAATATTTTAGATGGCGATAGTGACTTTAGACGAGTCCTTATCGGCTGTGAGGGTGGTTTTTCTAAGGATGAAAAAGAGTTACTAAAATCTCAAGAAGTTTTTAGACTCAACTCGCCTATGGTTCTTCGCTCAGAGTCAGCTGTTATGGCAGTAGCCTCTAAAATTTTACTTTAAGAGGGTTTATAATGATAAATAAAATAGTAACAGCACTTATCTTTACTATTATTTTAGGGAGTATTCTTTATGGGATAGAGAATATGAAACTAAAGTATACTAAAGCTGAGAGTAACAAAACACAAGAGAGTAAGATAGAGAGTATCAAAATAGAGAGTGTTAATGATTACAATACATCTATTGTCCCTCAAAAGATGTCTGTTGAAGAGAAAAAACAGAGATTTCGTGATTTAGTTATTCCTGCTGTTTTGAAAGTATATGCTGACTTAGAGAATCAGTATGACGAGACAAAAAGAGCTGTAGATGCTGGAAATACAGATGCTAAGATTGAAAAACTGATGCAGTTTTATAGTGCAAAAAATCCACAAGATTTATTGACGTGTATGAAACCTCATGCAAGAAGTGTAGCTATCGCTCAAGCTGCTATGGAGTCATCATGGGCAACTTCAAGGTTTACTACAGAAGCGAATAACCTTTTTGGCGTTTGGTCATTTAACAAAGACGAGCCAAGAGTTGCAGCAGCTGAGAAGCGTGGTACAACAACTATCTATGTAAAAAAATATAGTAGTATTGAATCCTCTATACAAGATTATTATAAGGTGTTAGCTACAAGAAAAATTTATGCTGCATTTCGTGCTGTGAAGATGAAAAGTAATGACCCTTATAAATTAGTTAAAAAGTTAGATAAGTACTCAGAGAGAGGTTCAGAGTATGGTAAAGAACTCGCATCTATGATTAAGTACAATAGATTTTATAAGTTCGATTAGAGCTTTAAGAATTATTTCGGTATAATTCTATTTCAAAAATCTGCCCCCATACGGATTTAAAAAATATATAGTTTTACGTACATTGACGTAAGACAAAAGGCAAAATAATGAAAAAAGATTTACACCCAGACTTCGTAGACTGTACTGTAACATGTGCTTGTGGAAACACATTTCAAAATAAAGCGGCTCAAGATACACTTAAAATAGATATCTGTAATGAGTGTCACCCATTCTTCACAGGTTCTGAGAGAATGGTAGATACAGCTGGTAGAATCGAGAAATTTAACGCTCGTTACGCTAAAAAATAGTCAAGAATTACTCTTGCTTAGTCTAGTTCCAACTCCCATTGGTAACATAGGCGACATTTCACTCAGAAGTATTGAACTTTTGAGTGAAGCTGATATACTTCTCTGCGAAGATACTCGCGTCACAAAAAAACTTATCCACATACTTAAAGAGCGTTACAACACTACTTTTAAAGAGGACCAAGAGTTTATCTCTCTGCATTCTCATAATGAAAAACATTTCATTGAAAAATTATCACCTGATTTTTTTGACTCAAATGTTGTTTATGCTAGTGATGCTGGTATGCCCGGTGTAAGTGATCCTGGTCAAGCACTTGTAGCTTACTGTTTAGCAAATGATGTGGCGTTTGATGTTCTTCCTGGAGCGAATGCTGTTCTTACTGCATTTGTCGCTGCTGGTTTTGAAGAGACAAAACTACTCTTTTTAGGTTTTTTAGATCATAAAGGTGCATCTCGTGCAAGTGGATTACAAAAAGCACTTCATAATGGTTTTACAACTGTTTTATATGAATCTCCACATCGCATAGAGAAACTTCTTTTAGAGATAGCAGAAGAAGAACCTACTCGTGAAATATTTTTAGCTAAAGAGCTTACAAAAAAATATCAACACTATTTTAGAGGTACAGCTAAAGAGGCACTCACTCATTTAGATGGAAATTTTCGTGGTGAGTGGGTAGTTGTGATTCAAGCAGGAGAGTCTCAAGCAGAGTCTGCAATAAGTCAAAAAGATATCTTAGCCCTTGATCTACCAAAAAAAGTTCAAGCAAAACTTATTAGTAAAATTACAGGTGAAAAAACAAAAACTTGTTATCAGAGACTACTTGAAATAGAGTAATTTTTAAACTTCTCTTCATAACTCACTACATTGACACTTTTTTTAGATAAAATACTCCCATGTTAATATATGCAAAACAACCAATATACTATTTGATAAACAAATATCCTAATAAAATCAAAAAACTTTATCTCGCTAAAGAGCTAGAGAAAAAAGAGTATTCTCGTCTTATGAAAATGGGCTTTGAGATTAAACGTATTCCTAATGAAGCTGCACAAAAGATGTGTAAAAATGCCTCTCATCAAGGATTTTTAGCTGAAGTAGAAGATGTTCATCTCCAGCAGTATGATTTTTTCTTAGAGAAGAAATTTGTACTTATTCTCTCAGGTCTTACTGATGTTGGAAACATCGGTGCACTAGTGAGAAGTGCCTATGCTATGGGTGTAGATGCTATTGTCGCTTGTGGTGTTAAACAACTTCCTCTTGATACAATTATGCGTACAAGTACAGGTGCTCTGTATGATATGCCATTTGCAATTGAGCATAATATTCATGATGTTTTAAACGACTTTAAAATGTCAGGGTTTACAACTTATGGGGCTGACATGAGTGGAATGGATATTCGTGAAACCAGAATTGATAGAAAAAAAGTTTTAGTTTTAGGAAGTGAAGGAGAGGGTCTTACTTCTCGTATAGTCTCTAAACTCGATTGTGCTGTTAGTATCAAAATGAAGCATGAGTTTGACTCTTTAAATGTAAGTGTCGCTGGTGCAATCTTAATGGATAGGATGAGATAATGAGCGAAGAACTTCATAAATTACAGAAAATAGGTGCACAGAAGATCTATGAACAGACACATATTCCCATACAACATGTTCAAGAGATTCTTCAAGGTGACTTTAGTAATTTTTCTCGTGTTCAATTTTTAGGATTTATTTCCATTTTAGAACGTGAGTATAATGAAGATCTTTCTACTGATAAAGCTTTTGGAATCAGTTATTTTGATGAGATAGATAAACATAACTCAGGTATTTTACTTCAGGTACCTGAAGATAGAAGAAGTAAAAAACCTTTTTATATAGCTGCGATAGTTTTTGTATTTATCCTTGTATTGATCCTTAAGTATACTCTTTTCACAACAGAGACAAAAACAGAAGAGATAGATAATAGACTTATTGAAAATGTAGAAAAGAACATCGCTCCTAAAATTATTTTAGATAAAGAGAACAATATAACAGATGAGATAAATGCAACAGAAGAAGTAGAGAAGAGTTCTGAAATTTTAAAGAGTGAACCTATAGCAGTTAAAAGTTTTAAAATTTTAACAAAATCTAAGGTATGGCTCGGATATATAGATCTCTATACAAACCAGAAAAAAAATACAATTTTTAAAGGTGAATTTGATCTTGATCCAAATAAAAATTGGCTTTTACGTTTTGGACATGGTTATATTGATATGTATATAGATGGAAAAATAGTTAAGTTTAACTCACGAAATAATTTACGTTTTGTTTACAAAGATGGTAAATTAAGAACAATTAACAAAGCAGAACTTAAAAAACTAAATAGAGGTCGTTCGTGGTAAAGTATCTTTTATCTTTTTTACTAGTATGTAATTTTCTTTATGCGGAAGAGAAAAATCTATTAGAAGAAGTTATTGTGATCGATGATCCTCTGACAACAAAAATAAAGAGTTTTTTAGAAGAAAAAAAATATACTGAGAATGAAGCATTTATCAATGTGATTTTTGAACCAAAAACAGCATTTTATGAAAATGATAGAGTCAATAGTGTTAAAGTGATTCAAACTCTAAAAGAAAACGGACTTTTAAAACTTTTTTATAATAAACCACAAGCTATAAGATTAAACTTTAAGACAAGTGGTTCTCCTCTCTTCTTTGTTAAAATCATGGGAGATACTCTCCGAAATATAGGTTACTATCGTTATGTTACACTTGCTTCAGATCTTGATTCTTCGGAATTTGTATGGAATATTAGCTTAACATCTGAGTATGTTACAGATCCTATTATCTTAGAAAAAGAGCTACAAAAGAGTGCATGTAAGATAATAGATATAGAGAGAATTACTCCTACTGAATGGACCTATGTTATAGATATGGGAAGAGGTTTTTTAAATGTAAAGAAACTCTATGCAGAGCAAAACATTAGTTTAAAACGTTCTCAATATGCTCATTGGTTAGATATATCTAAGATAAAGAACTTACATATTTCCAGTAGTAAAAGAAATAGTTGGTATCCATACATCGCATATTATGATGCTTCATTACATCTTTTAAAAGTACTTAAAAAAGATAAAATAACATATGAAGTTTCACTTAGAATACCTCCAAATACAAAATACATCAAACTTTCAGATATTTATAATATGAAAAATATCCGTGATGAACTTCGACTTATACCTACACATTCTAAATAAGAAGTTTTTCATTATCTTACTCTAAAGATTTTTCGCTAAAATAGCATTAATAATTTTACAGGATATAAAATGTTTGATGAAATAGAATTTGACAGAATGAAAAGACTTCCGAAGTATGTATTTGCTGAGGTTAATGAACTTAAAATGGCAGAGCGTCGTGCTGGTGCTGATGTAATTGACTTTTCTATGGGAAATCCTGATGGAGATACTCCAGAACATATTCGTGAGAAACTTGTAGAGTCTGCTCAAAAGACAAAAACACATGGTTACTCAACTTCAAAAGGTATCCCTAAACTACTCCAAGCTATTGCTGATTGGTATGAACGCCGTTATGATTGTAAACTTAACCCTGAGACAGAGTGTGTTGCAACTATGGGTTCTAAAGAGGGGTATGCGCACCTTACTTATGCTATCACAAACCCTGGTGATGTAGCAGTTGTACCTGATCCTACTTACCCTATTCATGAGTTCTCTTTCATCCTTGCTGGTGGAAATGTTGTAAAGTTCGGGATAGAGTTTGATGAGGATTATAAACTCGATGAGGATAAATTCTTTGAAAATCTTGATAGAGTTTTTAAAGAGAGTTCCCCTCGTCCTAAGTATGTACTTGTAAACTTTCCTCACAACCCTACAACTGTTACTGTAACTCAAGAGTTTTATGAGCGTCTTGTTGCGATGGCGAAAAAAGAGCGTTTTTATATCATAAGTGATATCGCTTATGGTGACATCACTTTTGATGGTTATGTTACTCCTTCTATCATGAGTGTTAAGGGTGCAAAAGATGTGGCTGTTGAGTCGTTTACACTCTCTAAGTCATACAATATGGCAGGATGGCGTGTAGGTTTCTTCGTCGGAAACCCTAAACTTATTGGTGCACTACAGAAGATAAAATCGTGGTTAGATTATGGAATGTTTACTCCTATTCAAGTTGCTGCAACTGTAGCTCTTAATGGAGATCAGCAGTGTGTAAAAGATATCACAGATAAGTATGACCATAGACAAAATGTATGTATAGAAGCTTTTGAGCGTGCAGGTTGGTCTATCAGACGTAACCAAGCGAGTATGTTTATCTGGGCGAAACTACCAGAAGTTGCTGAACATTTAGGTTCACTAGAGTTCTCTAAACGCTTACTTGTTGAAGCTGGTGTTTGTGTAGCTCCAGGGATTGGTTTTGGTGCTTATGGTGAGAACTATGTTCGTATCGCTCTTATAGAAAATGACAACCGTATTCGTCAAGCGGCTAAAAATATTAAAAAGTTTTTAAAGACTTTAGAAGAGGAAAAAGCAAATGCTTAAAGTTGGAATAATCGGTGTTGGTACTGTTGGAACGAGTGTTGCGAATATCTTAAAAGATAATGCAGATGTTATCTCTGCTCGTGCAGGTGTTGACATCGTTGTAAAGAGCGGGGTTGTTAAAAACCTAAACAAAGATAGAGGTCTTGATATCATCATTACAGATAATGTTGATGATGTTTTAAATGATAGTGAGATTGATGTAGTTGTTGAGCTTATGGGTGGGGTTGAAGAGCCATTTGAAGTTGTAAAACGTGCATTAGAATCTGGTAAGGCAGTTGTAACTGCTAACAAAGCACTTCTCGCTTACCACCGTTACGAGCTTCAAGATATAGCAAAAAATATAGCGTTTGAGTATGAGGCTTCTGTAGCTGGTGGGATTCCTATCATCAATGCTCTTCGTGATGGTCTATCTGCTAATCATATTGAGTCTATCATGGGTATTATGAATGGTACTTGTAACTATATGATGACTGAGATGACGAACAATGGTGTTGATTATGATGCTATCTTAAAAGAGGCACAAGAGTTAGGATATGCTGAGTCTGATCCTACTTTTGATGTGGGTGGTTTTGATGCTGCACATAAACTTCTTATCTTAGCTTCAATCGCTTATGGCATAGATGCAAAACCTGAAGATATTCTTATCGAGGGGATTGATAATGTAACATCAGATGATATCTCTTTTGCTAAAGAGTTTGGTTATGCTATCAAACTTTTAGGAATCGCTAAAAAAGATGGCAATGAAGTTGAGCTTCGTGTTCATGCTTGTCTTATTTCACAAGATGAGATGATAGCAAAAATAGATGGTGTTATGAACGGTATCTCTGTAGTTGGTGATAAAGTAGGGGAGACTCTCTACTACGGTCCAGGTGCAGGTGGTGATGCTACAGCTTCTGCTGTTGTTGCTAACATCATCGATATAGCTAGAAGTGGAAAATCGACTCCAATGTTAGGTTTTGATAGACCAATGGAAGGGAGTAAACTTACTCTTAAACCATCTGCAAACATCGAGACAAAATATTACTTAAGAGTAAATGTTTCTGATAAAGCTGGCGTTTTAGCTCGTATAACTAAAATATTTGAAGAGAAAAATATCTCTATAGAGACGATGTTACAACGTCCTAGTGAAAACTCTAGTGCAAACCTTCTTATCTCTACACATATCGCAAAAGAGAGTGATATTCAGTCTATGATTGATGCTCTTGAAGCACTTGATTTTGTAAATGCTCGTCCTGTTATGATTAGGATTGTTTAACATCTGTTAACTATTTCAGTATCCTTTTACTAAATAAGCTCTATAATTTAAATATATAAGTTATGGAGTTTAACATGAAACAGTATATTTCCCTCCTATTTTTGGTACTTTTTTTGTTTGGTTGTGGGGATAATCAAACCAATAGTAGCGAATCAAATACAGAAGTTTTTTCAATACAACATGGACTTAGTAGTGATGAAATATTTTCTATAAGTCAAAAACTACTCTTAAAATTCTCATCACCTCTTGATACTTCTACCGTAAATAGTGATAGTGTCTATTTAGAATACATTTCACCTGAAGGTGCACTCAATGTGGGCTCATATACTGGTGTAAATAATGATACAAATAGTGTTTATCTAACCCCTTATGAGTATCTTTATCCCTCTTCCCAATATAGACTTGTAGTTACAACAGATGTAAAAGATATAAATGGTCGTTCTTTAGATAAAAATTATGAATACTCATTTGTAACAGATGCTGAGATTGTAGATAGTAGTAGTTTTGGGATTCGATCTTTAAAACCTAATGATGCTGATACAGGGGTATTAGTAAGTGTAGATATCGTTGTTGACTTTAATGCAACACTCTCTGCAGAACCTGAATATAGTAATCAAAGTTATTTTAGTGTGACATATGAAGATGTAAATGGTACTCAAAATATACCAGGAAAGATAGAAGTTTTTAACTCTTTACTTCGATTTACTCCAGATAATCCTCTCCCTTATGATACAAATATAACAGTAGGTTTAGTATCTGATGTTCAAAACCTTTATGGTACATCAACTTCTGTATCAGGAACTAAATGGAACTTTGTAACAAATAGTGAAGAGCTACAGCCTAAAAGTAATGGTTTTTTTAGTTTAAATGCTTTAGTTACTGGAAAAAAAACATCATCTTTAGCTAAATACGGATCAAAGTTTATTGTGGCTCGTACTGAAGGTATTGATATGTATGAGATAAATTATATAGATAATATTCCAAATACTCAAAAACTTTCTTCTTTTGAAATTAGTTCACCTATCACTTCTATGGTCATAGATGATAAATATATTTTAGTATCTACACTAAGTAATGGAATTTATATTTTGCAATATCAAGCTGATGGTACAATAACTCTTCTCCAAAATAATTTAGTAGGAGAATCTATTTTCTCTGTGCGATTTGGAGAGACAAATACAAGTAGAATATATGCTGTTGGTCCAACTTTTGGATTAGAGATCTTTAGTTTTGATTCTACAGCAAACTCTACTACTCCCCTATATGAAATTAATACAAGTATAGTTGGAACAGCATTAGATGTAGTAGAAGTGGATCAGTATGATAATAATGCAAGTAGCAATGTCCAAAAACTCTATATAGCTGATTATAGTGGTGGAATGGTTATTTTAGATATAAATGGAACATATATCTCTAGAACAGAGTTGAATGCTTCGATTAAAAGATTTACATTTAATGAAGACTATAATGGAAAACTTGGTATTTTTGCGATCTCATCTTCAGGTAAATCTCAAAGTTTAGGTTTTGATGGTGCTATCTTTTCTAATGTGAAAACCCAATTACCGGGAACAACAAGTAGTGTCTACTCTCATGTTGATAGTGTAGATTTTACTTCAAATTTGTACTACTCAAATTTTGAAAAAGGGATTATAAAAACAAGTGGAGATTATATAGATAATATTATTTATACTGGGGGAAGTGTTGTTGCATCTGCTTATGTAGATGCTGAATTTGATCCTATATATGATGCTAAAATAACAAGAGGTTTTCTTGTTTCTGCAAATGAAGATGGTACGATTCAATTTTATAATGCTACTTCAGATACAGAAGGTCCATCATATATTTACGGTGAATATCCAACTGCTAATACATTAGATGCAAATATTTCTATCTTCTTAAGTGATGCATATTTTGATGAAGCTCAGATAAGAGATACATCTTTTAAAGTGTATGATTTAAATGTAAGTACAACAAATCCTATAAATGTTAGTTTTTCAAAAAGTATAGGTGAGCTGAGTATGATAATAGTCTTAGATCCAGAAGTAAATGTAACTTCAGGAGATACATATTTAGTTAATATTTCTGCATCTTTTAGTGATAAGTTTGGACAAAAATTTAATGCTGGAGTTGATAAAAATATCAGCTTTGTAGTAGAGTAAAGGAGCTAAAATGAGAAGTTTACTAATTTTATCGACTTTGAGTGTTTTAGCAAATGCTAGTTATGAAAAAGCACAAGAATTTTATGATCTGAAAGATTATAAAAATGTTATTAAAGAGGCTAAGGCTTCTGTATCAGAATACTCAAATCCAAAACTACATCTTTTATGGGCAGAAAGTGAAGAAGCACTTGGAAATATGAAAGAGGCTATGAGTGCCTATGAAAGAGTAGTTATTCTTGATGAAAATGATATAGAGTCTCGCCTTAAACTTGTAAAGATCTATAATGAAACAGACCGAGATGAGCTCTCTAAAAATATGAGTAAAAAGTTGTTAAGCTATCAGCTTACACCAGAACAAAGAACCTCTTTAGAACTTTTAAAAAATGAGGATACCAGTTCATTTAAAGCAAGAGCATCTTTGAGTGTGGGGTATGATTCAAATATTAATATTAGTGCAACTTCAACTGCTTTAGATGATTATGAGGGCTTAAGTGGAGCAAATGAGGGAGAGAAAACAACTCTATTTTCAAGATTTACAGGAAGTGCAAGTTATATTAATGATTTAAATAGTGAAGGTGGTTGGTATTTAAGAGGTGATGTAAGAGCATATTATCAAAATAATGCTGATGCACATTATTTTGATATGGCAGTTTTAGGTATAGAAGCGGGTGTGGGGTATGCAGGTGCGGGATATACACTTTATCTTCCTGTTGGATATGATAGAGTTAACTACTTAGATAGTGACCTTTTAGGTCAAGTTTCGATTGAACCAAATGTAAATTTTACACTCTCTAAATCATATATTTTAAAGCTAAAAGCTAAATATAGTTTTCGAACATATAGTGAGGCTAAATATAAAGCTATGGGTGATAGTTCTTATGGTTTAGGTGCTAGTCTTTCTTACTTTTTTGGTAAAAATTTTGCATATACTAGCCTTCTATGGGAGAAATTTTCTTCTACAGAAGATATACACTTCTTTTATTTGGATAAAGATATGTTAACATTTTCACTAGGTGTAAACTATAATCTTACAAGTTGGTTGGTTACTAAAGTTGATTATAGATATAGAAATGGAAATTATGATGATCCAAGTGATCTTCGTAATCCATCTATAACTTCAACAAGAGAGGATAGTTATAATCAAGTAGAAGTGAGATTTTCACACTATTTTGCTAAAAAGTATGAACTTTTTATCTCTGATAGATATATTAACAATAGCTCAAACTATGTACCAGCTGAGTACACAAAAAATATTGCCATGTTTGGCATTAGTGCAAACTACTAGGAGATTATGATGAAAATATTTTTACTACTTTTAATGACTCTCTCTCTAATGGCTAATATAGGTAATATTATGGCTATAAAAGGCTCTGCTGATATTCAACGTTTAGGTGATACCCTTCATGCTAAAAATGGAATGATTTTAGAGAAGGGAGATAGCATAATTACCTCTAAAAAAAGTCGTGTTCAGGTGATGCTTAAAGATGAAACCGTTGTAACGATAGGGGCTTCCTCTTCTTTTAGTTTTGTTGAGTACTTCTATGATGAGAGTAAAAAATCAAAATTAACTATGCGAGCAAATCGCGGATTTTTTCGTTCTGTAACTGGTCGCATAGGTAAGTTGGCACCTGAGCGTTTTAAGGTAAAAACTGCTTCAGCTACCATAGGGATACGTGGAACTGATTTCTCTGGAAATATTTTAGAAAATCGTGAAATCTTTAAATGTTATGAAGGAGAGATATTTATAGAGTTTGAGGGAAAAAGACGAAATATAAAAGCAGGAATGATGGCAGAAATTTTTAAAAACAGACTGAATGTGAAAAATTTTGCTCGTATGAAAATTTCAAAAATAATAGATAAGCAGATAATTCCTACTGAATTTATTTCAGATATAACACAGATTATAGAGGATGAAAATAATAATGCTACTGATGATTCACTAGATGTTTCAACTAGCTCTGAAGATAGACAGGAGCAGTACTAGAAGTTGAAAAAGTTTTTCTTTGGAGTGTTAATCTCTGTAGTTTTAGCTAGTAGCCTCTCTGTGGCTTATCTTTTTATGCCACAGGCTTTTTTTTCTCTTGACAACCGTTTACGAGATTTTATGTTTATCATTCGTGGAGAACTTCCAAAATCAGATAAAGTTGTGATTGTTGATATTGATGAAAAATCACTTCAAGAGTATGGACAGTGGCCATGGTCAAGAAACTTACTCTCAAAATTATTTTATAAGCTTAGTGATGCAGGTGTTGGTATAGTAGGCTTAGATATTGTTTTTGCAGAAGAGGATAGAACTTCACCAAGTAGATTTTCAAAAGAGCTTCCAAACTATGATGAAATGTTAGCAAAAACATTAATGCAAACGCCAGTTGTAGGTGGATATGTATTTACATTTGAGCAGAGGAAAGAGGAGAATACTCCAATGATTCCCGCTATATTTGTTGAAAAAGGGATGAAAAAAGAGACTGTTTTACAGCCAAAGGGAATAGTCCTAAATATAGAAATTTTACAAGATGCAATGTACTCAAGTGGATTTTTTAATAATACTCCTGATGAGGGAGGTATGATTCGGAGTGTCCCTCTTTTGATGAAGTATGATGGTGTACTCTATCCATCCCTTGTTCTAGAGATGATTCGTATCTATAGTGGTGTCAATAAAGTCATTGTAAATGGAGATGAAGCAGGGGCAAGAAGTGTAGTCTTTGGAGAGTATGAGATTCCTTTAGATAATGTTGGTCGATTGAGTGTCAATTTTAGGGGTGCTTCAAAACATTTTAAGTACATCTCAGCTGCTGATATTTTAGATGGCTCTTTTAATCCCAATGAGATAAAAGATAAGTTTGTTTTAGTCGGGACATCTGCCGTTGGGCTTTTTGACTTACGTTCCATACCTTATGATAGTGCAATCGCTGGAGTAGAAGTACATGCTAACGCATTAGATAACATACTACAAGGTGACTATTTAGAGAAACCTGCTGATATGGTTGTTTACGATCTTTTAATCATTTGGAGCATAGTGATTGGAACACTCTTTTTGTTCTCTTTTTTATCATCATGGTATATTATGCCAGTAGCTGTTTTTCTCTCATATGGACTTTTCAAACTCTTTTTTATAGTTCTTTTTGAGTATGGGATGATGTTAAACTTACTCTTTCCTCTTC
>Ga0256826_1001595_pt1 | contig 14044 bp, 6 predicted proteins | sample CV79metaG_FD_185975 | JGI IMG/M metagenome (GOLD analysis project Ga0256826, IMG submission 185975) | Hydrothermal vent microbial communities from East Pacific Rise, Pacific Ocean - CV79 | ecosystem: Environmental > Aquatic > Marine > Hydrothermal vents | place: Pacific Ocean: East Pacific Rise...
GTGGCTAAATAGCTCTTAAAGAGGATCAAGAGTGATCTCTCTCTTTGTGGTGTTTAGAGTAGGCTGTATTTTGCGGCTTCTGCTCTTGCTGGTAGGGGTTTTACCTCTACGATCTCGCCTTCGAAGTCTAGCTTGTAGGTCTCTTCTGGTTTGGCCTTGCAGTAGGTTAAGATGGCGCGTGCTGCGAAGAGTTTGTCGGCTGGGGTGGCGTCTCTGCTTAGGAGTGAGTGGGGACCGGGGATGCCGTCTGTTTTGATGTGGACAAACTTATCGTTGACGATCTCTTGAAGCTTCTCGTTCTCATCTTGTTGACGACCGATCACCATCTTGGCACCATCTGGTAGGCGGAAGTGACGTCCCCACTTTAAGATCTTGATATCTTTAACCTCGAAGTTCTCATCATACTTGATGTAGTCATTCATCTTGATGGCAAAGTTGGCATCGGTGAGGAGACAACCGCCTCCTGGACTCTCAAAGTCAGTAATGCCATACTCCTCTACGAGCTCCATCTGACGGTCACGTGAACGCCCTTGGATCCCTTCGAGCTTCTCACGATCTACCCAACCCTCAGTCTCTGCGATGGTAGGTTCAAGACGCTTGGCTGACATCGGACGTAGGAGTAGACCATTGACATTGGCCTCGTTGAGTACGGTGTTGAGTGCATCTCCGTTTTGACTCATAGGACGCTGTCCTAAGACCTCGCCACTGATCAAGAAGTCTGCCCCTTCGCCTTCCATGATACGTTTGGCAATCTCAAACATCTTAGCATGACAGTCAATACAGGGGTTAAAGTGCTTGCCGTAACCATACTTAGGAGAGAAGAGAACACTTTGAAGGTACTCACTCTGGATATCGATGATGCGGAGTTCTGCACCGACTTGGTCACACATGTTTTGCATGTGCTCACGACGGTCGCGTGTGGCACCAAAACCAGTGTTGATGTTACAGGCAATGACCTCAATACCTTGATCGATGATCATTTTCATAGCTAAAGTAGAGTCGAGTCCACCACTAAAAAGAGCGAGTGCTTTGCGTTTTTGCATAGTTAGTCCTTGGTAAAGCACCAGTCTCTGTTAAAGAGAGGGTTACTTTAAGATGATAGGGCCAGAGCCCCTTTGGTAAGTGTGATTTTAGCTAAAAGTGGTTGATTTGACAATGCTAAAGAGGCGTGTTAGCCCTCTTTGTTGATGTTGTTGTCATTGCTAACATACTCTATAGGGGCAATACAGCTAAAGAGATAATCTTTGGGGTACTTGATATTGAAGATGATAGAGTAGAAGATTGGTACGATCCCTAGGGTCAAGATGGTTGAGAATCCCAGTCCAAAGATGATGGCGATGGCCATAGGCTCCCAAAGAGGTCCTCCTGAGAACCATAGGGGTAAGAGTCCCCCGATGGTGGTCATGGTGGTTAACATAATAGGACGCATACGACGCTGGGCCGCTTCGATGATGGCATCTTGAGGCTTGAGCTTGGTCACGTTGATCTCATACTCAATACGCTCAATGAGGATGATGGCATTGTTGATGACAATACCTGTTAGCGCGATCACCCCAAGATAGGTCATAAAGCCAAAGTAGGACTGCGTGATCAAGAGTCCAAAGACCACCCCGATGATAGCAAGTGGAATGGTAATGAGGATCAGACCCGTACGACGCAAAGAGTTAAACTGCGCCATCAATAAGATCAAGATGATCATACCTGCGATGGGGAGCTTTTCACCAACAGAGTCTTGGGCGATCTTAGAACTTTCGATCTCACCACCCCACTCACAGTTGTAGCCTATAGGCCACTCTTGGGCATCGATCCACTTGTTGATGACCTGCTGGACTTCAAAGGCGGTGACCCCATCATAGAGGTCTGCACTGACGGTAATGGTGTGAAGTGCATTACGACTAATAATCTTTGGTGGCTTCCACAAGATATCGATGTTGGCAACTTGTGTCAAGGGAACAGACTTACCTGTTCGTGGCACAAAGATCAGCGTGCTCTCTAGCATGCTAAGGTCAGAACTCATGTCGTGACTTGAACGTAGTAAGATCGGCACAGTCTTTTCGTTGGTACGATACTGTGTCACTTCACGACCCGTTAGTGCGGTCTGTAGTGAGTTGGCAATATCACTGTAGCTGACTCCTGCGTGGTGGGCAAGTGAAGGGTTGATGTTGACCACCAACTTCTCTGCCCAGCGGTTCCAGTCATCTTGGATCGCTTTGGTCCCGTAGATGTTGGAGAGGGTTACTTTAAGATCTTCTGCGCGCTCACGTAACAGCTCCATATCTTTACCACTAATACGAAGTTGGATGGGCTTTTTGACAGGAGGACCATTGTCGAGCTTCTTGACGGTGACATCGGCGGTCGAGAAGTGGTTAAATCCAAAGGCCTCGATCTGTGGTTGGAGCGTCTCATAGGCCTCTAAAGAGGTCGCATTGACCAAGATCTCAGCATATTCGTCGGCACTACCGACAGGGGTATTGTTGATCCAAAAACGGGGTGAGCCTTCACCAATGAAAGAGGTGTAGTTCTTCACCAATGTTCCCCGCTTTTGCTCTAAGTAGCGCTCCATCTCTTGAACGGTCTTGAGGGTCTCTTGGATATCGCTTCCCAGTGGTAGTGCGATACGCACAATGATTGATGGCTCTGCAGAAGGGGGAAAGAAGATCTTTGGAATGTAGCCAGAGAGCAGTACAGAGCCTCCAAAGATGGCGATGATCAAGATGACAGAACTTGTTCGTCTTTTGAGTGAGATAGCGAGGAAGCTTTTAAAACCATTACAGACGGGGTTATTGTAGGTAAACTCAGGTGCCGCGCCTGGCTTTAAAAAGAGGTAGGTCATCAACGGGGTCAAGGTCAAAGAGAGGATCCATGAACTCATCAACGTGATACTGACGACCTCAAAGAGCGCACTGGTATACTCACCTGCTGAAGACTCTGCGAGGTAAATAGGCAAGAAGGCGGCTGAGGTGGTGAGTGAAGAGGTCAACAGAGAGATCTTAAGCTCTCTGACGGCTGCGATGGAGGCGTCAAGGGGCTTCATCCCCTCATCCATCTTAACGATGACTGACTCACTGATAACAATGGCATTATCCACCAGCAATCCCAAGGAGATGATGAGTGCGGCGAGGGAGACCTGGTTGAGGCCGATGTTTAACTGCCACATAAAGAAGAAGGCGGTGGCAATGGTGGTTGGGATCAGTGTCGCCACGATCATACCAGTACGCCACCCTAGTGTTACAAACATAACACCAATAACAATAAAGACAGACATAATGAGAGAGCTCATAAAGTTGTCAATGATGCTCTCTACAAGTTTAGGCTCATCAAAAGCGAGGCGAAACTCAACACCAATAGGGTACTGCGTCTCAAGATAGGCGATCTTCTCTTTGACCGATTCTCCTAAGTCGATGATGTTGCTTCCCTTGTTGAGAGAGATGGCCAACACTAAGGCATCTTCACCATTGGCACGACTCATAGGATCCGCTGGATCGGCGTAACCTGAACGGATATCCACAATATCTTCAAGGTAGAGGACATCATTTTTACCAGGGATGGGAACGATGGTCTTGCCTAACTCTTCAAGCGAGTTAAGGTTACCTGTCGGTTCCAAGATCAGACGTTGTGGTCCGATGGTGATGGAGCCACCCGGGGTGATGATGTTACGTTTACGTACGATCTCACCTAACTCATCAGGCGAGATCCCCACTTCGGCCAGTTTGGAGTTGGAAAACTCAATGTAGATGTACTCTTTTTGCAGTCCTAAGATATCAACTTGACCAATGGTCTTGATGGCGAGAAGCTCCTCTTTGACCTCATTGGCAATGTGCTCTAGTTCTGCATAGCTGTACCCTTCACCAATCAGGGTGACTAGCGTACCGTAGACCTCGTTGAAGTTGTCGTTCAAGAAGGGTTTGTAGGCACCATTGGGAAGCTGTACCTCTTGGATGGTCTTACGTAGTTTGTTCCAGATGGGAACCATATCTTGAAAGCGTTCGTAGACCTTGATGTTGATGGTAGAGAGGCCGTTTTTTGAGATAGACTCGATGTATTCAATCTCTTCGATCTGACGGATCTTACGCTCTAGTGGACGGGTGACAAGTGACTCTATACGCTCAGGTGTTGCTCCTGGAAACTGCGTGACGACAACTGCAGTACGGATGACAAAGATGGGGTCTTTGGCACGTGGCATCTCAAAGTAGGCAAGGATCCCTCCAATGAGAAAAAAGAGGATGATGGCAACACTAATACGATTTTTTTCAATCGCTGTTTGGGTGATACAACCGCTCACTATCTGACTCTTACTTTTTGGTTTTCATGTACGCGACTCATCCCTGCCGTAAGGACCTGCATGCCGTTTTCAACACCATCAGTTAAGATGATGCCACTTCCTGTTAAGGCGCCACGCGTGACACGATGACGTTTGATGAGACCAACTTCGTTTTTGACCTCTTCAACAGTGTAGATGTAAAACCCTTTTTCATCTTCCATGAGGGCTTGAACGGGGATGATAAAGCTAGAAGCAAGCTCTTGTGTTCCTATAGAGAAGGTAACAGACGAGGCCATACCGGGGTGGATCTTCTTGGAAGGTTTGATGATACGTACGGTGACAGGGAAGGTCGTTGTATGACCACTAGAGGCGTGGCTGACCTCGGTAACACGGGCATTGAAGGTACGGTTTTTGATGGCATCAAAGCTCACTTTAGCGAGTTGGCCTACCTTGATAGTGTCGATCATCGATCCTGGAACAGAGATGGGAACTTCGATGTTTTTAGTAGAGCTGATGGTGGCAATACGGGTTGCTGCCGTGATGTTTTCACCTTTACGAACATGGATCTCTGAGACCGAACCATCTAGGGGTGCTTTGAGTGTGGTGTAGCTGAGCTCAAGTTGGGCCTGTTCAAGACGGGTCTGCATGGCATGACGGTTGGCTTTAGCCGAGTCGTATGCGGTACGAGAGCTGTCAAGATCACTCAGTGATGCAGAGCGGTTGACGTAAAGCTTTTGGATACGCTGATAGCGTGCACGCGCATGTTCAAGCTCAGAAGCGGTCTGTTTGAGTGAGGCACGAACCTCTGTCACTTTGAGCTTAAAGTAGGCATCATCAAGCTCTGCAACGAGGGCCCCTTTTTTGACAAACTGACCGGGTTTGACGTTGACTGACTTGAGGCGGCCAGAGACGTTAAAACTCAGACGTGCTGCGACATCTGAACGGGCAATACCGTTAAAGGTGTGTGAGCTTTTAGCATCTGCTTCTTGAAGAGAGATGGTGCGTACAGGACGCAGTTGAGGCTCTTTATCTTCGCTGGTACAGGCACTAAAGCTTAAGGCAACAACAGCAGTTAGTAGCGTTGTGGTAAGGTAGGTTGGTATCTTGATCATTCATCTGCTCCATCTTCAAACTCTTGGATCTTTTGCGCCCAAGCTTCACGTTCTTCTTCTTCGATATTAAAATTGACCTGGCCGATGTTACGTTGTAGACGTAAGAGGTCTGCCATAAAGCCATAGCGGGTGTTGTTCTCTACGAGGGCTGCTTTAAGGGTGGTGTTTTGGGCATCGAGTAGGTGCAAGATGTCGCCACTTCCTTGTTGGTAAACTGCCGTCATATGTTGGAGGTTTTTGTTGGCAGCGATGTACGCATCATGGGAAAGATCGATGGACAGATAGGCTGCTTTGGCCTGATAGAGGGCGTTTCTGATGTCACGCTCAATGATGTTTTCAATATCTTTTTGTTGAGACTGTGCGGTGAGTAGGGCCGCTTTAGCAGACTCCCGTTCAGCACTCTGGTATCCACCGGTGTAAAGCGGTAGGGTTGCTACGATGCCGACTTCATACTCAAGTTGTCCAAAGGAGTCGAGGTTCTCAACAACGGCAACTTGGGTAGGGTTGGGAGAGAAGCTTCCGGGTGTCTCAGGCGCATTGTCTAAAAACTTGTAACGTGCACCCGCTTGAAAGTAAACATCTGGGGTATAAAGAGCTGCTGCGCTAGCTTGTGCCACTAACTTTTTAGCTTTAGAGAGGGCGTCAAACTGATGGATCTGAGGAGAGTTTTCACGTCCTGTTTTGACCAAAAAACCTTCAAAGACTACAAAACCTGCAGGGTTTTCAAAGTAGTCACGGATCTTTTTGTCATGGGTCAAAAAGACAGGGTCTTCCATGGTTACCTTCTCAAAGTTTAGAGGAAGTTTTTGGGGTAGGTTTAAGAGGGCATTGAGGGTAAACTGTGTCTTTTGGATTATAGCATGGGTAAAGAGAACATCTTTTTTATCATTGGCAATCTTAGACTCCCAACGGTAGATGTCGCTCTGGTTTCCGATCCCGATATCTTGTTTGGTGATGGCAGAACGGAGGTTGTTTTTAGAGAGTTCAAGGTTGGACTTTTGAAGTTCAAGACGGTTTTTAAACTGTAAGATCTTCAAGTAAAGTAGTGAAGATTGCATCGCGATCTCTAACTTGGCATGATCGACTTGGTGTTGGGTAGCACTTAAAAAGGCTTCGTTGATGCTGATGTTGGCATACTGCTCTTGGTTGTAGAGGTTCTGTTTGAGCATCAACTCTCCGTTGACCTCATTTTTCTGAAGGAGTCCCAAACTTTTGATAACACGACCATCATCGATCTGCTTGCCTTCGAGCTTGAAGTTGATCTGGGGTAAAAAGAGGGCATCTGCCATCTCAACATTGTGCTCACTAACATCGATCTGCTGCTCTGCTTGTAAGACCTTGAGGTTGTAGCCTACTGCACGATCCATGATCTCTTCGATAGAGAAGTAGTGGCTGAGTGAGTCATCGGCTTCTAAGATGGTTGAGCGTGAGATAAGATCCCAACTTGGTACAAAACCAACATCATTGGCAGTTTGTGAGTTGAGTGAGAGTGCGGGGTAGGGTTTGAACTCAACAGCCAAACGTGACGCTTTAAAGCCGAGTGAGATCTGTTGGACCTGCAGGGCGATCTGGCGGATCAGGCGCTGGTTGTCTGAGGCAGGGATGTTTCCAAAAAGGGCGCCAAGTTCGACATCATCACGACCGACGGCAGAAAACGAAGGGAGCTCTTTGAGCCGAAGCGCATCATAAAGCTCACGGCGCTCTTCATCATTTTTTTGAAAGAGTGGCGTGACATAGACAAAGTCAACATCGCTGTCTATGGCATCCATGATCTCATTAAGATCGCTAGATGCGGGGATGATCTGTGTTTTGATGCCTGCTTTTTTAAAAGAGTCTTTGATGTACTTGGTGATATGTTTGGCATGTTGGTTGAGCTTTTCGTTGACGATCACGGCGGTCTTTTGCATCGGCATGATCTCTTTGATGAGGGTAATATCATCTTTGATATCAAAGTAACCATTGATGTAGGTGAGGTTTCTTTTGTTGGAACTTCCTTTTTTGTAAGGGACCTTTTGCATGCGAGGGTTGATGATGGTTGCGGCGATGAGAGGTTTTTTGTAACTGCGTTTGGTTGCACCGATCTGTGAAGAGAGCATCCCGAGTGTGATGACCATCTTGCTACTTCGTGCCTTAAGTGCTTTGTCTATGTCTTTAGAGATCTTGGTGTAATTCCACTGTCCGTCAAAACGAAGTGATTCAGGGAAACGGACCTCAAAGTCACGACCTAAAAGTTGGTCGATCTCATCTTTCATCTGCTCTTCAAAATCTTCATTGAAGTCAGTAGGACCATCGGTCACAATAGCAATGTTATAGATCGGTCTAGCACTTAAGATAAGAGTGAGGGAGAGCAGAAGTAAAAAGATACGCATAGTGGATCCTAAAAAATTTATTATGATGTATATTTATTTTAGCTTAAATGCCTATCATCAGGGCTAAAGAGAGGCTAATGTCTCTGATTTGTCGTGACAGATGGTGGATTTGAAACAGATTTTTAAAATGAAAAAAAGTTATATATTTTGGAGTAATAGTTACTATATTTTCACCCTATATTTGGATGAAAATAGAGGGTGCTAGAAGGTGTAGTTCAGACCTAAAGAGAGGGTCATCTGCTGCATTTTTGTTTTGTACTCGTAGGTCATGTCAAGAGGATCAAGCGTAATCCCTCCAAATCCATTGGTCACAGCATCACTTGCTCCAGGTAGTAGCGCACCTGAACGGGTGGTCTCTGTCTCTGGTGCGTACATAAAGGCACCATCGATCGTCAAGTTCTCTGAAACGTCATAGCCCGCACCGAGTGTGAAGTGTGTGGTAGCGATGGCAGGAAAGCCTACCATGTTGAGCATAGAGATGGCCTGATCAAAGACGTAAGAGCCTTGTACATCTGTTAGGAGTGAACCCATTTCGCCTGATACATTTTTGATGGGAGAGTCTGCGTAGTTATACCCGCCACGAAAACGAAACTTTTTGTTGGGACGAAACTCAAAACCAAGGGCATAAACACTCTGGTTTTCCCAACCAAAGTCTTTGTACCCCTCTGCAAGGCCCCAAGCGATGTAACGGTAATCTCCTGTAATGGTCACTTGATCGGTTAACTCGTAAGAGGCACCGATGGCAACTTCCCAAGGTTGTTCCATGGTCAAGTCATCTAGGTTTTTTGGGTTGGTGGCCTCAAGAGACTCCTCTACTGTGGTGTTGTTACGGATCAAAGGATCTAACACCGTCTTTAAAAGATCTGCAGTGGCAGCATCAAGGCCCAAGCCATCAATAGCCGTACCAATAGTATCTGAACCATTAAGGCCTCCATCTGCGTAATCATTCATCATGTTGACCATACCGTGAGGACCAAACTGCTTGAAGTTGGCCACATCTTTGTACTTGTATTTTAGAGAAGATTGGTAGGTGGTACCGATGCGTAGCTTTTCGGTGACTTTGATGTCCATACCGGCTTGCCAACCAAAGGCAGGAACGAGATCTTCACCTCCGATGTTGGTGCCAAAGAGGCCAGAACGGGTGGATTGGTCAGTGTTGCGTGAGCCGTCAGATAAGGTCTGTGCTTCATCATAGTTAAGTGACATAGCCCCTAGGCCTAAGACGGGTGCAAAACCAAAGGTGGTGTTTCCTGTACGGTACGAAAATCCTGGGATGATCTTCATCAACATCATCCCGGTCTTCATCTTACGTTGTGCTTCATGCCCATCATAGTCTACACCTAAGCCTGCCACACCAAACATAGTGATACCCCATGAGTACTCATCATCAATCTTACTGACATAAGAGAGGGTTGGGATAAAGTTGGTATCAAGATGGTTTTGACTGCTGTTTTCATGTTGTGCATTGTAACGGTCTTGACCATAGATAGGGTTGGCAGGGGTCTCATTTAAGAACATGTAGTCTGTTGTTGCTGTACTAACACTAGCATTAAAGTAAGTCACATCAAAATGAAGTTCACTGCTTTTAACATCAGCGATCAAAGCAATGTTTTTGCCCATGGCATCAGAACCACTTGAGAAGAAAGCAACACCTGTGCCACCCATAGAGCGAGAGACGGTTCCTGTTCCGATCATGTTGACACCATTGGTGGCGAGTAGGGTTGCAGCAGTCGTTGAGAGTAGAAGGAGTTTTTTTATCATTTTGGGTACCTGAAAAATTATCTATTTACGACTTCGTAAAGTTGTAAAAAAAGAACTTTGAGTAGAGCAGATAAGGGTGACACCCCAGAGGGTGTCGTAGTAGTGCTTACTGAGCGGCTACGGTTTGAGTAGCGCCATCAGAATCAATACCGATGGCATTAAGTGCATCGTTTCCAAGTGCGCTTAGTGCTGCAAGTACGGCTTCTGTATCGCCAGCAGTCACGACACGGATCTTGTAAACATAAAGACCGTTAAGATCTTGGTTATTCTCATCTACAGCGATGATAGAGTCTTCACCCATAACCACCTGAGATGCTTCGATGTTATCTTTGATCGGTGCAAGTGCAGCGACTAAGTCAGCATCATTAAGAAGATCAGCATTTGCAGAGACAACATAAACATCCATGTAACCACCATCGAAGCTGATGTCAAGGTCTGCATAAGAAGAAGCTTCCATGTTAGCAGGGATCTTTAACCAGTCAATAGCGAGTAACCAGCTTGGGATATACGCGTTATCAGCAGATGGGTAGAAGTAAGATACCACTAACTCATGGTTACTAAGATCAGCCAACCACTGTGCGTTTACATTGTTGTTCCAGTAAGCTGTAACACCATCTGTTGCTGCACCATAGGCGAATTCCCAAGTGATATCGGCAAAGGCAGGAAGTGCAAATGATGCTTTAGCATCAGCCATTGTGTAGCTTGTGTTGTTTTCACAAACATCATTAATACCGATGTGATCTGTACTTTGGTTACCACAGTTTGCGTAGAAGATATCTTCTTGGATTGCAAGCTCAACAAGACCATGGAATCCATAAACTTCATCATCATAAATATCAATATCGTTACCGATCTCAGTTGCGTAAACTTTTTCACCTGAGGCATTCTTACCATCAAGTACTGTTGCGTATGCTACGCCTGCTTGTCTGTTGAGTTCTGTAATCACTGATTGATCAGAGCTTAGAAGAGCATCTGTAAGTGCCATAAGACTAACATTGTCCCAACCTGCAAGGAAAAGATCGATAGTATCACCTAACCAGTCAGAACCACTAAGTCCAAGACCTGCTGAACGTGCTGGAGCCGGTGTAGATGATGATGGTGTTGTGAAACTTGTCCATGCATCTTGCGCGGCTTGTGTTGCTGTTGACCATACATCAATACCGTAGAATGCTGCATACTCATAACCAGCATTAACAAAAGCAGTACCATACGTCATGTAACGATCTGTCGGGATAAGCTGTGCAAAACCGATAAAAGCACCTGAATATGAGCTAAAGCCATAACCACCAGAACGATCGCCATTAGTATCAGCCATACCGAAGATACCATCATACATTGCAGAACCGATAGAGATGATGTTGAGGTAACCTTGATACGTATCATCTGTAGCATTTGCTCCTGGAGCACCTAAGAAGATCTTATCCATGAACATAGTTACAACAGCAGGGTCAAGTTGATCCATAGCTGCAACGAATGCATCTGTTGTACCTGGTGTTTTGAAAAGAGAGTAGAAGAACTTCTCACTGATAAGCTCATTAGCATCACCATGGTTTGTAAAGGTCTTAAGCTCTCTGTCATAGATAACGTTCTCACCATTATCCATCATCAAACTTGCAAACTTGAATGTACTAGCACCATTTTGGTAACCATAAACATTGCTTGCTTGGTCTGGTGTGATGAAGTATGTTGTTGCATAACGCTCTAACAAGATTCCCATGTAAGCATTGGTTGAGTGAGAAACACTGCTGTGGTGAACCGCATCATTGTTTGAAAGAAGCATTGCGTCTGTTAAACAACCATACATTGGTGCATCGACTGAGTGGAAGAAGAAGTGTGCCATACTCTCACGCTCTTCAGCAAGTGCTGCAAACTTCTCACCAAACTCTGAGTTGGTTTGAAGCATTGGACACATCTTCTCTGTAAGATCCCAGTTGGCATCGAGTGCATCGATCATGATCTGTGTCATCGTCTCAGAGTTACGTGCTTGATCAAGCATAAATACTGTAACACCTTCAGAGTTTAATACAACATCAAAAGCAGCGCCTGTGATCTTTTGACCTACCTTAGTATCTAAGACATCAACCAGACCATCTTTAACTTTGTCAGTTACTTTTGAACCGATCTCTTTAAGTTTCGTTCCGATTCCAAAGATTCTTTTTGGTGCGGGTGCGTAACCTCTTAGTTGTGCTTCAGCATCAAAGTAAGCTGTCATGAAGATCTCATTAAGATCAGCACTTGCAAGAAGTTCAGCAGCTTCTGCTGCTGTGATACTTCCATCTGCTACGAGTGTTGCAACAGCTGCTTTGACTTTGTCTTCAGCTGATGTTGTATCAACAACGCTTCCATTTGCAAAAGCCAGTTTGGCATCACGTGCACTCTCACCATCAACAAGAGCACTTAATGTGTTTGCAGTGATAGCACTTGACTTAGCATTAACATTGACATCTGCAGCAGGTGCGCTTTCTGTCGTATCACCACAACCTGTTAGTAGTAAAGCTGCTACTAAAACTGATCCAGCGTATGTTTTGATATTATTCATTTTTATCCTTAAAATGGTTCCAAAGAAAGATAATGTAGTTTTATAAAGGTTATAAACATACACTATCTTCGAATTTCGGAGAGATTTTTAAACTGAGTCAGTATAATTTTTTTTTATTTCACGCAAGCTTAAAAGCATGTGATAAAAATGTGATTTTTTCATATTAAAGACCACAAGATTATATTAATAACTGTTATAGTTCGATGTTGACGCTGTTTGAAAGGATTGAAGAGAAAAATAGTAAAAAAATTATAGTGTGTAATTATGTAACAAAATTGTGATGAATAAGAGAATTTTATAATGAAAAGTAGTTAAGATGTTACTAATTTACCCTGTTTAAGCGCGTTAATCTTACCTCTTATCTCACGAATAAGGAAGGATTTTTTCTCAAAAGAGTCACCTGCTTGCCTCTGAATCTTCTTCAGTTCTCGTGTGTAAAAGCCGATCAAAAAGGTAAGTAACTCTTGGTGTAAAACTACTTCATTTTCAAAACTTTTGATACTTTCATTAAGAGAAAGTGCCATGAGATGTGGATCATCAAAACGCTTTTGTAAAACCAACTCAAACTCTAGTGGATGAAACTTTAACATCTCTACGGAGATGACATCTAAGATCTGATCGCAGGTTTGGGGTTGTTCGATCATACTTTTGATCAATGAGAGCTCCCAGACATCATAGGCGCCACTGTTTTGAACACTAGACATAGGGGCTTGCTTGGTCTGGTTGGAGAGTCTGATCAATGAAGGGCTAATACCAAGGCGTGAGGCTAAAAAGCTTTTGTACTCCTCTTGCAGTAGCGGTGAGAGCGACTTAAGATAGCCTAAACTTTCATGAAGGGCCTGCTCTTTAGCTTTTGGATTACGTAGATCATAAGGAGTTAGGGTCTCCTCTAAAACAAACTCTATAAAGGGTTTGGGGTGGAAGAACATGTTGTTAAGCGTCTCGATCTGGTTGGAGTGCACCATATCTGCAGGGTCTTGGCCCCCTTCAAAGATAACAACCCCTCCATCAAAACCACCTACACTAAGGAGTCTTGAGGCTTTGAGTGCTGCATTACGACCTGCATTATCTCCATCATAAGCCATGATTACTTTGGGTTCGCCCTTTCTTAGTAGGGGCAGGTGTTCTGGGGTGAGGGCTGTTCCGAGTGTGGCGACAGCGTTGTCAAAGCCCGCTTGATGCAACATCACAACGTCAAGGTACCCTTCGGTAATGATGATCCGTTTGTGTTTGTAGATGGCTTGTCGTGCAAGATCATAAGCATAAAGCAGACGTGACTTGTTGAAAAGTTCGGTTTGTGGTGAGTTGATGTACTTGGCTTGATGGCCTGTGATGGTACGTCCACCAAAGCCAACATTGGCACCGTTAGAGGCGTGGATGGGGAAGATGATGCGCTCCATAAAGCGGGCATATTCACGAGTGCCATCACTTCCTGCGACACCTAAGTCTACAGCTTCACGCATATTGAACTGGTTTTGTTTGATGAACTCAATGGTCTTGTATGACTCGGGGGCATAACCGATGCCAAACTTCTCAATGGAGGCCATAGAGACCCCACGCTCTTTGAGATAAGCAGTGGCTTCGGGCTTGCCCGTCAGCAGTGATTGGTACCATTGAGAGAGCTTTTGCATCAAGACAGAGCGCTCTTTTTTGGGCCCCTTACTGTCTGTGTAGTGTAGGGTGTAGTTGTTCTGGTCTGCTAGACGCTCAATGGCTTCAGGGTAGTTGAGCTTCTCATACTCCATAACAAACTTAATAGCATCTCCGCCAGCACCACACCCAAAGCAGTGGTAGATCTGTTTTTGTGGGCTGATGACAAAAGAGGGGGACTTCTCATCGTGAAAGGGACAAGGTGCTTTGTAGTTGGCACCTGCTTTTTTGACTTCGATGTAGTTACTAATAACGTCGAGTATGTCTAATCGAGCCTTAAGCCCTTCGATGGAGTCTTGGGAAATCATGAAGTGATTATATCGGTTTGTCTTTGGCAAAGTAAAGTGAAAAG
>Ga0256826_1001596_pt1 | contig 14043 bp, 10 predicted proteins | sample CV79metaG_FD_185975 | JGI IMG/M metagenome (GOLD analysis project Ga0256826, IMG submission 185975) | Hydrothermal vent microbial communities from East Pacific Rise, Pacific Ocean - CV79 | ecosystem: Environmental > Aquatic > Marine > Hydrothermal vents | place: Pacific Ocean: East Pacific Rise...
AGAACTATCGGACTTCCCATAGGTTTTAGCTTAATATAAACTTAGCTTAAAAGTTTGTAAGTTGTTTTGGCATTAAAAACGACCTACAAAGCCCTTAAAACTTGTCTTTTCCTAATCACTTTTATATCATTTTCATCTTAACAAACTACTTATTCTATTAAAAAATCTTTTTGAAGTTGTAAAAGTGTAATCTTTAACTCTTCTAGCTCGAGTTTACTTATTAAGGTTTCATTATCATGAGAAGCTTCATTCCCTGTAATTCGGATTATATTCAATCTACTTTCAATACTTTTTCTTCTATTATACTTATCAATATATGGATTTTGATTCTGAGATATAGTTTCGATTAACTTATTTAACATTCCTGTAATTGCTTTTAATTTATCAACTTCTGACTTATCTGACCTTAAAATAATATATCTACAAAAAGCCTCTGCAATGGTTCTTGCTTGATTACCACAATTTTCGCTGTGTCTTTTAAAATCACTTGGATTATTTTCAGCCAATTTATACTCATCTAAAAACTTTTTTAAACCATTTTTAAAATTTTTTCTTTTCTCTTCAGCCATTTTAAATACTCTTGATGTCCCATCTTCATACTTATATCTATCAAGCAAATCAGAAAGTTTAAAAATTTTAGGATTTCCTTTTATATTGAGTTCTACCTCTTTGTCCTCTCTCTTTTGCTTCTCTTTTAAAAACCAATAGCTCTTATAATGCAAGGTATCATCAGATTTATCAACCACACCTATCTCTTCTATAACTCCTCTATGTTCTCTATTTAGATGCTCTAATATTTTTCGTATTTTTGTTAAAAATATTTTAGACTTTTCACTCTCTTTTGAAATATGAATATCTATTGTTCTATCAACTTTACTAGCAAGAACAGCTACTTTAAATTCATCAAAACTCCAAATAATACCATTTGCCCAGTAAGTAGGTTTAGTTTCATCAACATTTAATACATGAATAAGAAAATCAAAAAATATTCCTTTTTTAAATCGTTTATATCTATATCTAAAATTTAAACCAAAAACTTTATCATCTCGCATATAACTATTTTTAGAGAATCCTTCAGGTCGTTTAACAGATAATCTACTAGGAATCATAACTTTAGAATCATCTAGTTCAAAAGCTATTTTATTTTTTAATAAAAACTGCATTATCCATGTATAGTGTCTATCATTATCCTTTTTAACATCAAGTTCTCCATTGTCAGCAATCTCTTTTGAGCGAATAATTTTATAAATTTTATCTATCATTTTACTAGGGTTAACAACATGCATATCATCATTATTTAAACCAATAAGTACCCCTATATCGTTAAAAATTGTACGAATATTATCTCTCTCTTCAAGCAAATTAAACTCTTTACAAATATCATCAAACTCCTCTGCATTCAACATATATCTATTTTGTTCTAGTTTTTTAACTTTTTTCTCTTCAATTTTATTTTTAACTTCTTCATAATCACTAGGAATTTTCTGTTTACCAAATCTACTAATGCTCAATAAAACACTCTGTTTTAATTCACAAAATCCAATATTCTCTTTGGCTGAAACATAATGTATTGCTTCAATATTAGGAAACTCTTCTCTATATCTTGCTTCATCTATCTCATGAGAACGATTATTTTCATGTTTTGTAACAACTATAATAACAGGCGGATTACCAGCATTAACAGAAGTGGTCTCTAACCAATCAAAATTTTCAACAATATTATCCTCTTTTTGCCCATCAATAACAAGCAGATACAGACTCTCCTTACTCATAAACAAATTATGAACCTGATAGGTAATCTCTTGACCTGCAAAGTCCCAAATATTTACTTTTATATTGGGTTCAAGATAAAACCCAAAACAATAAGAACGAATAATATCACTTGAAAGAGGATAATTTGAAATATCAATACCTTCTGTACTATTATATTCAGCATCAAATTGATTCTTTACCATTCTTTCAACCAAAGAGCTTTTACCTGCATTTTCATCTCCTACAACCAAAAGTTTTGCTTCATTTAATGCAACTAACTCTTTTTCTTGATTTAAAAGTAAAAACTCAATCATTTCTTTAGGAGACTCATTTAAAGAAAAACCTTTTATCTGACTAACTGGATTGTATTCAAAATTTAACTTTGTTAAATTTGTAAGGGTTAATAGTTCTTTTGGTATTTCGATTATATCATTTGAACTCAAATTAAAATTTTCCAAACTACTAAGAGCTTTTATATTCTTAGACAATTTATATAGATAATTACTACTTAAATTTAAGCTTTTTAATTTTTTTAATGTAAAAAATTCCTCAGATATTTCTTCTATTTCATTTCGACTTAAATTTAAAATTTCTAATTTTCTAACTTCTGATAAATATGAGGGAATATAATTAATCTTATTCCCCTCTAAATTCAATATTTTTAATTTTTTTAGTCCTGTTATAAAATCAGGAATAGCATCTAAATCACAATCAATAATTTCTAATCTTTCTAATGCAACTGTGTTAAAAATTTGAATTATCTTATCTTTAGAAAGAATCGAATTTTTATATTCAATAACAACTATCTTTCCATCTCGTTTCCCTTGTGTTACATTTCCTTTAGTCTCATATTTGATATTCTCTCCCATTTTCATCCTTTTCCTTTAAAAGATGTCTTGATTTAAAGACTGTTCAATAATCTCATCAAATCTATCATCACCTAACCACTTTGACATCAGCTTCATTTTTACAAACTGCTTCTTTTTCTTAGCATTCAAACTAGGATAAACCCTCTTAATAAGCTCTTCAAGCTTCTGCTTATCTGTATCACTAGGATTTTGCACAGCCTTCATAGCTCTCTCTATGCTCTTACCATCATTAACTTTTGAAAAATCTAAACCTTGATTACTTGGTTTTGAAGCTTTTTCTCTACCTAAATTTTCTAACTCTTTTTTTGCATCGCTCACAAAAGTAGAAATTTCATAATTAGCAATAAAATCTTCCAAAGCCTTTTTATAGAACTTCTTATCTACCTTCTGTATTGCTTCCCATTTGCTTTTGGCTTCTGCTTCTAACTCTTCTTGTTCTGCATTTAATAGCTTCTCTTTTATCTCAGCTATTTTGGCATGGGCTATTTCCAAATATTTTGACTCAGGGTACTTACTCACAAAAGCCTCAATGGTCGAAAGGTTGGTAGACGCATAGACAATCTCCCACTCTTTTTTATGTTGCTCCTCTCGTTTTTGTTGCTCTTGACGTAGCTTCTCCTCTTCGGCTCTTTGAACCTGTCGCTCTCGCAGGGCTTCTAAGTCTGCTTCGGTAATGAGACTCTCTGGAGCAACACAGTTAATACCCTCTAACATGGTGTAGTTTCGTAAAAAATCTTTATCTTTTGACTTATGGTCAGAGAACCCTTTTAACTCCATGTATTTTAACTTAGAGTTTCCACGGTTCTCTTGCTCGGTTGCCATGCTTAGTAACTCTTGCACCTGTTCACTTGTTGCCCACTCGCCTACCTGTTCACTCACTTCTACTTCAAAAGCTTTTAAGTACTCCTCTAGCTCTATGCCATCTATTTTAAGTTCTACTTTTCCATAGCCCAATGACTTTGCCATACCGATGTTATGAAAACACCCTTTGGTGTTGTGAAAGGTCAACGCAGACAACAATGCTCCAAGCTCTGCTTTTTTGAGGTTGTGGTAACGTACTTTTCCTTGAAAAACCACACCCTCTTTGAGTGGGCTAAAGGTTGTACCTACATTTTCATTGCCTGTGTCGGTGGTTTTTTGTACGCCATTTTTATGAATAGGGTAACGCTTCCAACCAGAGATGTTAAACCCTCCATCCATAAAGGTGGTAAAGAGTTTCCCCTCTTGCTGTTTAACATACATCGGATAGTACGAGGCTCTTGGAGTCCCTAATATCTCGGTTCTTGGTGCTAAACTCTGGGCATTAGAACTTGCTTTAAAATGAGAAAACTGTACTCGACCTTTTAGAGCCTCATCTTTACCAATGTACCCAAACATCGTCTCTGCCAAATCTCTCCTGCTGTCGTTGTGAGCAGGTGGCACACCATCTTTTACCGAATGTGTATAAGGGAGTTTATAAAGATACGAAAGCCCAAAGTGAGCAACCTCTTTTCCGTTTTTCTGAAAAAAGACAGGAACTCTCTCACCAGCTTCTAGCTTCTTCTTCCAAAATGCCCAGTCAGGTGACTCTTTTGGTTCCGTTTTTCTACCGTCAAAGTAGGCAAAAAGGAAGTTTTGATAAGTATCTTTAGTAAGTTTTAGCTCACCCTTGCTTTCAAAAAAGACAAACTCATAAACCTTACCACTTGGCTTCTGACCTTGTGGCTCTTTTCTTGCACTTGGTTGACCTGTAAGTACCAACGTACCTTTTTTGTTGCTATTGGCATCATAACGATAAATCTCACGGTTCACATCTTTTTTGAAGTACTCAAGCCCATGCTCAAAGTTGTTGCTTTTTATCATCTCATACTTAACTTTGGCTGTTTTATCTTTAGCTTTGTTGGCAAACTTCCCTTGACGAAACTTAGAAGCAAAATCCATGTTAAAAATCTTGTCTATCTCATTGTGTTTTATTCGCCCTGGTTTTCCACAATCCTCTATGACATAACCCTCATCGGTCTTTTTGAGCCACCCACAAAAGGTGTTGTCAGGGGTCATTTTAGACATATAGAGTTCACGGTTTCGTAGGTCTCTTACGGCATAGGTATCGTCATTAAACATACTCATTTTAGAAAAACTCATGATTTCTAAAACATTTCTAACCATCCCTTTTACAGAAGAGGCAGGAATAAACGGTGTACCTTTATGGTTACAAAAACCTTGCTCATCTGCTCCATCACGAACAAATATGGGACTCTTAGCCGTCATAGTAATGTCAATAGTTCCACTCTGTGCATCTTCAAAAGGGACATCATGACTCACACCACTTGCCCAATCAGGGAAAAATACTTTCTCACTTAGGGGTACAAAATTAAATGGTGCTGTTATCATGACGCTTCTCCTTTTTCAAACCCTGCAAAAACTACTTTTTGCAACTTATTTACATTCATGCCTTCACACAACTCATCGGGCTTTTCTTCCCATATTTGAGCCATTTTGACCTTTAGCCCTGCTATGCCATAAAAGGTCTCAAACTCTGCCGAGTTGATGTCTGTTTCGCTTACCAACCACGCATCATTAACCTGTCGAATCATAACGCTTGTTGACCCTTTACAAAAGTGTGCTTCATAAACAAAACTCTGCTTTGTCTCTGGCACTATATCTTCTGTTCGTGGAAACAAATCTCGCTCCAAATCTATAGGACGATGAGAGAACTGAACATACCCCTCATACTCTTTTAAACTATTGATATACTCTATAACTTCTGTTCTATTTTTTCTCATGATTTACTCCAAGTTCCTGTAAATACTCCATGCCCTTTGGTGGTTGCTCCACCTAAAGGCAACATACCACTACAAACATCGTCCAATGTCGATTCAAACGCTTTCACTGCTTTTTGATATTTATTTTTCTCTTCTTTCTTTTCTTCATCTGATAAGTTTTTATTTTCTTTATAATGTTCCAATAGTATCTCTACCTCCCACTCATCCTCTTGTGCTGTGGTCTTCTCTTGGAACAACGCTCCATCTAGCCCACAACCTGTAAAACGGTCTATGGCTACATGGTCAAAGACTTTGGTACTCTCTTTGTTTTCCTCTTTAAAACAGTCAGCGATTAAAATTCTTCCTTTTTGACCTAGCTCTGTTTTTTTATCTTCTGCCAACTCTTTTTTATGTCCAAAAATAGCTTTTACTGCATCATTATTTTCAGCTATTTGAGTATGGTCTTTTTTCTCTTCTAACATTTTCTTGTTGTAGTGAAATGCTGTTCTATGAGACAATGCCCCTTTAATAGAAGTAGCAGGAATCAAAATATGATTTTTACTTAATCCTTTAGCCTTATAGTCTATAATCTTCTCTACCACTGGTATTTGGTCGGCATCGTCATCACCAAAGCCACTTCTGAACATAAAGAAGTCATCAGGTGCGATATTTAGTTTGTAGATACTGTGATTTTTAGCTTCATTGGTGGTCGATAAATCGACCCTACTGCCCTCGGTACTGTTTAGAGAGATTGAGTAGTTAGCTAAGGCTTGTGGTGTCTCTAGGGTTTGCGTTAAAATTTCTAAAACCTTGAACTTTCCAAACCCTTTGGTGCTACCTCCTCCAAGTCTAAACGCAGGACTTTGTAACATGGCTAAGAGTTGTTTAAAAGAGGATTCATCCTCTAACATCTCCAAAGCAAACTTAAACTGTGTTCCTTTGTAGACTACCTCTTCGTCAAACTTACTATGCTCTTTTGCTACCCCTTTTTCGGTAATGGCTGTATGTTCTCGTTGAGGTAGATTGTCAAAGAGTTCTAAAAATGGTGTTTTTTCTAAGAGTAAACCCTCGTTTACCTTGCCATTTTCATCGACCAACAAGGCATTGGAGAAGATGACCTTTGAGCCAAACTCTTTTCCAAATACTTCATCGTCGTTACCTTCAAAATCTTTTCGTAAAACTCCTGCAATAGAGGTTCCCAAAATCATCGGCAATCCATTCCAATCTTTCTGAATGGGACTATCTTTCATGAAGTCACTATCGCTACTTCCTACTTTTAGAGGTGTCTGGGCTTCTAATGTAATGTGTGCTATATATCTTGTTTTCATCTTACTTCTCCCCCTTTCTATTAACCTTTGGTATCTGCATAGAGAGCAGTTGTATAAATGCTCTACTCTTACCCTCTTCTAACAGACTCTCTATCTGCTCTGTTTTCCATGTTACTTTTCCATCGGAGATGTAGTCGCGTATCTCATCTCTAAAGTTGGTTGATGAGCCACTACAGATAGAACGGATGGTTCCCCATTGTGAGTTAGAGATGTTTCTATAGAGCTTTTTGTTCTCTTCAATAAAGAGATGAACCCTTGAAGCCAATGCTAACGTTTCTCGTTTTTTAGACTCTCTGTTGTTTAAAAACTTAACACTATGTTCAGTAATGGATAAAGGCTTTGGCTCTTCCTTTTTACGCTCATCGTTCAGTTCAAAAAGACCCTCTTTTTCTAAAAAACTTGGGTTGACCAGTAGCTCACCAAAACCTTCACTTAGGTAGACTCCCACACCCAAAGTTAAACGCTCTAACTGCTCAGAACTTAAGTTCTGTAAAACAATTACCGAACCACTGTTAATAACTACACGCGAATAACTCTTGGTCTGCATCGTACCATTATAAGGGGTAAAAGTAGAGGTTTTGATTTGTGATTTTTCCCATACTACTTGGCTCTCTTCTAACTCATCGAGTAAATACTTTAAGTTATAGGTAGGGTTTCCCTCCTCATCGACCAGTGCTACTCTACTCTTGGCATAGACCACGGTGGTTTTTCTCTGCTCCAAATGGCTCTTAAGCTCTGAAGCTTTTTCCCCTTGGCTAATAAGTATCTGTCCATATTGTGATGATTTTGATTTACCCAAACGCTTTTTACCTAAAAGGTTTGTTTTTAGTCGCTCTAAATCTTCATTGTCTATCTCATCATATTTAACGCTAAACTGCCAAAGTGTCCCAGCAGGAATGCTAGAGTAACCATACATCGACCCCTCTTTACTGCGTCGCTCATTTTTATTGTAGGCTGACTTTTGAGCGTAGTTGTAGTCTAAAGAAACCTCTTGTAAGTTTTGAGTAATATACCCATTTCTTTTCTGTTTCAACTGCTTAAACTGGCTAAAATCTTCTATAAGATGATGATTAACCATCTTGTTTTTTTCTAGTTTCTCATGAAAAAACGAAAGGGGCATCTTGTAAGTAGCCTCTCCATCAACCAAAAGTGTGGCATCTCCAAAACGAACTTTTCCAGAGTGAAAAAGGTTAAAGCTGTCATTAAACTCATCATACTCTTTGGTGACCATTCCCAAAAAATTAGAACCAGGGATAAAGTCTAACCGTTCTATATTTCCCTCAGTGTTGGAGGTTGCAGGTAACACAATATCACTCAAAAACTCTACATTATAAATTAGCTCTTTCATTATACTACTACCTCCACAGTTACACTACAACGTCCCAAACCACGGTTACGGTTTAGCCCCATTAGTTTGACCATCTTTAGTGAGTCTATCATCTGCTTTTTATGCTCACTAGGCACATCATTTACCTCTCCATAGAGAGTCAAAGGAACAACCACCTCTATCTCTCGTAACGAATTATCTACAGCCATACCATTCTCTATTTTGGTTGAGGCTATCTCATCGTAAAGGTTATCTTGCAGCTTGTTGGTTACTATCTGATTATGCACCTCTTTGGTTACCGTGGCATTAGAGAAGTAACAGGCTCCCATATCTACCCCTTCTGCTCCGAAACAAGCTTTAACAAAAGCTTCATTGTCTAAAAGTTCTGCCATCTCTCGTGCCATACCTTTTAAAGTTTTCCCTGGAACAAAAGCGATGCCGTCGTTATCTTTTACCACCATTGAATCTAGTTTAGCCCCTGCACTTAAGCCTGAACTCAAATGCCAATAGTCTAAAAATTCTATCTTATATTGTAAAGTCATTACGCTACCTCCGTAGAAGATAAAATCTGAAGCACATCATAAATAGGTGTCTTTGGCTTTCCATCTTTTTCTATAATCAATCGCTCATTAGACAACTCTATATCAAGCATATTTAAGTTTTTCTGCATTATACAACTTCTCCAATCGCTGCTCTGCTCTGCCATCTCATTGATACGCTCTAACATTATCGAAGCGTACTTCTCACTTTTGTACAATTCACCCATCCATGCTCGTAGCCTAGAGATAGGTGAACCATCACATCGGTAGGATTCAAGTGTGTTCATAAAACCTTCAATGGTTGCTTGGTTCTTCTCATCTAAATAGTAAGGTCCAAAATCACATCTAATTGGTTTTTTATCTAATGGTTGTACTTTCTCTTTCTCTTCATCTTTTTCATAATATCTTTTATCGGTGACAATCATCAACTCATCTTCCACAAACTTATCCCAACTCTGAAAGTTTGAGCTTTGAATGTTGTGAAACATCAAAGAGGAGGGAGCTAAATCTTCATTAATCTTTTTGGCATGTTTTTTGGTGGTATCACACAACTCTTCAGCTAAAGAGACAGCATAGTGAAAAGGGTACTTCTCATTAGCATAAGCTATTCCTGCACATGCTGTTAACTTATGCCCTATCTTCTCTTTAGTCTGCTCTTCAAAATGGTACAAAAAATCTTTGGTAAAACGTAAAGCATCGTTAGCATTACAAATGACCACCATGTCATCTCCACCCAAAATCACATCTCTTATACTTATATTGTTACTTTTGGCTCGGTTAAACGCTTCGGTTGTGGCTAAGTCTAACTGCTTAGAGAACGCACTAAGTTCCATTCCTTTTTCTCGTAGTTTAGGAATAAGCATTCCCAAACCATTACCATCGGCATGAATCACTGCTATTTTATTTTTACCATTAGAGAGTTTAGATAGTTGTGTAAACTCTTTGAGTTGGTGGTTTTTTTCTAAAAAATATTCATAGGCTTTACGTTTCTGATCAGTTCCTCTGTCCTCTTTTTTAGAGATAAGTGGTTTGGCTGTTTTAGAGTTTAGCTCCATAATATTAAGGCTTAAATCCAAGGCAATAGAGGGTTTGTTTCTCTGAATTTTTAGACGTTGTTCTAACTTATTAATGTCAGCTTGTGACTCACTATTTCCCTCTATCTTCACCACAGCCTGAGAGATAGCAATGCCATACGCCTTCTGCTCTACCATTTTCTCAAAGACTAGTACTAGTGCTTGACACTCCTCTTCTTTTTCAAAGATTGCTTTTATATTACCTGCTGCATTCATAAGAATTTTTACAGAAAACTCTTTGGTCTCTTCTGTAAAATCATCTTCTATACTTTTCACAATCTCACTCGCCCCAACAATCTCTTGTAGCTTATTGGTTTCAAAGATAAATCCTTGAATTCCTTGAATACTAGCACCATATAGATAACCCATTTCAACCTCCACTATTTTAGTTTAATAATTTTAACTAAAAATTATTAACCAATATACAATCAACTATGGACAAAAAATGTCTTTTAAATACTATTTTTCTCTATCCTTTGAATTATTGCATCGGTATCTAAAGTAGACTTCCCCATTCCCTCTGAAAAACGTCCTAAATCATCGCAAATACCAAAATCTACCAGATGCTTAAAAAAAGTAAGACTCTTTTTAAACTTCATACAAATCTTCTCAGGATCACTTTCTTTGTAAAGATAAGCATGAAAGAATATCAATTTCAAGACTTCATTAGCTTCATCTAGAGATAACATATCTCTTTTTACTAAATCTGCTACTAATGGTTCTGCCATCTTTGCAGAAAGCTCTTCATGCCCAAAAAATTGTACATGATTATTCTCAGGATTTATTTTACGTGATTTAGGTTTTCCAATATCATGCAATAAAGCAGCAACTTGCACTACTCTATCATAATCTTTTAGTTGTGCTATTTTACAAACCAACATAGTATGAGACCAACAATCTCCTTCTACATGATATGGGTTAGTATCGGAATCATTAAAATTATGATTGCACTCTAACAAATCTTGTTTTAAATGTGGATAGTTAGTTTGAAACCAATGTAGTAGTTGTATCATTATTCTTGCCTTTTTTGAGTTTATTATAGTTAATAGCTAAGCCAATAGTTGTCTTAGAATTTGAAATTATTGAAAAAATAGAATATATATTGATAAAAATGGTTAGTAATTACAAAAAAATCTATATTATCTTCAGGTATAGCACTAAATATTCCAATCAAGACTAAAAGATTTGCACCAGGTAAAAAAAGAAATGAAAAAATCAATCCTACTTCTTTAATATCAGGCTGACTTAAAGTTGTTTCATAATAAGTACTATGAATATGATAAAGAGTACTATACCCAAGTAGCATAACTAAAAATGAATAAAATTTTGGTTCAAAAAAATAGATGAAAACAATAATAAACATACTAAAAGTTGGAAAGAAATAAGGTGCAATTGTAATAAGCCAATTTCCTCCACCTACACCTGAGTACTGCATATATCCTCCATGTTTATCTGATGCCTTAAAGTCAATAATCTTATGAAACGTCAACAGTGCAAATAGAGTATGTGTTAACTCATGTTCTATGGTCAAAAACCAATTTCCTTTTTGAGTTTTAAATAATATAGTTCCTATTATATAAGCTCCCATACCCATAAAAAAATTTTGATATATCATAAAATCTTGATATATTTCAATGAAAATACTAAAAAGTACATTCACAAACTCTAAAGTCAGAAAAGTAAAAGTTAATGCAATCGGATATTTTAAGAAATTTATACTTCTATTAAATATAATAATTAAAAAATCCATTTTTTATATTCTCTTTTGGTTTAATGATTTTACAATCTCATTAAAGAGTATTTTACTAACTTCATTATGTCCCACTTGTTTACCAATACCATTTTCATTATGCACCATAATAACAAAACTATAAGGTTTACCTTTAACTTTAATTGCTCCTGCTACCCATTTCCCTTGTGTTAGTCGCTCTCCTTCTACTACCTTATCTGTCGTACCACTTTTCATAAACATAGTTTTAAAATTAGAAATAGCATTAAAACTTCTCAATGTTCCATAATATGGATTAAGTGCTGATTTTAGCACAGTTCGCATATATATTTTTGTTTTATTATCAAACATGTCTCGTGTATTAGTTAACATATCTCTAGCATAGAGTTTATGAATGGTTTTTCCTTCTTGAATTTGAAAATCCTTCAATATTTTATACTTAATTGATTTAGTAATATGGGCTTCTTTATAAGTTCCTTTATAATAGAGCAAATGGGTCAATTTATGAATTGATTTTTGTAACCCTAAAGGAGTAGCATTTACCAAACCAAAACTTAACTCATATCTCATTGATGTATTATGGTCTCTTTTTAAATTAAAAGCCTGATAAATTTGTGCTAACTTCTCATGAGAGATTTTGTCCTCTATTATTTTAATACCTTTATTGTTTTTAACAACATACTTTTCCAAAGCAGATTTCAAAGGAAGATTTTTAGATGCTCCAAATACCTTTCTTGCCTCATAAATATTATTATTGCTATTATCATAACAAGCTCCACCACGACTCCCATCAGAATTATGAAGCCCATCAAAAGGTTCATTACAATAGTAATAATCCCATTTGTCCCCTCTATTTCCCAATGCAATGGCTTCAAAGACTTTAGAAATACTACCAATTCTTCTTAAAGAAGCAGTATTGCCTCTTTTGTAGATATATTTAATCTCTCCATGTTCATCAACAACACTAATCCATATATTAGCTTGAGGTCTATTGTCTGCTTTATCTCCATCAAGATTAACATAAAGATGATTACCCAGATGGCTCTCTATATTAGCAAGAGCATTATTTATCCCATCTTTAAACTCGATATTGTCAGGAACATCCACTGTCATTTTTGCCTCTGTAATAAGAGAATTATTATGCTCTTTTCTATAAGTATCAAGTTCACTTCTAAGCGTAGAAGCTGAGGTACTTGCCCACTCCCATATACGATTTTTAGGATTTCCAATAATAGCCCTACCTTGTGCATCTTGTTCTTGCAAATCTTGATAAAATCCAAAAGGAACACGTGGTTCAGTAGGACAAGTCCAGTTATCTATTTCATGCGTTAATGCTTCAATTTTATGCTCTTGTTGCTTGTAGTTAAAATAGTTTTCTATATCTAGCTTTGCCCCTTTTTTAATAAGTTCACATTTACTTTTGTTAACTTTACCAGAGAAATAATAGGTATACTTATACATTTCACTCAATATAATTTGTTCTGATTCACTTAAATCTTTAGGTTTTTTACCAAAAATAACAGCTGAGACACTCTCTATTCCATAAACGCTTCCATTTGAGACTAAAGAAGGTGGATACATGGCAATCCATCGTTTAAACTCTTCACCATCATTTTGACGAAGATTATGATAAAAAGTTTTTGATTCATCTAACTCTTTCCATTTTCTCAAAATAGTATTAAATAGATGAAATGATGTTTGACACCTAAAATAGTCTTGTCCATAAAAATTTTTAACTAACTGTTGAGAGAGGGAACTTCCCCCTCTTCCTTTCGAGATTGCATTAGGAATTCCCATAGGATCAATACCATTAAATGAACGAGGATTTGCATAGATACCCCCTATACCTGTTTGATCATTATTAAAATCTAAATAAAACTCTTCTCTAAATTTTAAAATATTCCAATAGAGAGAAGGAATATTTTCAACATAAAATGTTCCTTTATTTGTAGCTGCTAACTTTGTATTGGCAATACCACCTATCATATTTGCATCAGAATCATAAACTTTAGTTAAAATCTGAGCAACATGTCTCGGAAAAATCTCTTTTTCCCATTTTTTTTGATTAGGATCTCCTAAAATAACATACAGATAAACTATAGCACCTACAAAAAATAATGTTATACTAAAAAACAAAATTTTTACGATACTATTTTTATCTTCCAGAAAAACAGGAACAATTGTAAGTAACCATATAGGTATCATTATTAACCAAGCTACTGGCAAGAGAGGTATCAGCCATTCACTATAAAATGGAGAATATCTCAATTGAAAGAGCCAAAATCTTTCTTCAAATAAACTTTTAATATGATCTCTATACATTTTTAACTCCTGCTTCTATATTTTGTAAAATAAATTGAATAAACTTCTTTTTATTTATCTTATAAACCCTAAAAGTACTATCAGAATAATGCTCTTTAAGACTTCTATTAAAATATCTATTTAAACGGTTGGCTTTTCGCTCATTAACATAAAGTTTAGCTAATTTTTGTTGTTGCATATAGAGCATAAGGAGTTTAATATTTTCTATCTCTTCATCATTTACATCATTAGGTATAGCAATAAGATAAAATCTATTCATCTCTGCTAAAAAAGCTCTAAGACTACTAAGTACTTCATTTGGATGACGACCTTTAATAATATCCATCACAACCTTTTGAGGAATTAGCTCTTCTTTTGGCTCTT
>Ga0256826_1001597_pt1 | contig 14030 bp, 10 predicted proteins | sample CV79metaG_FD_185975 | JGI IMG/M metagenome (GOLD analysis project Ga0256826, IMG submission 185975) | Hydrothermal vent microbial communities from East Pacific Rise, Pacific Ocean - CV79 | ecosystem: Environmental > Aquatic > Marine > Hydrothermal vents | place: Pacific Ocean: East Pacific Rise...
TTTGAAGAGCTTCCAGTTAATGGTGGTGAAGTAGCAGTGGGTGTTCCAGAGTACAGAATGCCTATCGATAAATACAATAAAGATATTGACTTGGTTCTTGAGATGGAAGCTGTAACCATTACCAATAACTGTCGTGTTGATGCTAAAATGCTTGAAGAGATTCATGCAGAGTATGATGCGACACTACTTGGATTTGGAGCAAGACTTTCGAAGAAAGTTCGTGCAGCCAATGAAAATCCAGATATGCCAGGTTACTGGGGTGCTATTGAGATGCTTGACAAGGTTAACTTGTGGCATAAATATGGTATTGGATCTCCTGCATCAAATGAACTTGAAGGTAAAACTGTAGTTTGTGTTGGTGGTGGATTTACTTCAATGGATGTTGTTCGTTGTTCCATTCGTGAAGGTGCTAAAAAAGTTATTATGCTTTACCGTCGTGATGAGAAAACGATTATTAGAAATACAACCTACGAAGAGTATCATGAAGCAGTAGAAGAGGGTGTTGAGTTTATTTTCCATTCATCTATTGAAGAGATTTTTGATGATGGAGATAAGCTTACAAAACTTAAAGTTAATAAATTTGAACTTGTTCCAGATCCAAATGGTGGTAGAGCTCAATTGGTTAAGATTGAGGGTGGAGATTTTGAGTTAGATATTGACTATCTAATCCCTGCTGTCTCTCAGTCACTTGACCTTCAGATTATTCCAGAAGAGTGGAACATTGAGATGACATCTTGGAGTTCTATCCAAACTAACGGTAAAGATTATATGACCTCTAAAGAGGGATTGTTTGCTGCTGGTGACTGTGAGTATGGACCAATGACTATTGTAAATGCTGTTGGACAAGCTCGTAGAGCAGCCTCAGTAATTTCTCGTTACATCTATACAGGTGAGCGTACACTTCTTGACGATGAGATTATGGAAGACCATTTAGCTCGTCTTAAAGTTTATGACAAAAAAGAGAAAATTACAGGTTGGATGCCAGGAATTCCTCGTCAAGAGAGTGAAAAACTTGGTGTTGATGAGCGTAAGACTAACAACAAAGAGGTAAACCTTGGGTTTACTGGTGAAGAGGCGATTAGTGAAGCAGAGCGTTGTATGCGATGTTACTACATATCGATGGTGGCTGTATAATGAGTAGTACAAGAAATAAAGAACCAAAAACCATCAATGTAACCATTGATGGAAAAGCGTGTTCAGGAACTTTTGGACAGACTATTTTACAGATTGCTAGAGAAAATAGCATCTACATTCCAACCATGTGTTACTTAACTAAAACATTGCCAATTGCATCATGTCGTATGTGTATTGTTGATGTTGAAGGTGTTGATGGTGCCATTTTATCTTGTCAGGAAAAAGCAACTGATGGTGCTGTAGTTCAGACTCAAAATGCTGAACTATATAAAGAGCGTCAAAATATTATGAAGCTTTACAATGTAAACCACCCTTTAGAGTGTGGTGTATGTGACAAGAGTGGTGAGTGTGATTTACAAAATAAAACCATGGAGTTTGGTGTAGAAGGTCAGAATTTTTCTACACAAGATTTACATAGACCTGTACAAAACTGGGGACATGTTTCATATGATCCAGCACTTTGTATTATGTGTGAAAAGTGTGTAAGAGTTTCTACTGAGATTACAGGTGATGAAGCACTTAAAGTTAAATTTGGTGGATACTCCTCAACTATTGAAAATGTAAAAATTGATTCTAATTTTAAAACACTTGGTGAAGCAGCTGCTGTTTGTCCTGTTGGAGCTCTGGTTGATACCAAGTTTAAGTACAGTGCAAATGCATGGGAACTTACAAAAATTCCTTCTGCTTGTCCTCACTGTGGTGTGGCTCATGATATGACCTATGAAGTTAAAAATGGAAAAATTTTACGTACTTCTAATCAGGCTGAATTTACAACTATGTGTTCTGCTTCTCGTTACGGTTTTGATTTTGCCAATGAAGATGTAACAAAAGATGAAACAGCCTTTAAAAATGCTGTTAAAGCTTTTAAATCTGCTAAATCAATTGTTTTCTCAAAAGAGATTTCAAATGAAGAGGCGTACATCTTACAACAACTAAAAGAGCGAAACGGTGTTAAATTGATTGCTCCAGAGGTAAAAGCTTACCAAGACTTTATGAAAGCTTATGCTTCTGTAACAGGAAAATCTCTTGATATAGGTACATTAGAGCAACTCTCAAAGTCTAGAGCTATTGTGGTTCTTGGAACTCGTATTAATGATGATGCTCCTTTAGTGAAGTTTCATATGAATATGGCTAGTAAATGGCACAGAGCTAGAGTTACCTATATGCACCCAATGGAAGATAGTTCTATTTCAAATATTGTTACTCAAAACATTGCTTATGAAGCAGGAAGTGAAGAGGCTGTTACAGCTGCTTTGGTAACCTACTTATTAAAAGATGTTGAAGGTGCTAATTTTGATATGGCTAATGATAGTATTTCAGAAGCAGATTTAGAACTTCTTAGAAAATCACATATTAAAAAAGTGGGTTACTCTTTGGTTGTTGGATCTGATTTATATACTCATCCAAAAGCACAAAATATCGCTAAGATGATTGCATTGCTTGAAAAAGATGCAAATATGAATGTTATCTGTGTTCCACCAGCTGGAAATGCTTTAGGTGTTTCGCTTATTTGTGATTTAGATGAAGAGCTTGAATCTCCATCTGTTGGATACAATGTTCAAGGTGACTTTACACTCTCTGCATTTGGTGGTGGTGATTTAGACATGCCAGCATTGAATCAACAAGAGGGAACATTGACTTCTATGACTAAACGTGTAGTTCCAATGAATGTAATCGTTGAGTATGGTGGATATGTTTTAAATGACATTGCAAATGAACTAGGACTCAATGCTGAATATACTATTGATTATACAAAATCTTTACCTACGCAAAAAGGGTTTAAGGCTGTAGAGTTTGACTCACTTCCTGACTACTTTACAATGCAAGGTGAAGAGCATAGAGGTTATATTTTAGATGAGATTGCAGTAGAAGCAAACGGAAGTGTTGAGAGCTTTGAAAAAGCTCAAATTTTGAGTGGAACAGTTGTTTATAATTGTAACCCTCAGGAACACTTTTCTCCATTGACAGCTAAATCTAAAAACTTAGTTATTGATGCGATGCTTATTGGATCTGATGAATTTGCCCAAAAAGAGGGTTTAGAAGATGGTGATAGAGTTTCTTTCACTATTGACACTGTTAATTTCGAAAGAGTGTTTAAGATTGATACATCTATGAAGGGTGCAGTAGCACTTAACCCTACGTTTGATATGGGATTAAGTAGTGCTTTGCTATCCTCTTATAGATTTAGTCAAGTAGATTTAAAAAAGGTAGGAAGCTAATATGAGCGAAGTTCAGGCAGTAGACAATATGGTTACTATTAGCATTGACGGTACTGAGTATAGAGCAAAAGAGGGTGAATATATCCTCAATGCTGCTCGTGCCAATGATGTGTTTATTCCTGCAATCTGTTACCTTACAAGATGTTCACCGACACTGGCATGTCGTCTCTGTCTTGTTGAGGCTGATGGGAAGCAAGTTTATGCATGTAATGCTAAAGTTAAAGAGGGCATGGAGATTACCGTTGACACACCAGATATTCTAGCAGAGCGTAGAGCAATGATGGAAGTTTATGATGTTAACCATCCACTACAGTGTGGTGTATGTGATCAAAGTGGTGAGTGTGAGTTACAAAACTATACACTAGAGTTACAAGTAGATTCTCAATCTTACAGTATTCAAGATACTGTTCGTGAATCTACAGATTGGTCAAGCGTTCTACATTATGATGCAGGTCTTTGTATTGTATGTGAACGTTGTACAACTGTTTGTAAAGATATGATTGGTGATGCAGCAATTAAGACGGTTAAGCGTGGTGGTGAAGCATTAGATAAAGCATGGAAAGACAATATGCCAAAAGATGCTTACTCAATGTGGAATAAGTTACAAAAATCTGTTATTGCACCAAGCAATGGTACAGATTCAACTAACTGTTCAGATTGTGGTGAGTGTGTGGCTGTTTGTCCAGTTGGTGCATTGGTTTCTAAAGATTTTGTCTACTCTTCAAATGCATGGGATTTAAAACGTATTCCAGCCGTATCTGCTCACTCTTCTGATGGTTTTGCAATCTACTATGAGACAAAAGCAACGTCAATTGAAGACAGAAGAGAAAAAATCTTCCGTGTTACCAATGAGTGGAACTTTGTTTCTCTTGATGGTTCTGCTAGATTTGGTTATGATTTTGAAAACAGAGATGTAAGCAAAGATGAAGAGGCATTTAAATCTGCTGTTGAAGCAGTGAAAAAAGCTGAGAGCATTCGATTTAATGCGTTGATTTCAAATGAAGAGGCGTTAATGCTTCAAACTTTGAAAGAGAAAACAGGTGTTAAACTCTATAACCCAGAAGTAAGAGCATTTCAAAAATTCTTGAAACTCTACTCTGATGCCTCTGGAGCTTCTCTTTATAACTCTAGCACAAACGATGCAATGAAGTGTGATTTTGTTGTCTCTGTTGGTGGAGCATTGAGAAATGATAGCCCTGGTTTAAAGTATGCATTTAACAATATTCAAAAGATGAATAAGGGTGCAGGAATGTATTTCCATCCAGTAGGGGATAAACTTATTCCAACTTTTGGTAAAACAGTTGAGATGTTTACGCATAAAGCTGGTTTAGAAGAAGCTGCTCTTTATCTACTACTTGACTTGTTTGCAGATGAAGCTAAATTACCAGCAGATGTAAAAGAGTATATTGCATCATTTAAAAGTTCTGAGACTAAAACAATTACTGAAAAAGTAATGAAAACTGTTAAAGAGATGGTCATTGACGAAGAGAGTGGTGAAGAGAAAGAAGTTTCTAAAAAAGTTGCTGAGCAAGTTGAAAAAGAAATTACGGTTGATACAAACGGACTAATTGACCTTCTTGGTGGTAACTCTGAAAAGTTCATGGCTGGTTTTGATAAAATGATGAAGAAGAAAGAGAAATTTGTTCTTATGGTTGGTGAAGACTATTATGGTCATGAAAAAGCTGACAATCTTGCAAAACTCATTGTTCTTCTTGAGCAAACAGCTAACTTTGAAGTAGTTATGAACCCACCAAAATCAAATGCTTTAGGTGTTGCACTTATTTGTGATCTTGATGACGAAGCAATTGGTTATACAGTTGGTTACAATGAAAATGGTGACTTTAAACTTTCAGCTCTTGGAACAGGTGACTTAGATATGCCAGCATTTAACCAACAAGAGGGAACAGTTACTACACTTTCAAAAAGAGTTGTACCTACAAATGTTGCTCTTGATTATGATGGTTATGTTTTAAATGATGTTCTTTCAGAAGTTATGGCTACGCCTAAATTGACTATTGATTGGACAGCTCATCTACCAACTTCAAAAGGTTTTAAAGCTGTTGAGTTTGACTCTTTGGTAAATAGTTTTGACAATGCAGGAAACGACAACCGTGGTTATGCACTTGAAGTAACAACTACAGAAGTAGAAGCTCCAAGTGTTGAGAAATTTGACGAAAAAACTGCACTTGAAGGTGACATTGTTTACAGATGTAACCCACCAAGACAGTTTAATGACTTCTCTGACAAAGCACATCAAATTTTTGAAGCCTTTGGTCTTTATGCGAGTGCTACTCGTGCAGAAGCATTGGGTTCAAAAGTAGAAGTAGTATTTGAAAACGGAAGCATTGTAGTTGATGTAATTACTGATGATAAGATGGAAGGCGACATTGTTGCTCTTTCAGATTTTAAATCTGCTGAAAATGTCTATGAACTCTTTGGTGAGTCAAGATATAAAACAGTAACAATAAGAGAGGTGTAAATATGGAAGCAACAACAATGTTACCTGAAGTTACGGCTGCTGGGGTAATTATCAAAGCAGTTTTAATTTTGGCAGTTATTGCAGCAATTGCAGGATTTGGTACTTACATAGAGAGAAAAATCCTTGCGTTTATGCAAAGAAGGCTTGGACCACAACACGTGGGACCTTATGGATTACTACAGTTAGCAGCAGATGGAATTAAACTTTTTACAAAAGAAGATATTATTCCTCAGCATGCAAATAAGATAATTTTTGCTATTGCTCCTGTTATTACAGCAGCAACTGCTTTTATTGCTTTAGCAGCTGTTCCTGTTTTTCCAGACTTTACTATCCCACTAATTGATGTTTATGTACCTTCAATTGCTTCTGATATTAATGTTGGAATTCTTTTTGTACTTGGTATGATGGCAGCTGGTCTTTATGGACCACTATTAGCAGGTATGGCACAAGCGAACAAATGGGGTATTATTGGATCGGCAAGAACAGCAATTCAATTTTTATCTTATGAAGTTGTAACAGGTCTTTCAATCTTAGCTCCAATCATGATGGTTGGTTCTTTGTCTTTTGTTGATTTTAACAACTATCAAACTGATGGTGTATGGATGGTTGTTTATCAACCAGTTGCATTTGTTCTTTTCTTAATTGCAGGATTTGCAGAGACAAACAGAACACCATTTGACCTTCTTGAGCATGAAGCAGAGATTATCTCTGGTTATGTAACAGAGTATTCTGGTATGAGATGGGGACTCTTCTTCATTGGTGAGTATGCAAATATGATTACTATTGGTGTTATTGCATCAGTTGTTTTCCTTGGTGGATACAATGACTTTTGGATTTTCCCAGGTTGGTTTATGATTATTGGAAAAATTGCGTTCTCATTCTTCTTTATGTTATGGGTTAGAGCAGCTTGGCCACACGTTAGACCAGATCAGTTAATGTGGCTATGTTGGAAAGTATTAATGCCATTGGCAGTAGTAAATGTTGTTATTACGGGTATCGTAATGATGATAGTAGCATAAGAGGAGTAGAGATGAGTTTAGAACAATTTAAAAACAGAAATGTCGGAACACAAAACTACGTAAAGTTAGATTTAGACCACACTCCAGTTAGTGGATGGTGTCAGTTTAAACAAGTAGTAAGTAGAACATTTAAACCAGAGCTTTTTGTCGGACTTTGGGTAACACTTAGAGAGATGATTAATGCACTTTTCAAAGGTCAGATGCACACCACTTCTTACCCTTTTGAGAAGTTACCAATCTCTCCTAGATACAGAGCTATTCATGATATGCTTCTTCTTTTAGAGTCTGGTCACTACCGTTGTATTGGGTGTGGTCTTTGTGAGAAGATTTGTATCTCTAACTGTATTACAATGGATACAAAATATGATGAGAATCAAAGAAAAGAGGTAACTGAGTATACCATTAACTTTGGTCGTTGTATTTTCTGTGGATATTGTGCAGAAGTTTGTCCAGAGTTGGCGATTGTACATGGACAACGTTATGAGACTGCATCTGAGCAGAGAGCAAGTTTCTCACTCTTTGAAGATATGTTAACACCAATTGACAAATTAAATCTTCAACAAGAGTATGAAGGGTTTGGTGCTATTAGTCCAAATGCTGATGAGAACATTAAAAAAACGCCATTAGCGTACTAAAAAGGAGAAGAAAATGTATGAATTTATAGCCTTTTACGTCTTTGCGATTTCAACAATAATTTTGTTCTTGATAACCGTAATGAGTAAAAACGTTCTTTATGCCATGACATCATTAGCTGGTGGAATGGTAATGATTTCAGGATTCTTCTTCCTTTTGGGAGCAGATTTCTTAGGTGTTGTTCAACTTATCGTATATGTGGGTGCTGTTATGGCACTCTACGCATTTGCGATGATGTTTTTTGATGCAACTAAAGATATAAAAGAGAAACACCAAAATCCAGCACTTGTATTTTTACTTGGTGGATTGATGGCAGTTGTATTTGTAGTGATGTTCTCAGCTCCAATTATTGGAGAAGTTGCACTTGACCCAAGAAGTGTAATTCCTGAGAATGTAGGAAATGCACAAGCTGTTGGTATGGTTCTTTTTACTAAGTATCTTGTACCATTTGAAGTAGCAGCTGTTATGTTACTTGTTGCAATGATTGCTGGTATTATCTTAGCTGGTAAGAAGATGGATTACTCACTTACAGAGTGTGAAGCTTCTGATGAAGAGTTAGAAAAAGAAATTCTTAAAGGAGATGCATAATGTTAGAGATTGGAATTAGTCATTATCTCATACTTTCAGGTCTTCTGTTTAGTATTGGGTTTGTGGGTGTACTAAGAAGAAAGAATCTTTTGATGCTCTTCTTTGCTACCGAGGTTATGTTAAATGCAGTAAATATTGCATTTGCAGCTATTGGTAACTATTATGGTGATCTATCTGGACAGATGTTCGCCTTTTTCGTTATTGCTGTTGCAGCTTCAGAGGTTGCTGTTGGTTTAGGACTTTTAATCCTACTTTACAAAAAGTATGGTTCATTAGATCTTGATGTTATTTCATCAATGAAAGGATAACAGAATGGAGAATAATATGGTAAGTTTAGTATATATCGCACTCTTTGCTCCTTTCGTTGGATCACTGTTTGCTGGACTCTTTTTTGCTAGAAGTAAGAAAACTCACCTTGTGGGTATTGTAAACTCTTCACTTATTGCTGTTTCATTTATGTCAGCTGTAGCATTAGCTTTACATGTAGCAGAACATGGAGCTGTTCACGTTACCATGATGAATTGGATTTCAGCTGGTGATTTGACTATCCCATTTGGTTTCCTTGTAGATGAAGTAAGTGTCACTATGATGTTGGTTGTTTCATTAGTATCAACCATTGTTCATATCTACTCTACAGGATATATGGATCACGATAAAGCATACAATAGATTTTTTGCTTATCTATCAGCATTTGTATTTTCAATGATGATTTTGGTTATGTCTGATAACTTCGCTGGTCTTTTCATTGGTTGGGAAGGTGTTGGAGTTTGTTCATGGTTACTAATTGGTTTTTGGTATCATAAAGCAGACAGACCATTTGAAGAAAATCCATCAATCTCTCCTTCATGGGCAGCGAACGAAGCGTTCATCATGAACCGTGTGGCTGACCTTGGAATGTTAGTTGGTATTTTCCTTATCTATTGGAATGTTGGTTCGTTACAGTATGATGTAGTATTTGCAGAACTTCCTCATTTAGCAGATGGACTTTTAGTTTCAATTGCTATTGCACTATTTATCGGTGCAATGGGTAAGTCAGCACAGTTTCCACTCCATACTTGGTTAACAGATGCGATGGAAGGTCCTACACCTGTTTCTGCTCTTATTCACGCAGCAACAATGGTAACAGCAGGGGTTTTCCTTGTAATTAGAGCTAACCCATTATATAGCTTAGAAGCTGTTCACGGAGTATCAATGTTTATTGCTTCTCTTGGTGCATTTGTAGCATTCTATGCAGCATCAATGGCACTTAGTGCTAGAGATATTAAAAGAATTGTTGCACTCTCTACACTTTCACAGTTAGGGTATATGTTTGCAGCTGCTGGTCTTGGTGCATACTGGATTGCACTTTTCCACCTTGCAGCTCACGCATTCTTTAAAGCACTTCTATTCTTAGGTGCTGGTAACGTTATGCATGCTATGGACGATGAACTTGACATCTTTAAAATGGGTGGAATGAGAAAAGTGATGAGAGGTTCATATATCTATATGGGTATCGCTTCATTTGCACTTGCTGGTCTTCCAATTATGGCTGGTTTCTACTCTAAAGATGCCATTATTGAAACTGCATTTAATGATGGTTCATTTATCATTTGGGCAATTTTGGTGATTACAGCAGGAATGACAGCATTCTACAGCTTTAGACAAGTGTTCTTTACCTTCCATGGTGAAGAGCGTTATAAAGCACTTGGGTTCCACCCACACGATATGTACAAATATGTACTTGTAGCAATGGCTCCATTAGCAGCACTTGCTATCTCATTTGGTTGGTTTATGGAAGATTACCATGAGTTTATTATTAATAAACTTCCAGATTATGAGATGAGTCATCATACACATCATTGGGCATGGTTATTAGGTTCACTGGTAATTGTTCTTGCTTTAACAGGTATTGCTATTGCTTACAAAAAATATGCTGGTAAAGGTGTTGATGCTTGGAAGAGAGATGAAGAGTTTGAAGAGTCATTTTTCTACAAATTGGTTGCAAATCAATACTATGTACCAAAATTCTATGATGAATTTATTGTTAAACCATATACTATAGCTTCTGCTAAGTTCTGGGATATTGATCAAAAAGTTGTAGATGGTACAGTTGATAATATTGGTAAAGCATGTTACAAGTCTGGTGATGTTTCAAGAGGTATGCAAAATGGTAACTTGTCGTCATACCTTAATTGGATGGGTGCTGGTGCATTGATTTTAATTCTTGTTGCTGCGATTTCGTCAGTGATAGGTTAAGGGAGAAAAAATGGATAATATCTTAAGTATATTAATATTTTTCCCTGCATTAGCAGGGATATTGGGTTTTGTTGTTGACAAGAATTCAGCGAAAGCATATGGTATAGCCGTTGCAGCAATTGAATTAATCTTGGCACTTTGGTTATGGATGAAGTTTGATATAACCAATGCTGGTATGCAATTTACTGAAAAAGTAGATTTAATTGCTCAGTTTGGTATCTCTTACAACGTTGGTGTTGATGGTATTTCACTTTTCATTGTTATTATGGCAGCGTTAATTACGCTTCTTGGAATTATCTTACTTAGAGATGATACTAAGAACATGAAAAATATGATTGTCTCTCTTCTTTTCTTAGAGATGACAATGGTAGGTGTTTTCCTTTCATTAGATGCAATCATCTTCTACTTGTTCTGGGAGCTTTCTCTTGTACCAATGTTATACATTATTGGTGCTTGGGGTGGACCGACAAGAGTTTATGCAGCTGTTAAATTTTTCCTCTATACATTTGCTGGTTCTCTAATAATGTTGGTAGGTCTTCTTTCTCTTGCATACTTAAATCATCTACACACAGGTATATGGTCATTTAGTATTTTAGATTGGTATGAGTTACCATTGACAGAGGGTCAACAGTTCTGGTTGTTCCTATCGCTCTTTGCTGGTTTTGCTATCAAAGTTCCAATGTTTCCATTTCATACATGGTTACCACACGCTCACGGACAAGCACCAACTATTGGTTCTGTAATCCTTGCAGCTGTACTACTTAAAATGGGTACATATGGTTTTGTTAGATTTGCATTACCAATTTTACCAGATGCATCGGTAACATTTACACCATTCATTATGACATTGTCATTAATTATGGTTATCTACACTGCAATGATTGCATTTGCACAAAAAGATATGAAACAAGTTATTGCTTACTCATCTGTATCACACATGGGTATTATTATGCTTGGTGTGTTTGCAATGAATGCTGAAGGTCTTGGTGGATCTATATTCTTAATGTTATCTCATGGTATTGTGTCGGGTGCCTTGTTTATGCTTGTAGGTGTTATTTATGAGCGTAGAGGAACGAAGATTATGTCAGAATTTGGTGGATTAGCAGCTGTTATGCCTGTCTATGCAACTATTTTTGGTGTAATGCTTATGGCATCAGTTGGACTTCCATTAACCATTGGATTTGTTGGTGAGTTTTTAGTTCTTTTAGGATTCTATAAAGTCTCTACATTAGGAACTATTTTAGCTGGTACAACTATTATTATTGGTTCAATATACATGTTATCACTTTTCAAAAAATCATTTTTTGGACCTCTTACAAATGAGAAGAATAGAGATTTAGAAGATTTAGATGGTAGAGAGTTAACAGCATTAATTCCATTGGTATTAATTGTAGTATGGTTAGGTGTATATCCAAAACCAATACTTACACCAATTGATAACTCTGTAAAAGCACTTTTAGTAAAAATGGAAAATAAAGCAATTTCTCCTAAAACTAAAGAAGCAATTATAATTAGTAAAAAGGAGGCGAAGTAATGTTAGAGCCTGTAAATATTTCCTTAGAAGCACTTAACCTTGCTACCCTTATGCCAATGCTTATAGCTATTGGTGGTGGTTTAGTTATTTTGCTACTAGACTTAGCAAAAGACAACCTACATAAGTCTCTTTATGTAATGTTAACGATTCTTATTTTATTAGTTGACCTTGGTGCAACTACAGGGCTTACTTATGGAGCAAATGAGAAAGGTTTCTTTGATGTACTCTTGATGGATGGTATTGCTGTTTTATCACAAGTACTTATTTTAGTAGCATCTATGCTGTTTATTCCTTTGTCATTGACTTCAAAAAGATTTCATGAGTACTCTTACCCAGAGTTCTTTGCTCTTTTCTTATTTATGATTGCTGGTTTCCAGTTCATGGTAAGTTCAGACAACTTGATTTTGATTTTTATTGGTTTAGAGACAGCTTCTCTTTCTCTTTACACTTTGATTGCACTTCACAACAGAAGCAACTCATTTGAAGCAGCAGTTAAGTACTTTACAATGGGTGCTTTAGCAGCTGGTTTCTTTACAATGGGTTCTGCTGTACTTTATGGTATATCTGGATCTTTAGAGCTTGGTCAAATTGCTGGTGCAATTTCTGATAGGATGAATGAACCTGGTATTACTATTTTAATTCTTGGTGGAGCAGGGTTACTGTTAACTGCATTTGCATTTAAACTTTCACTCTTCCCGTTCCATACATGGGCACCAGATGTTTACGAAGGAGCTTCTGCACCACTAGCTGGTTATATGTCAGTTGTTCCTAAAGTTGCAGCATTTGTTGTTTCAATGAGAATTTTTGAGATGTTTATTCAACTTGAAATTACATGGGTACAAGATATGATTATTATCTTATCTGTTATTACTATGACCATTGCTAACCTTATGGCACTGGTTCAAGAAGATGTAAAACGTATGCTTGCATACTCATCAATCTCTCATGCTGGTTTTGTAATGGTTGCTATCGCTTTAGCAACTGACAAAGCTAATACGGGTGTTTTCTTGTACTACTCACTGTTCATGTTCACTAACCTTGGTGCATTTGCAATGTTATGGGTAAGTAGACATAAAAACAGAATTCACCATTCACGTTACGATCACCCTTATGAGAAGTTCTCAGGAATGATTAAAATCATGCCAATGGGTGCCATTGTAATGGGTCTATTTATGTTGTCGTTAGCTGGTGTGCCACCATTCTCTGTATTTTGGGGTAAAATTTACCTAATGAGTGCAACCGTAGATGCTGGATACCTTTGGTTAGCAATTGTAATGGGTCTTAACTCAGCAATTGCAGCGTTCTATTACTTGAAACTTATTGTTTATATGTTCTTAAAAGAGCCTACAGATGCAGTAACTCAAGAGACAACTTACTACAATGTTTCAAAACCACTTTTAACCATTCTTGGTTTTGCAGTAATTGTTACTGTAGCATCAATCTTCATGGTTAATCCATTAATCGAGTATATCGATACAATGGTAAAAGCTACAAACTTTGGGATTTAATTCTTAAAGTTGTAACTATATCAACTTGTAACGACGTTTTACGTCGTTACAAACCTCCTTCTAATTTGCACAATCCACACAACGAATACTCTCAGGTCGTATAAGCATACGCTCAACATTTATCTCCTCTTCACAAACAATACAAATACCAAACATATCATGATGGACTCTTTTTAATGCATTGTTTAATCGTGTAAGCGTTAACGTACTTTCGCTAAGTACCGTTTTGTTCATCATCTGCTCATTCATCTCTTCTTCTCTAGTAAGCCTACCAAGTGAACAGTCTGGTGATACTGGTTTTGTTTTCTCTTTTAAAATCTCTATCTGTAGTTCTAGTTTTTCTATATCACTTTTTATTCTGTTTTCAATACTATTTCGTTCATCTTCTGTCATAAATTTACCTTTGCTGTTGTTTCGATTTTATCAAACATTTAGTTATAATCTTTTAAAAAAGAAAAAATATGAACTTAAAATCTGACTGTCTCTCTTGTCTGCTTAATCAATCGCTTCGCGTTGCTAAAAATCTCAACTTAGATGAAACAACTTCTAAAGAGATGATGAAAGTAGCCTCAACTGCAATTGGGAACTATGGAGAAGTCTCTCCACCCGTCGCTGCTGCTGACCTCTACCCAAAATTAGCAGAGTTCGTAAAAGAGAAAGATGTCTACAAAGAGCTTAAAG
>Ga0256826_1001598_pt1 | contig 14026 bp, 14 predicted proteins | sample CV79metaG_FD_185975 | JGI IMG/M metagenome (GOLD analysis project Ga0256826, IMG submission 185975) | Hydrothermal vent microbial communities from East Pacific Rise, Pacific Ocean - CV79 | ecosystem: Environmental > Aquatic > Marine > Hydrothermal vents | place: Pacific Ocean: East Pacific Rise...
TTGATAATTACCTCTGTTTTATCAATATCAAGGTTATAGACCACTTTATCCATAAACCATATTTTATTCCTTTGGTTTGATTCATTGCCTCTTCTACATATAAATTGAAAATATATTTATATGCTTTTGGCTATAATTATAATAATCTAATTAAAAGAGAGATTTTTAAAAGTTTATTTTAGTAATTTCAAATCAAGGATAAAAAGTGAACTATAACGAAATACTAGAAGAACTACACACCGAAGCAATAGAAAAAAAAGATTACACCAATAAGCTAAACGCTAAAACGCTTCAAAGCATCCAAACTATAGCTAAAAAATCTTTCAATCAAAAAGGTGTTTTCACCGTATTAGTCACACTATCCATCTATAAAATAGTTCATCCAAAGCAAGATATACGAAAGCACCAAACACAGATAAAAGGTGGTTTTTCAGGTAGAAGTATGGATACTAAATATATTACACCTACACTCAAAAAATTAGGTTTACCATCAATGGCAGAGAGTGGATGGTTAACGCGTTCTCTTGAACAGCCTTATCCTTACAATTTAGATTATGAGGGAAAAATTAGTAATAAGTCTGTTAAAAAAGCTTTTTTAGAATTAGTCAATGATATTGAAGTTAACAAAATCAATCCAAAATATATCTTAGTAGAACTTTTTAAGTTAATTTTGGAACTACAAAAAGCTAATAAAATTGAAATCACTCCTTTAGAAAATCCCGAAAAACTAACGATTAATAGAACCATTGAACTTTTAGATAAACAGTTTAGTTATGAGTATAAAACTTCTTATGGCTCAAAACTTCCTGTTCTTGCTTTTTATGCCATTTACCAACTCCTTATCAAAGAAATATCTCGTTATCAAAAGTGTCAACTAAAAGCGTTAGGCTCTCATACGGCAAGTGATAGAACCTCTAAGAGTGCAGGAGATATTGAACTATTTAAGGGCAAAGAACTTTTTGAAGCAATTGAGATAAAACTTGATAAATCTATTGATGCCAATATCTTACGCATAGCCAAAGAAAAGATTATTAAATTTAATCCTCAACGCTATTACATCTTATCAAATCAAGGGATAGTTGACGAGTATGAAGTTTATAGGATAATCAAAGAAGTAAAACAAGAGCATGGATGTCAAATTATAGTCAATGGGGTTCTTGATACACTTAAATATTATATGAGATTGATTGATAATTTAGAAGAGTTTTATCAGCTCTATTCAGACTTAATTTCCAAAGATACCGAATTAAAAACCATCCATAAACAAGTTTGGAATGAACTAACCAAGGAGTTGAACAATGAGCTATAAATTTATAGATTTATTCGCAGGAATTGGTGGGTTTAGAAGTGGTTTTGAAAAACATGGTTATGAATGTGTCTTCACATCTGAGATTGATAGCCATGCACAAGAGATGTATAGTTTAAACTATAATGATACCGTGCATAGTGATATTACTAAAATAGATGAAAAAGAGATACATAATCATGATATTTTATTGGCAGGATTTCCATGTCAACCCTTTAGTATTGCAGGAGAGAAAAAGGGTTTTAATGATACACGAGGAACGCTATTTTTTGATATAGAACGCATTTTGAAAGAAAAAAAGCCCAAAGTTGTGGTATTAGAGAATGTTAAGCACTTTAAGAGTCATGACAAAGGTAATACGATAAAAATAGTTTTAACGGCTCTCCAAGAGTTGGGCTATACAACTAATTGGCAAGTTTTAAATGCTAAGGATTTTGGAGTACCTCAAAATAGAGAACGGACTATTATTGTTGGGGCTTTAAATGGTGTAGAGTTTGATTTCTCTAAGTTAGAAAAAAAAGCTCCTATTGCTATCAAAGAGATTTTAGAAGAGCGTGATGATTTTGAGTATTTGAATGAGAGTGAATATACACTTATAGAGAATCCTAAAAGACAACCATCAGGTTTAATATTTTCAGGGTATAGAAATAAAAATATGAGAACCAAAGGGGTTAGAGAAAATACTGAACACCTCTCACGCGTTCACAAACAACCAAATAGAATCTACTCATCTGATGGAACACATCCGACTTTATCATCACAAGAATCAGCAGGGCGATATTATATATATCATCAAGGGAAAGTTAGAAAACTTACTATAAAAGAGTGTTATAGATTGATGGGATTTCCTGATGATTTTAAGTTGGTTGGTTCAAAAGCAAAGCTCTATAATCGAATTGGGAACTCTATTGTGATTCCTATGGTAGAGGAGATAGCAAGACAAATAAGAGTACAAATTTTAGAAAACAGTAATCCAATTCAAGAGCCTATTAAAGTATTGAAACAGACTTCACTTTTTGATTTTAATGATAGCTTTTCTCAAAAATTAGTTGGATAAGAAAGATTCCCACGAGACCGTGGGAAAAAATATAAGAATAAAAACGACTAAAAATCGCCTGATGCAGATTGTTTAGGTATTGCTACCATTGCTTTTTGTACGCTTTGTGCTAGTTCTAACATCTCTTTTGGAAGAGGTTTCCCACCGTGAATTGCGAGAGTTAAATCCATAGTAATGAGGTATCTGTCACCATTACCGTACTCTACTAACATAATTCTACATGGCATAAACCCACCAAAGTAACGTGAATGGTTTAAGAATTTTTTTGCAATATGTAAACTACATAATGAAAAAATTCTTGCATGTTTAACCTCATCTTCTTTAGCATCATCTTTAGTAAACATTTTAACATCACCCGTTAACATCATGTTATACTCTTCTGCTAAATCTTTAATAGAACTTGCAACATCTTCATTGGTTATTTCATCAGCTATTTTATACTCATCCATCATTGCTTTTGCAGGGTCACCATCTTCTAATACCTCATAAAACATCTTTTTATATGCTGGAATTGCTCCATCATCTAATGCATTAACTTGACTTAATGTAGTACATCCAGTTGAAAATAAAACAACCATAGAGATAAATGCTAGACCTATAAACTTTTTAAACATTTGTTACTCCTTAAATTTATATAATTTTATATTACTATATAAATATTAAAGTATGTATGAATTTAAAGATATAAATATATAATTATAAGTTTTTCATATAAAAGTAAACACTATTAATTTATAATTTTGCTTTTAATGCTTCAACCCGTACATTTGATTTCTCTATATCTTCTATAGATACTTTTTTATCTTTTAACAATTTTTTAACCGTATTTACTAATGTTTTTGTCTTTACCATACTTTTTACAGAGAGTTGGTTTCCAAAAAGTAAAATGTCATTTCCTGCATTAATGGCTAATTTTAGTGTATTTTTTAAACCATATTTTTTGTTAATTGCACCCATTTGCAAGTCATCAGTAATAACAACACCATTAAAGCCAAACTCTCCTCTTAACTTTCCATTAACAGTTTTTTTAGAGAGTGTTGCTGGGTATTTAGCATCTAAATTTTTGTTAAAAACATGAGCTACCATAACAGTGTCTATGGTCTGTGATTGTGCTAAAAGACGGTAAGGTTCTAGCTCAATTGGTTTCCAAAGTTTTGTTACATCAACAAAACCCTTATGCGTATCACCCAAAGATGAACCATGCCCTGGAAAATGTTTTAGAGAAGTAAGTACTCCATTGTCATGCATAGCATTCATAAAGATAGAACTGTATTTAACTACCTGTTTTGGGTCAGAACCAAATGAACGTCCTAGTTTATAAATAACACGGTTTTTTGGATTAATTGCCAAATCCACATCTGGTGCTAAATTATAGTTAATACCTACAGAACTCAGTTCTGCCCCCATCTCTTCATAATGTTGTTTTACACGAGCATCACTAAGTTTAATAACGTCAGCAGCTTTTGGAAACTTTCCATAAAAACCATATTTGCTTTTAAGTCTTTGAACCTTTCCACCCTCTTGGTCAACAGCAATCAATAACTTTCCATCTTTTGAACAAGCTTGAAGTTCTTGAGTTAGCTGTGCCACTTGATTTTTAGTAGAAATATTTTTAGCTTGACTATGATTAACAGGATTCACATCAAAAAGTATTACTCCTGCAAGGTCATACTTATTAATATCCTTACAGATTTGAGAATTTTGAGGAGCAGATGTTCCCATGAAACCAATCATAAGCATAGAACCAATTTTTTCATCTAAAGTCTTAGGCATTATTTTTGATACCTCTTCATTATTATCTACTGCATTTAGACTACAACCTGTTAGCATAAGTAAGGCAATTAACCCCAAATTCTTCACATTCATAAGTTTCTCCTATGGTAAATATAAAATTTACTATCTATTTTTATTTAATTTCGCTATAATTCGCAAAATTTCTGCAAGAGTATATCAAAATCTCTTATTTTTAGGGCTTTAATTAAAACCCTACCACTAAGCATCGTAATACTACACTGTAATTGTGTAACTATTTGGTATCAGCTGCAAAAATTGGGGTCAATTATGACACCATAATAAAAATAAATAGCTTCATCCTTTTACAACATGGTCGATAAAGCGACCCTACAAGAACGAATTTATTGAATTATGCACAGTACTGTACCCTACAAAATTTACTATAAAGAAGTAACCCTATGACATTTAAAGAATTTAATTTTAAAGATACCCTTAACCAAGCTATTGATGACGCTGGATTTAAAGAACCAAGCCCTGTTCAAGCTGACGCTATTCCCCTTATTTTAGAAGGTCATGACCTAATTGGTCAAGCACAAACAGGTACAGGTAAAACTGCTGCATTTGGTCTACCAGTAATTCAACAAATGAGTGGAAACAAAGGTGTTGAAGCACTTGTCATTGTTCCTACAAGAGAACTAGCAATGCAAGTTTCAGATGAACTTTTCCGTTTTGGGAAAACAGCAGGACTTAAAACAGCAACAGTTTATGGTGGTACAGCTTACAACAAACAGATTGAAAGAATTAACCAAGCAAATATTATTGTAGCAACTCCAGGAAGACTACAAGATTTACTAAAATCTAAAAAAATTAAACTTAACCCATCATTTGTTATTTTAGATGAAGCAGATGAAATGCTTGACATGGGATTCTTGGACGAAATTAAAAATATTTTTACCTACCTTCCAGAAGAGCGTCAGACACTTATGTTCTCTGCTACTATGCCAAAACAGATTAAAATTCTTGCAGAACAGATTCTTAACAATCCAAAATCAGTAACTATTACAAAAAGTGAAAGAACAAACACAGATATAACTCAAATGTTCTATGTAGTTGCAGATTATGAAAGAGATGATGCTTTATTAAGACTTATTGATTATAAAAATCCTAATAAATGTATTATTTTCTGTAGAATGAAAAAAGAAGTTGATAGACTCTCATCTTATATGACAGCACAAGGTTTTAAAGTTGCTGCTCTTCATGGTGATATGGAGCAGAAACAAAGAGAACATACAATCCGTTCATTTAAACAAGGTTTGGTTGAAATTTTTATTGCAACAGATGTTGCTGCTCGTGGTCTTGATGTAAATGATGTAACTCATGTATTTAACTACCACATTCCTTTTGACTCTGAATCTTATGTTCATAGAATTGGTCGTACAGGTCGTGCTGGTAATAAAGGTGAGGCAATTACTCTTGTTTCTCCTAATGAGCTTAGAACTATTAAAAGAATTGAAAAAGATGTTGGAACAGTAATGGTTTCAGAAGTAATTCCAACTCGTCAAGAAGTTCAAACACGTAAAGATGGTGACCTATTGGCAAAAATTGCAAATACAGAAATAACTTCATCTGGAAAAGATATGGTTAAAACACTTCAGCATGATATTGATATTGTAACCATTGCTCATCTTTTAGCAACAATTGTACAAGAAGAGATTGATGTTAAAGGTAAAGATATTATTGGTCTTGGAACAGAAGAAGTTAAAGCACTTATTGAAAGAGCAAAAAACTGGAAAGGTGGAGATAGAAACGGTAGTCGTGGACGTAGTAGAAATAGAAGCCGTGGTGGAAATCGTGGACGTGGTGGAGAACGTCGTGGTGGAGAACGAGGAGAACGAAGAGGTGAGCGTAGTGATAGACGTTCAAGTGGTGGAAACCGTGACAGTAGAAATGGTGGTAGTAACAATCGTGGTAGCCGTAATGGTGGAGGAAATAGAAGTTCATCTAATGCCTAAAATTAAATTTCAATAAAGAGAACTTATTAATCTCTTTATTGAATCAATAACTTTCTATTTTATATCTTTTCTTTTCTCTATATTACACAATAAATACATAGTTTATACGATATAATAAATCCTTTAAAAATCAAAGGACAAAAATGAAAAAATTACTTTTAACACTTACCATTACTCTTATATCTTTTACAGCACTTTTATCTGCTGATGAACCAATATCATTTACACTTACAACAACTAATGATAGAAATATCACTGTTACTGAAACTAAAAATGGATTATCTTTTCATGAATTTAAAGGGAAAGCTATACTTTTAGCACTATTTGGTCATAGATGTCCACCTTGCTTAAAAGAGATTCCAGAATTTATTGAACTAACAAACAGCCATAAAGATGATTTAGAAATTATTGCACTAGAAGCACAACTTTTCCCCACAGATAAAGTGAAAGAATTTGTTGAAGAACATAAAATGAATTACAATGTTATTGCAGGAATTGAACATGATGATTTTATATCTTACATAGCACAAAGAGCTGGGTATACTAGGGGCATACCTCTTCCTTTATTAATTGCTATCAATAAAGATGGTGAAGTTGAAACCGTTCAAGCAGGATTAGTCCATAAAGATGAACTTGAACTTTTAGTTAAAGATTTAAATGACTAAATAAAGAATTAATAAAAAAGGGAAAAAATGATAAAAATAAAAAAAATAGGCTTATTTCAAATAATAATTTTAGGAACACTTATTCTAAATACCGGTTGTGTTTTTGATCTATTTAATGACACAATTACAATATCACCAATAGAACCTAAAAAAGCGACTCCAATTATGCCAACTTCAATGATTAACCAAGCATCATTAAATAATATTACATTAGAATGTACTGATGATTTAAATGGACAAAGTTGTAATAAAGGTCTTATTAAATCACAAGAATTACAACCTAAACTAATCACTCAAACTGGTGGAGAAGTTCATGTATTAAAAAGTTTTCAAGGGAAAAAAATTACCATTGTTGAACGTAAAAATGGTTACATATTTCCAGAATTTAAAAATAAAATTGTTATTTTAGAGATGTTTGGAAAGAATTGTTCACATTGTCTTAAAGAGATGCCAATCATGAATAAACTTCGAAAAAAATATGCTAGGAATTTAGAAATAATTGCATTACAAGTAGAAGGTAAAATGTCACCCGTACAAGCAAAAAAACTTATTAGAAGACATCATATTCATTATCCTATAATATCTGGTACCACAGCAACAAACTTGCAATACAATATTCAAAGTACCTATGGATGGACTGGTATTTTACCATTTATTATGATCATAAAAAATGGTGTAACTGAATTTTCATATAGAGGGCAAGTCTCTTATAATGAAATCAATAGAGATATTAAATCTCTATTAAAATAATCTACTTTAGAAGAGGGTTATCTTCTTCTAAATTCTCTATATGACATCTTATTTTTCTTTTAAATTTGATATAATTATTATTCTAAATATTTTAACATAAATCAAGGAAATTATATGTCATTTTTAAGTAAAACAAATACCACAAAAAAAGGTAAAACTGAAAGTCATCTTCGATGGTGGGTCACACTTGTACTCTCTCTTGCATTAGCAATTGGAACTTGGAATCCACTTGGACATCATTTTATTCATTATATTACACAACAAAATATATTAACAGGTTTTACACCTTTTGCAATTCTTATCATGATAGGACTTTGGATTTTAGCCTTTAAATCAATCTTACAATCCATAGGACTTTCAGGTGCAATTGCTACAATCTTAATTATTCTTGCATTTATTTGGGGACTCAATCAATATGGTCTCTTAGACTTCTCTAATGCCACACAAATGGGTTGGACAGGAACAGTTAGTGTTGGACTTATCATTTGGATTGGAATTAACGCTTCTATTATTTGGAAAACATTAACTGGTGTTTATGCAACAGATATTGTAGAATCAGAATAAAAGAAATAGTATACTAAATGAAACGTCGATATAAAGCTCTTATTGCCATTATAGTTCCTGTACTTATAATGGCTATACTTTCTCAAGTACATAAAGTTTCATATAACTATATTATGGGTTATATGATTGCTGTTGTACTTGTATTCAAATCATCAATTATCTCTTTATGGCTAGTTAGTAAACTGAAATTATTACATTTTTTAAAAGGTCTTACTATCTTTCAAGCCCTCCTTTTAGGTATAAAAAGATGGCTTATTGATAATCTTATTTCAAAATGGCTTGAAAAACATATTTTTAGACATCTAAAAAAACCATTTTCAGAACTTTTTCAATACTATAAAGCAATTAATTTTAAAACTAAAATGAAGAATTTCATTGTAGTCATTTTACCATTAGGTATTGGTATATGGGTTATGTATATAACAGATATACTAAGTCACTTAGCACTATTTGTAGAATTGAAAGTTATTGTTATTGGTTTTTTTAAAGCACTTTGGGTTGTTCTCTCAAAAATCATTATATGGCTTACAAGTTCATGGTTTACACCAATTTTTGAAGTTTTTGCACTCTCCTATTTACTTACTTTATTAGAACATTTTTTAGGAAAAAATAATCCAATTAGCCGTTTCTTCAACTATATAGGTAAAAAACTTAATGACTTTCTATCTTTTCTAGGGGTACTCAATGATCGACATATTGAACCGATTTTAAATAAAAATGTCTCTGAACATAGTGAAAAATTTGGAAGTAAAATTTCATCTATGATTCGTAATAAAAAGATTAAAGACGAATACTTATACTTTGATAACTTTCAAAATATAATTTTAAAAGGTCATATCAATGCATACTACTCATTTTCTGGTATGGATGAAATAAAAGATAAGAAAGAACTCTATACACTTATCAATAAAAAAACTGCTGACAATATTGATATTATCGCTTATGTCTCAAGAAATGGGAAAGGTGACTTACTTGATGAATCTTATCCTGATGATTATTATCATGATATATTCCTATTAAAAGGTATTGCAAGTAGTAGAAATCATGGTGTACGTATACAAAATAATAATGAAATTGACTATACAGATTTCTGGGTTTTAAATACTAGTAAATATCCTGTATGGATTAAAAGCCATTCAGAATCTATTAAAAATCAAGAGTTAAAAGCAAATGAAATGAAATTTATTAAAACAAAAACACATATTAATTTTAAACAGAATGATCTTTATTTTGAATATAATGGCATAGTTGTTCCACCTACTGATATATTGAATTAAAGTAGTCTAACTAAACCATTCTCTATATGAATTAATCCCTCTAACTCTGCTGCATAAACTCTATCCTGATATTTTAATATGGCATCATCCAATGTAGGTGATGTCTGACAAAAGTAAAAAAAATCATCTTTATCTAAATTATCATTATTAGGAATAATCCCAAATTTATTAGCAAATGACTCTATATTATAAATAGGTTCTGCTAAACCATCTTCAAGTAGTTTATTTGTTCCTCTACTCTCATCTATATGCTGTGGTAAAACATATATTTTTTTATTCATTTTAAGTGCAAACTCCACTGAACGCATCGAACCTGAACTCTCATCGGCTTCTGTAACAATTAAAATATCACCTAGGGCAACAACTAATTCATTTCGTACAACAAATGACCAAGGTGCAGCCTTTATTGCCCTAGCAAATTGACTTAGAACTAAACCTTCTCTTTCAATAGATTCAATAATATGTCTGTTAATTGAAGGATAACGTATATCTAATCCATTTGCTACAACAGCAATGGTATTATCAAAACCAGCCCCTTGATGTACCAATGCATCTACCCCCATTGCAGCTCCAGAGACTAAACAAACACCTCTTTTTGATAAAGCTTTTGACAAACTCCTTGTATAGTTTTGTGTATATAAAGATGGTCTACGAGTACCAACTATAGAAACTTTTGGTCTATTCAATAACTCCATATTACCAATTGAATACAACTCTTTTGGATATTTTTTCATACTCTCAAGTGAAAGTATGTATTTATCGACCTTTACAATCATTAACTAACTCGTGAATATGATAAATCACTAGAAGAATAAACTTCTCCTGTCACTAAACAATATGCAGATAATATACCATATCCTGCTGTTGTTTTCATATATCCACCTGTATCAACATTAACATAGTGCTTTTGTATATCTACGGAATATTGTTGTGGAGTGTGTCCAAAAATATTAAAAATTGGTTCACTATCAATAGGTTTTACTCTCCCCCATAAAATTGTATTTGAAAAATTTTTTTTATGATCTTCTCTTTCTCGTAGTTTCCATACTGGTGTAATTGCTGAATGAGAAATAACAACTTTTCTACCTGACTTATGATTTACATCTACTTCAATATATAATGGTAATTTTTTCATCCATTCAATATCATCTTTGAATTGAAATATAAAATCTTTTATAAATGGGTGAGGTACCATTTTATTGTTTACTATTGACACTAGTCCATAAGAGAGTAATGTCTCTTTACCACCATGTTCTAGCCACATATTATCTTGTTCTATAGATTTTCCTTGTTCTATATCATCAATAAATTTAGATCCAAAATCAATCATCATAACTTCATGATTACCTTGAACACATTTTAATTCATATTTACGAACAAATCTAACAACTTTTGCACTATCTAAACCTCTATCAACTAAATCACCTACAAAAATCAATTTAGAATTTAATGGTGTCATAGCAACTAAATTTAAAAGTGCTTTATATTCACCATGAACATCACCTACTATACAATAATTCATATTTGCCTTTCTGTTGCAATATTAATATATTATAACAGAAAAAAATAAAAATAACTATATATATTTTATGATATAATATAAAGTAAAAATTACAGAATAAAAGGAATTTATATGAGTAAACGTGATGAAAAAATTGAGGCAATGATTGCTGAAGCAAAAAAGTTAAACTTATCAATCACAGATGATTTAATTTCTAAAGTAGCCATTGGATTAGGACCAGTTCTTTATAATAAAGATAGTGCTACTGTAGCTTGTGGACAACCAAAAGAGCTTGAAACAGTTAAAAATAATTTTTTAAAAAAGAAACTAGCACTAACAAATGCTGAAGAAGAACTAGATATAGCAATAAAAGAAATTTGTGAGAAACTTGGAACTTCAAATAAAAATAAATATAGAGTTCTTTTCTATGCACTATTAACCATGAAATTCAAAAAAGAAAGTATCTACGAATAACCTTTAATAAGAGGATAAACAACTTTATCCTCTTATATCATATAACTCCATAAGAAATAAGCTACACAAGCTAAAACAAAAATACCTATTAAATTTGCTTTAAATCCAATTTTTGCCATTTCTGATATAGGAATAACCCTTGAACTCATTACGATCGCATTTGGTGGTGTTGCAATAGGCAACATAAAAGCATAAGACGCTGCAACTGTTGCTGTCATTAAAAGTAAAGTACCTTCTGCTACTGGCATATCTTTTGCAAATTCATAAAATATAGGAATAGCAATAGATGTTAATGCCGTATTAGAAGTTACTTCTGTAGAAAAAGCAACAAAAAAAGCTACAAATAAAAACATCCAAAAAAGTGGTATTGTAGATATAAAACTCAATTTTGTAGCAATATCTGCAGCTAATCCGGTACTAGAAAATGCTGTTGCAATTGAAAAACCAGCACCAAATAACATTATAATCTCATAAGGTATATTTTTTGTATCATCCCATAAAAGAAAACCAATTTTAGGAAAAAACATTAAAAGACCAAAACCTAAAAGTATCATCTTTTCATCCAAAGAAAAAGAAAAAAATTGTTTTAAAAACGTATTAAATATAAGGACTAATGATAATAAAATAACAATTCCATAAAGTCGTTTTTGATCTTTTTCTAAAATAGGTACTTCGTCTTCACCTATACCCTCTACAGATTCATCTTTTAATCCTAAAGAGAGTAACCAAGGAATGATTGTAAGCATTATAACTACCACCGGGAACATCATGTAAACCCACTCACCAAAAGAGAGTATTGGCAAATTTTTATCTTCTAAAAATCCTAATAGAATAAGATTTGGTGCTGTTCCTATTGGTGTTAAAATTCCTCCTATACTAGCACCATAAGCTGTAGCTAATAAAAATCGAATTTTAAGCTTAAGATTATCACTCAAATAAAGTGCAATCGGCATTAACATCAAGGTAATAGTAGTATTAGAAAGTATAGAACTGAGAAGTGCTGAAGTAATAGATAAAGCGTAAATAACACCTAAAACTGTTTTAGGAAAAAAACTCAATAATTTTGCTGAAAAATAAAGATGTAACTTTACTTTTTCAATGGCAATAGCCAACATAAATCCACCCAAAAATAAAAAAATAATGGACTTTGAATAATTAGGTGTTACAACTGATAAATCTAATACACCAAACATAGGAAAAAGTATAATTGGAAGTAAAGAGACTACACCTAGTGGCAAAGCTTCATTTGTCCATAAAGTTACCAATAGTACAACTAAACCAATTAATATAGATTGTATAGGAATAAAAAAAAACAAACTAATTAGAGTAAAAAATACTCCTAAAAAAAGTGCTATTAACATCCCTTTAAATTCAAATAATGTATTCATAATATACCTTTAATTATATATAATGAATTTTAGCATAAAAGAGAAAAAATTAAAAATTATCAAACTAACTAAACCTTAGTTAGTTTGATATAGAGATTTCAATAAATTAAAAAAATTAATTAGTCTCTTGGTCTACAATTTTATTTGATGCAATCCATGGCATCATTTCTCTAAGTTTATTACCAGTTTGAGTAATAAGTTTAGTTTTATCATTATTTCTTTCAGCGTTCATTCTTGGATAACCTGCTTGACCTTCTAAGATAAAGTCTTTAGCAAATCTACCATCTTGAATTTCTGTAAGTATATCCCTCATTGCTTGTTTTGATTCATCATTAATAACTCTTTTTCCTGAAACATAATCACCATACTCAGCTGTATTAGAAATTGAATATCTCATATCAGCAATTCCACCTTCAAACATAAGGTCAACAATAAGTTTTAACTCATGAAGACACTCAAAATATGCCAACTCTGGTGCGTAACCAGCTTCTGTAAGTGTTTCAAAACCAGCTTGTACTAGAGAGGCTGCTCCACCACAAAGCACTGCTTGTTCTCCAAATAAATCTGTTTCTGTTTCATCTTTAAATGTTGTCTCAATAATAGCTGTTCTACCACCACCAATAGCTGATGCATAAGAAAGTGCTAATTCTTTAGTTGTACCAGATGGATTTTGACCAACAGCAATAAGATCTGGAATACCACCACCTCTTACAAATTCAGAACGTACAGTATGTCCTGGAGCTTTAGGAGCAATCATTGTTACGTTAATATCTTTTCTTGGGTTTACTCTTCCATAGTGAATATTAAAACCATGTCCAAATGCAATAGTTGCACCCTCTTTAAGATTTGGTTCAATTTCTGCCTCATAAATCTCTTTTTGATTTTCATCTGGAAGAAGAATCATAATCACATCAGCTTTTGCAGATGCTTCAGCAACTGTAAGTGTTTCAAAACCTTTTGCTACTGCTTTATCCCAAGATGAACCATCTTTTCTAAGACCAATAACAACTTCAACACCTGAATCTCTAAGGTTCTCTGCATGTGCATGCCCTTGTGAACCGAAACCAATCATTGCTACTGTTTTTGATTTGATGATGTTTAAATCACAATCTTTGTCATAATATACATTTAATGTTGACATTATTTATCCTTGGAAGTTAAAAAATTTCGCGATTATACCGTAAGCTTGCTTATGAGCATTTAAGTATTGTTTCTCTTTTGCTAATTAATAAGATATTATTTAATAAGTAAAGGGAAAGTAGCTATAGATTGGCAAGTGTAATAAAAACTTTAGTGAA
>Ga0256826_1001599_pt1 | contig 14026 bp, 10 predicted proteins | sample CV79metaG_FD_185975 | JGI IMG/M metagenome (GOLD analysis project Ga0256826, IMG submission 185975) | Hydrothermal vent microbial communities from East Pacific Rise, Pacific Ocean - CV79 | ecosystem: Environmental > Aquatic > Marine > Hydrothermal vents | place: Pacific Ocean: East Pacific Rise...
AAAAGCTGAAAAAGAGGCTCTTAAAAAAGCCAAAGAGGAAGCTGAAGCTAAAAAAGTTCAAGAGGAAAATCAAGATGCAAAATAAACATATAACTATCTTTCACGGACCTCAACATCCTGGTATCACGGGAAATATGTCAGTAGAACTTGACCTCATCGGTGAAACTATCCAAAAAGCTACTACTCACGTTGGCTATCTTCATCGTGGATTTGAAAAACTTGTAGAAAGACGAACTGTTATACAAGCTTTTACTATTGTATGTCGTATCTGTGTCCCTGAACCAGACCCAAATGAAACAAACTTTGCAATGGCAGTTGAAGAGTTAGCAGATATAGAGATAACACCTCGTGCAAAATATATCCGTGTAATGGTACTCGAACTCTCCCGTTTAGCAGCTCAATTTTTATGGATAGGTGGACAAAGTGGAAGTATAGGGCTTTATGCTGTTGGTCAATGGGCTATTGCAGACCGTGACCTTATCTTAGACCTATTTGAAGAATTAACAGGTGCTAGAGTGTACCATATGTATGTTTATCCAGGTGGAGTAAGAAGAGATTTACCCGAAGGATTTTTAGAGAGAGTTTCTAAACTTCTTATCTATATGAAAAAACGGTTAAAAGATTATGATGATATTTTTATAAACAATGCCTCATTTAAAAAGCGTGCTATCGGTGTAGGTGTCATCTCTAAAGAGGAAGCTATCAACAATGGCTATGTTGGACAAGTGCTTCGAGGATGTGGTATCAAAGCAGATGTTAGAAAAGATGCACCCTATCTTATCTATGATGAATTAGAGTTTGAAATCCCAACTCAAGAGGCTGGAGATGTTTATGCTCGTGCTTTAGTTCGCCGTGATGAGATGAGTCAAACTCTTCATATTTTAGAGCAAGTGATAGAAAAGATGCCAGAGGGTGAAGTGATGGTAAAGATGCCAACACATAGAAAACTTAAACTTAAAAAAGATGATACTTGGGTTAAAGTAGAGTCAGCTCGTGGAGAGTTTGCTTACTATATGTCTGGAGATGGTACAGAGAAGATTAGACGTATGCAAGTAAGAGGTCCATCATTGGTTCACGCTTATACTCTTTTAGAAAAACTTTTAGTTGGTGCAGAGCTGAGTGATGTTGCTTTGATTATGAACTCTTTAGGGATTTGTCCTCCAGAGATTGAGAGATAGAAATATATGTTACAAATATAAACAATTCTCTCTAAAATCATTATTATAGTGTTTCTATATGTAACAACTACAAAATAGGTTAGATAAGTTGCGATATAATTTTATAAATTTATTATTTAGGATTAATTATGACATTTATAAAAGATTATAAACAGCATGTGTCAGAACGTGAAGCACTTGGTGTTCCACCGTTGCCACTTTCTGCTGAACAAACAGTAGAAGTTATTGAATTTATTAAAACAGGTGAAGAAACTGAAATGATGCTTGATTTGTTAGAAAATCGTGTATCTCCAGGTGTAGATGATGCAGCTTATGTAAAAGCAGCTTTTTTAAATGAACTTGCACAAGAGACACATCATGTATCTTCTATTCCTCCAGAAAAAGCAGTTGCTATGTTAGGAACTATGCTTGGTGGATATAATGTAAAACCATTGATAGATGCACTTTCATCTTCAAACGAAAAAGTTGTAGATACAGCAGTAGAAGCACTGAGTAAAACACTTCTTGTATATGATGCATTTAATGATGTTGAAGAGTTACATAATGCTGGAAATAGTTCAGCCACTAAAGTTATGAACTCTTGGGCTAATGCTGAATGGTTTACAAATAAACCTGCACTTGCTGAAAAAATCACAGTAACTGTATTTAAAGTAGAGGGTGAAACAAATACTGATGACCTTTCTCCAGCATCTGAAGCATTTACACGTTCAGATATTCCTCTTCATGCCAACTCTATGCTTACAGCAAAAATGGAAAATCCTGCACAAACAATTTTAGACTTAAAAGCAAAAGGTCACACTGTTGCTTATGTTGGTGATGTTGTGGGTACTGGTTCTTCAAGAAAATCAGGTATTAACTCTGTTCAATGGCATATGGGTGAAGATATAGCAGGTGTTCCAAATAAACGTACTGGTGGAGTTGTTCTTGGTGGAATTATCGCTCCAATTTTCTTTGCAACAAGTGAAGATTCAGGTGCATTACCGTTAGAACTTGATGTTACACAGATGAATATGGGCGATGTTATCGACATCTATCCATACAAAGGTGAAGCTCATAAAGATGGTAAATGTATCGCAACTTTTAAATTAAATCCTAATACTATCACTGATGAAGTACGTGCTGGTGGTCGTATTCCTCTTATTATTGGTCGTGGTTTAACTATGAAAGCTCGTGAGTGTTTAGGTATGGGTGCAACTGATACTTTCTTAACAGCAGAGCAACCAGCAGATAATGGTAAAGGTTTTACTCTTGCTCAAAAAATGGTAGGAAAAGCTTCAGGTATTGAAGGTGTTCGTCCAGGTATGTATGTAGAACCTCAAATGAGTACTGTTGGTTCTCAAGATACAACTGGCCCTATGACTCGTGATGAGATTAAAGAGTTAGCTGCACTTGGTTTCAATGCTGATTTAGTTATGCAATCTTTTTGTCACACAGCAGCATACCCTAAACCTTCAGATGTAACTATGCACCATACTCTTCCAGATTTTATCTCTAACCGTTCAGGTGTTGCTCTTCGCCCAGGTGATGGTGTTATTCACTCTTGGTTAAATAGAATGGTTCTTCCAGATACAGTTGGTACTGGTGCAGATAGCCATACACGTTTCCCTATCGGTATCTCTTTCCCTGGTGGTTCTGGAATTGTTGCATTTGCTGGTGTTACTGGTTCTATGCCTTTAACTATGCCTGAATCTGTACTTGTTAAATTTTCAGGAACTATGCAACCCGGTATCACTCTTCGTGACCTTGTAAATGCTATTCCTCATCAAGCTATTAAAGAGGGTCTTTTAACTGTTGAGAAAAAAGGTAAGAAAAATATTTTTGCTGGTCGTGTTTTAGAGATAGAGGGTCTACCTAATCTTAAAGCAGAACAAGCATTTGAACTTTCAGATGCTTCTGCTGAGCGTTCAGCTGCTGCATGTACTGTAAAATTAAATAAAGAACCTGTAATCGAATACCTAAAATCGAATGTTGTACTTCTTGACCAGATGATTGAAACAGGATATGAAGACCATAGAACACTTCGTCGCCGTATTCAAAAGATGGAAGAGTGGATAGCAAACCCAAATCTTATGGAAGCTGATGCTGATGCTGAATATGCAGCAGTTATCAATATCAATCTTGATGAGATTAAAGAACCAATCTTAGCATGTCCAAATGACCCAGATGATGTTGCTACACTTTCTGAGATTTTAGCTTCAGATAGACCTACAAACATAGATGAAGTATTTGTTGGTTCTTGTATGACAAATATTGGTCACTATCGTGCATTAGGGGAAGTTCTTCGTGGTGAAGGTGCAGTTCCAACTCGTTTATGGGTTTGTCCTCCAACAAAAATGGATGAAAAACAATTAACTGAAGAGGGTTATTACTCTGTATATGGTTCAGCAGGTGCAAGAACTGAGATACCAGGTTGTTCTTTATGTATGGGTAATCAAGCTCGTGTTGGTGATAATGCTATTGTATTCTCAACATCAACTCGTAACTTTGATAATCGTTTAGGAAAAGGTGCTCAAGTATACTTAGGCTCAGCAGAACTTGGTGCAGTATGTTCAATGCTAGGTCGTCTTCCAACAAAAGAGGAATATTTAGAAAAAACAGCAAAAATCAATGGAAAAGAGTCTGAGATTTATAAATATCTTAACTTTAATCTTATCAAAGATTATAAACTGTAACACTATTAAGAAAGAGAGTTTAAAAATCTCTCTTTCTATTCTTCACCATTTTTTATGAAATTTTCTTTTAACAACTTTCCAATTATTCTTAAATTTGCTAAAGTTATTTCATAACTAGCATCCATAAATCTATTTACATGATACACTTCTGTTACTGTTATTCCATAAGGGTCTTTTTTCTCTTTTGTCATATTACCTTTATCATCAAAAGAGTAGAGATACAAAAGTTTTCTAGTTTTTTGAATATAATATGTTAAAATTATCTCATCAGAATGTTTTTTCTCAATGGCAACAACAACTCTTTGATTTTTATCATACTCTTCTATATTTAAAGAAAGAAACTCTGATACTTCAGAAATAATACAATATCCTATATAAAATTTATTATATAGATTGTGATAACGTTGTATTTTATGATTCATTAAAAAATTAATATCTAAAATATATTTGTTATTCATTCGTAATGTTTTTGTAATCCAAGTCATCGTATTATAATATCTAAATGGAGAGAGTTTTAATCTATCTGTTTCTATCATTTTTTTAGAGATTACTTTATCTTTTTTTTGTAACTTTGGAGGATGTTCATCTATAATATACTCTAAAACATCTTTCGCTGAAAACTCTTTCGTGAACCAAATTTTACAATAATCTGGAAATTGTTTTGTACCAGTTGCACCCTCATTCAAAATAATCAAAGCTTTTATATCATAGTTTGGAAAAATTATTTCCAAAAGTGCTTTTTTCTTTCTTAAACGCTTACGAAGTTTTAAAACAGATTTGACAAGTGTCATCTCCACAAAATAGAGTTCCTGTTTTTTTGTAATAAATATAGCATCAAACTCACTGATTTCTCTACTCTTTGTCCTATAAACTATCTGCTGTTTTTCACTAATAGAAAGAGTATTTGGGTGCGATTTATACTTATTTTGATGATAACCTTTTAAAATAAATTTATCAATATCATCATTATCTCTTGCATATCTTAAAAGTTTTTCATAAATAAAATTTTCATATACTTCCCCCTCAAAAGAGCGATAAGAACTCATAAATGTAGGGTCATCCTCCTCTATCCCTTTTTTAATTAAAGATAAAAGATGTTTTGTATTGTAGTTATAATGAAGTAGATTGTCAGATATATCATCTTTTTTTAATAATTGAATTGATTTACTAATATCAAGCATTATAAAACCATTTCATTATTACTAAAAAAATCATCTATAACATCTCTATACTCTTTTATATCACTTATTCTATTAACATCATTTCTTAATATAGAAGCACCTTTATAGCCTTTAGAATAGGTATGTGTATGCTTTCTAAACATAGCAACACCATGAGAACCATAAAACTCTATCATTTTATCAAAATGTTCCATGATAATTTGATGTTTAATAGTTAATTCAATATCTTTTTCTCCTGTACGAAGTTGATGAAAAATCCATGGAGCACCAACTGCCCCACGACCTATCATAACACCATCAGTTCCAGTATGTTCTAAAACCCATTTTGCTTTATCATAAGAATCTATATCTCCATTTGCTATAACAGGAATAGAAACAGCCTCTTTAATCTCTTTTATAGCATCGTAATCAACTTCTGCTTTAAACTTACCTGCTCTTGTTCTACCATGCACAGCTAAAAAATCAGCACCACTATCTTCAACGATTTTAGCAATTTCAATATGATTTTTTTTCTCAAATCCTAATCGTATTTTGACACTTGTAAGCTGTTTATTTGATGTTGATTTGATTGTTTTAATTATGTCACTCATAAGTGGAAGGTCTAAAAGAAGCGAACTTCCACTTCCGTGACCAACAACTTTAGGAACAGGACAGCCACAATTTAAGTCTATAATATCGATACCACTCTGCTCATTTAATAGTTCAACAGCTTGTTTTACAACATCTACATTAGAACCTGCTATCTGAACAGAATATGGGTCTTCATTAGGGGATTTTTCTATCATCTGAAAAGTTTTTTCAGAACCATGAGCTAAAGCATTTGAACTTAACATCTCACTTACAGTTAAATCTGCTCCAAATTTTTTAACAACACTCCGAAAAGGAAGGTCTGTAAAACCTGCCAATGGAGCTAATACATAAATAGGACTATCAAAGGATAAATTTTTCAACATATCAGATAAACAGATTTATATTGAAATTTTGCTGAGATTCTCTTAAAGCATTATAAGCTTTAAATCTCATATATTCATCTGGCTGAGAGTTATTTAATAGTTCAGTTGCAACAGAATTCATCTCTAAATCAAACAGTGTAAAGAGATAAGCTCTCATAAAAGTCTCATTCTTTTCTGAAAGAGTTTCAAAAAGTTTAATTCTCTGTTCAGGTATCATACCTTTTGAAAGTGCAATAGAAATATCTATATAATCTTTTCCATTAAGATTAAGATTATTAAACAAAGAGATAAGTACATCATTGGAAAGAACTAAACTATTTTCTTCATCATTCACTCTTTTTAAAATTTTAAAAAGTGCTGGTTTGGAAAGATAATTTTGATATTTTTCTATATTTTCTAAAGAAGCTGTTTCAACATATTCACTATATGCATCTTCTACTAACTCTTCACTATAATCATCAGCATTTAAAACAATCTCTTCAGCTGTAATATCTTTATTGTTATATCTATTTCTATTATTTTTTATGGAAAGTGCATTTGTTGGCTCTAAAAGATATGGTTTTAAATCTACTGTTTTACCATTATTTATATCTTCTATTAGATTTACAACTTCATTGATTTTTTGTTCATTTCCAGTTCTTGAGATTGAAGAGTGTGCTGTTAATGTTGTATTGTCAATCAATGACCCTAAAAGCTTATAGCGTTGAGTTTGGAACTCGTGATTTCTATCTTTTTTACCAAGATAAGCATCAATAATAGATTCCACTAATTTTTCAGAATCTTTTTCATATTTACGGTTTCTCAATTTAATTAAAAAAGAGTAAAAACTGATATGAATAATAGTTGCGATATAAAGAATAAACATAGGAACAAGAACAAGTAAAAATATTGCTAATTCAGGTAACTGATAACCAAAAAAATCTAAACTCATTGTTCCTTTTGTTACGTATGTATGAACATACCAACCTACTGCACCAATAAGAAAAGCAACAGCGATAGTGTATCTTTTAATATACATCATTTTGACATCTCCTTCTATTTAGACTTTTCTAATGTTTCTCTACAATCTATACAATAGATAGCATGTGGTTTCACTTTTAATCTTTGAAAACCTATTTTATCTTCACACATTTCACAGATGCCATATTCACCTGTTTTAATTTTTTCTAAAGTTATATCTATCTCTTTCAACTCTTGGTCTTGCTGTTGAACAATCACACTTTCAACCATTGAACTATTATTTACTGAAACACGGTCAGCATCATCATTGAGTTCTAAAGAGTTAAGTTGATTTAACTCTTTATTACCATCTGTAATATTAATCATTATCTGTTGTTTACGACTCTCTAAAATATCTTTAAAGTAGTTCAATTCACTTTGTTGCATCTTATGCTCCTTATTTATGATAGGGGTGATTACTTAAAATAGAAAATCCTCTATAAATCTGTTCTAATAAAACAACTTTTGCTATTTTATGACTCATAGTTAATTTTCCCAAACTTATTACTTTATCACTTTTACTTATAAACTTATCTTCAAATCCATAAGCACCACCAATAAAAAATTTAACTGATATTTTATCATTTAAAAGCTTACTAAACTCAAAACTATCAACTAGTTTTCCATCAGGATGAAGTATTATAGAGTAATCTTTCTCTATGTAGGGAGTCAGTAATTTTGTATATGCTTCTTTCGAAGCTTTTGGGGAGATAGTATGTGCTTTCGCTACATCTTTTGGAAAAAGTTCAGTATCTTCAACTTTGGCAAAACGGGAAATCATTTTTGTTAAATCTTTATAAAGAGGGTCATATAAAGTTTTCTCTTTTTTCGCTATGGATATAATCTCTATTTTCATACTAAAAGACCACTACCAATTACATGGTATGTAATATTTTTGAAATTATCATCCATTTTAACACCACCTATAACGGCTACATTATGTTTAGAGTGAGATGCTATAAAATCTATCTTATCTCCAAGCACCTCACAAATATCTTTTTTAGTAGAAGTATCTCTATAAGCACCTAAACCGATATAATCTAAATCCATTTTATTCGCTTCCAAAATCTCTTCTACATTATGAGTAGAGATACCAAAATATTTATCTTTACCAATAATAGTTCGTATCTTTTTACTCGCTTCAAAAATATCATTATCAATAGCTTTTAAATCTTCTTGACCTAAATGAACACCATCACAATACTCTACAAGCTCATATCTATCATTTACAATCAAAACTCCATCAAATTTTGCTCTTATCATTAAAATTTGCTCTTTTATATCATCTAAAGAACAATTTTTACATCTATACTGAATAATTTCAGCAGAACTTTTCTTTGCTATTTCAATAAAAGAGAGTAAAGATACGCCATTTTTATGAAGCATATCTTGGTCACATAGTGCATATAGTCTCATTTTAAGCTTTTAAAAGGGTTAATATATCTGATAAAGTCTTTTTCAAATCATTTCTATTAACAATCATATCCACAGAACCTTTTTCAAGTAAAAATTCTGCTCTTTGAAAACCATCAGGAAGAGCTGAACCTATTGTTTGTTCAATAACTCTTTGACCAGCAAATCCTATCAATGCACCAGGTTCAGCGATAATAATATCACCTAATGTAGCAAATGACGCACTTACTCCCCCCATAGTTGGGTCAGTTAAAACAGAAATATATGGTAAATTTGCCTTTGCTAATTTCGCTAATGCAGCAGAAGTTTTACTCATCTGTAAAAGTGAGAATGTACTCTCTTGCATTCTAGCACCACCACTAGCACTTAAAATAATAAAACCCTCTTTATTCGCAATAGCACGATTTACTCCACGTACTATTTTTTCACCCTCAACAGAACCTAAAGAACCACCCATAAAAGCAAAATCAAATATTACTATTTGAGCAGATACTCCATTCATTTTAATAGAACCACTTACTACCGATGATTTTCTACCTGTTTTAGCAAATCCATCTTCAATTCTTTTGGAATATGCTTTTTTATCAACAAATTTAATAGGGTCTACTGGTTCAAGATTTGCATCAAACTCTACAAAGCTATCTTCATCAGCTAAAAGTTCTATTCTTTCTTTGACACCTATACGAAAATGAAATCCACATTTAGGACATACATAGTTTTGATTTTCAACCTCTTTATAATACATCAATGAATTACATGATTTACATTTAATCCAATGCGATGATGTTTCTGTATTTACTGGTTGTTTATCTTGATTTTTAGAAAAAAGGCTTAAAATATTCACAATGAATTCCTTATTAGTTGAGCAAAGAGCTTACTATACTTTTTGCAGCTTCGCGACCATCTAATGCAGCCGTTACAACTAAATCAGCACCTCTAAAACAATCTCCACCAGCATAAACACCAGAAGTAGTTGTTTCATAAGTTTCTTTATCTACAACTATCCCACCCCACGAATTTGTTTCTATACCATTTTCAGCTAAAAAAGATGGTTTTGCAAGGTCAAATCCTAGTGACATAATTACAACATCAGCATTTACTTTTGTTTCACTTCCTTTTACCTCTTGCATCTTTTGGCGACCTGTTTCATCTTTAACACCTAAAGTTGTTCTTATGATTTCAACAGATGTAGCTAAACCATCATCATTTACTATAATCTCTTTAGGTGATGCTAAAAATTTAAAATCAACACCCTCTTCCATAGCATTTTTATACTCTTTTTTACTACCTGGCATATTTAATTCATCTCGACGATACAAACAAGTTACACTTTTTGCACCCTCTCTTTTTGCTGTTCTTAAACAATCCATAGCAGTATCACCACCACCAATAACAACAACATCTAAATTTTTAAAATCAAATTTAGTATCATACGATGTATTGAAATTTTTCTTTTGAATTGATGTTAAATAATCCATTGCACCATATACATTATCAGCTTGTTCACCTGATAAAGAAGCAGATTTTGCTTTAGTAGCACCAACACCTATAAAAATGGCATCATGAGAGTTTGTAATCTCTTCAAACGATATATCTTTACCAACTTCACAATTTAAAACTAATTTTAATCCAGCATCTTCAAGTAAAGAAACTCGTCTTTGTACTATCTTTTTATCAAGTTTAAAGTTAGGAATACCATATGTTAAAAGTCCTCCAGCACGTTCAGCTCTTTCATACATAGTTACAGCGATACCTGAACGTAAAAGATAAGTAGCAGTAGAAAGTCCAGCTGGTCCACTTCCAATGATAGCCACCTTTTTATCTGTCGTAATTCCAGGGAACTCTGGTGTATACCCAGCTTTAAATCCCTCTTCTGTAATATGAGCTTCAACTGAACCAATAGTGATAGCACCATGCCCATCATTTAGAGTACAATCCCCTTCACAAAGTCTATCATGTGGACATACTCTTCCCATCACCTCTGGAAAAGGTGATGGCTCATTTGAAAGTTTAAAAGCAAACTCCAAATCTTTTTCTGCAACTGATTTTAACCATTGAGGTATATAGTTGTGAAGTGGACATTTGTTTAAACAAAATGGGTCACCACATTGAATACATCTTTCACTTTGTGATGATGCTTCATGCTTATCAAAAACTTCATATATCTCATTAAAATCTTTAGTTCTCTCTACTACTAATCTTTTTGTAGGGTCAATTCTTTCAGTTTTTAAAAATTCTCTCATATTAATCTCCATTCTCTAAATTAAGAGGTAGTTTTGTTAAATTTTTAGGACGAACTAACCAAAAATTTCTAACCTCTACTCTAAAGTTTTCTAATAACTCTTGTGCTTTTTTACTTTCAGTTTCCACTATATAATCTTTTAATAATCTTTTTAATAGATGTCTAGCATCTGCACCCTCATCAGTATCTATACGAATAGCATCTACAAGTTCGCGGTTTACATTTTCAACAAATGAGTGACCTTCATCATAAACAAATGCAACACCACCTGTCATACCAGCACCAAAGTTGATACCTGTACGACCAAGAATAGCTACGATACCACCTGTCATATATTCACAAGCATTATCTCCTGTTCCCTCAACTATCGCAACAGCACCTGAGTTACGAACAGCAAAACGCTCACCCACTGAACCTGAGATATAAAGTTTACCACCAGTTGCACCATAAAGACAAGTATTACCACCAGCAGAGAACTCTTCACCCTCATTTTTAGAAGTAATGATGATTTTACCACCATGCATACCTTTTCCAAGATAATCATTTGCAACACCATTTAGATAGATAGAAACACCTGGAATTAAGAATGCACCAAGAGCTTGACCAGCAACACCTGAAAGGTTGATTTTAATAGTGTCAGCTTTTAATCCTGTATCACCATAATATTCAGCTATCTCACCAGAAACTAATGCACCAAAACTTCTGTGAATATTTTTAATCTCTCTATTTATTCTTATAGGATGTTCAGGATGTTTAATAGCAACCATAGCCTCTTTTAAAACATCTTTTTCAAAAGCATTATCATCAAATGGATGATTAAATGGTTGTTGGTGTGTATTTATCCCTTTTTCTTGATGTAAAATAGCACTAAAATCAAATTTTTGAGCGAACTCATCATCTTTCACTTTTAACATATCTACACGACCTATCATCTCTTCCATAGTTTTATAACCAAGTTCAGCCATGATAGAGCGAACATCTTCAGCTAAAAGTGTAAAGTAGTTAATCACTTGATCTACATGACCTTTAAAGAACTCTTGACGAAGTTTTTCATTTTGAGTAGCGATACCTACTGAACATTTATTTACATGGCAGATACGAAGCATTTTACAACCAACGATAGTAAGAACACCTGTACCAAATGCAAAAGATTCAGCACCTAAAAGAGCTGCTTTTACAACATCTAAACCAGATTTTAGACCACCATCAGCTTGAACTTCAACAAGACCACGAAGATTATTTGCTTTCAGTGCATTATGTGCTTCACTTAAACCTATTTCCCATGGATTACCAGCAAATTTGATAGATGTTAAAGGTGCCGCACCTGTACCACCATCACCACCAGAGATAATAATTTTATCTGCATAGGCTTTAGCAACACCAGCAGCGATAGTACCAACACCAATAGTTGAAACTAATTTAACAGCTACACGAGCCTTAGGATTTACCTGTTTCACATCAAAAATAAGTTGTGATAAATCTTCAATAGAGTAGATATCATGATGTGGTGGTGGTGAGATAAGAGTAACCCCCGGAACAGTATGACGAAGTTTTCCAATTAAAGGAGTAACTTTATGCCCTGGAAGTTGTCCACCCTCACCCGGTTTTGCACCTTGTGCCACTTTTATCTGAATCTCTTCTGCACTTCTTAAATATGCTGGAGTAACACCAAAACGTCCCGATGCAACTTGCTTAATTTTAGAAACTCTTTCTGTTCCAAAACGAGCTTTATCCTCTCCACCCTCACCAGAGTTTGATTGTGCACCTATTCTATTCATAGCAATAGCAATAGTTTCATGTGCTTCTGGAGATATAGAACCAAGACTCATTGCAGCTGATGCAAAACGTTTAAAGATTTTCTCTTTCGGTTCAACTTCTGAAATATCGATAGATTTTCTATCTGATTTAAGTTCAAAGAAATCACGAATAAATTTAAGACCACGTTTATTTACTAAATCTCTTAATCTATTGTAATCTTCTGTTTTACCACTCTCTGCCATTGTATGAATAGCATGAATAACTGCTGGACCAAAATCATGATGCTCTTGACCTGTGTAAAATTTATAAAAACCACCTATATTTAATGGAAAAATTTTATTAAATCCACTTTTATTAAATGCACTTTTATGATATTTAGTTATTCTTTCATCTATATCTGCATAATTAAGACCATTAATAGCAGAGTTAGAACTTTCAAAACAATCTCCTACAATAGATTTGCTTAATCCAAGAACATCAAAAAGACCAGCATTTCTATAAGATGCTATTGTAGCGATACCCATTTTTGACATAATCTTTAAAAGACCTGCATTTAATGCACCATGAACAGATTTAAGAGCTTCTGAGTTATCAACATTTATAACATTTGAACGTTGAATAATCTCGATAGCTGTTGAAAAAAGAAGATTTGGATAGATAGCACTTGCACCATATCCAATAAGAACAGAAGCACTATGAGAATCTATCACTTCACCTGTTACAGCAATCATAGAGATAAGATGACGTACTTTAGCTTTTAGTAATGCAAAATTTACACGACCAATAACCATAGCCATTGGAATAATTTTATTCTCAGCACTAAACTCATAATCATCAAAGATAATAACTCTTGTTTCTTCCTCTTTTACACTTGTTACAACTTTATCAACCAGTTGATTTAAAGCTTCCTCTAAATCTCCTTGATAAGCAGTTGAAAAAGTGTTATTATGATAGTTAGATTGATAACGTGGAGATTTTTTGTCTCCAAATGATTTTAAAACATCTAATTTTTCACGAGTGATAATAGGAGATATAGATTTTAAACGTTGTGCATGTGTTGGAATTTCATCAAGAATATTATGAACCTCTCCAAAACCAGTATTTAAACTCATAACAACTTTTTCACGAATTGGGTCAATTGGTGGATTTGTTACCTGTGCAAATTTTTGTTTAAAATAGTCAGAAAAAGCACGTTGTTTATCTGAAAAAGCAGCAATAGGAGTATCATCACCCATAGAACCAACAGCTTCTTTTCCATCAATTATCATAGGTTCAATAACTTGTTCAACTATCTCTTGAGTAACATTGAAAAACTTTTGTCTTTTTACTAAATCTTCATCTTCAAAATCACATTTTGCTACATATTGCTCTTCAACATGCTCTTGAAGATATATCATATGTTCATTTAACCATTTCATATATGGATTTGAACTTTTTAGATAGTTATCTATCTCATTACTTCTTAGTAATTTCCCAAACTTAAGGTCAAGACCTATCATCTCACCAGATTGTAAACGACCTCTCTCTTTAATATCTTCCTCTGCAATATCTACAACACCATATTCTGAAGCGATAAGAAGATTATCATCATTTGTCACGATATATTTCGATGGACGAAGACCATTTCTAT
>Ga0256826_1001600_pt1 | contig 14023 bp, 10 predicted proteins | sample CV79metaG_FD_185975 | JGI IMG/M metagenome (GOLD analysis project Ga0256826, IMG submission 185975) | Hydrothermal vent microbial communities from East Pacific Rise, Pacific Ocean - CV79 | ecosystem: Environmental > Aquatic > Marine > Hydrothermal vents | place: Pacific Ocean: East Pacific Rise...
CTTTTACTTTTCCATCGTCATCTTCTAAACCTGTGATATTTATACCTAAAATCGGTTCTACTTTTTTCTCTTCTATAACTTTAGTAATGTTAGTTTGATTTGTTGGGTTAGCACGACGGAAAGTTTCACGCCTATAACAGATACTCACTTCATTTTTTTCTGAGAGATCTACTGCATACTCAACAGCACTATCACCACCACCAACAACTAAGATTTTTTCACCTTCACTACAACCATCAAGAGTATAACCTACCTTTTTCTTTATAGTGGGTGGAACCTTATAGCTTGGTTTGTTTGGTTTGCCCATACGACCAATAGTTACAACAACATTTTTTGCCTTTACACTTTTTCCAGCCATGAAAACTTCAAAACCATCTTCTTGTTTTTCTATAGACTGCACTTCTACATGTGTTTGCAGTTCAACAGAATGGTTTTGGAGTATCTCATCAAAAAAGTCTAAAGTGGTCTCTTTTGTACCATCTACAAAATATATACGACCATCAAGTTCAACTTTCTGTCCTTTCCAGTCAACATCTACACGTTTGTTATCTTTATAGTATTTACGAATCGTAGAGTTATGGTTTGTATCTTTTTCAAGTAATACTATATCTCTAACACCTTGAAGATAACTCTCAACAGCAGTTGCAATCCCTGCAGGACCTGCTCCAACAATAACTAACTCATGCATATTCACTCCTTACATAAACAATATTTATCCTCAAGTCTAGCATAATTTAGTAATATTACTATATAATAAATTCATGTATTATGTAATCAAAAAGCAACTTGACAAACCGGGTTCAACTTTTATGGGCTTTTCTGTACCTAAGTATATCGCCTCAAAAAAGAATGAAAATGTTATATTTCTTTTTCAAAAGAATGGAAAAGTTATACGTAAATGGGTAAAACTTGAAGAGATAATTTTACTTACTGATGATAAAGAGTACTACTTAAAAGTACTTAAACAATTTCAAGATGTTCAAGATGCTCAACAGGCTCTTGTCAATACAGCCCAAGCAAATTTAGAAAAAACTATGACAAATTTTGTAGAAAACATGAGTGCAGAAATTCACGACTTTGAAGAGATTCGTGAATCTGATGACGTTCCTTGTATGCTTAAAGAGCTGTAGTCCCTAGCCTAATTTCTCAGGAAAGTTCATCATAAACTTCTGAAGTTTGGGAGCGATAACTACTTGACAATACCCTTGAGAAGAGTTCTGAGCATAGTAATTTTGATGATATACTTCAGCAGGGTAAACTACTTCAGGAAGAGGACTAACTTCAGTCACAATTTTATCTGCATAATCAGCTTGTGCACGTTTAATAGCATCAATAATCACCTCTTTTTCTAACTCACTTGTATAGTAAATCACTGAACGGTATTGAGTCCCTCTATCTGCACCTTGTTGGTTAAGAGTAGTTGGATCATGAATCACAAAAAAGATTTCTAAAAGATCACTCAAACTTACAACATCACTGTCATACGTTATATCTATAATCTCAGCATATCCACTCACACCAGTACATATCATCTCGTAATTAGGATTAGGGCGATTCCCACCTGAATATCCACTTACTACACTACTCACACCTTTTACATTTAAAAAAACTGCTTCAGTACACCAAAAACACCCACCACCAAGAACTATTCTTTTTTCGCTCATAAAAATTCCTATCTATTATAATTGGGCAATTATTACACAAAACTCTTGTGAAAGATAATGAATAATTCTTTATCTTATAAATTTAAGTATCAATACAAAATAAATCTCTATACTTAAAAAAACGAGGGAGAGGAAGTTGCCAAAAATTGATACCGATAAGTTCTACTCTTCTGCTATACAAAAGTTTGGAACAACTGCAAAAGGTGTCAACTGGGCAAGTAAAGAGAACCAATTTCTACGTTTTAAAGAGATACTCTCTCTTCTGCCTAATGACCTTAGTAATGCTACACTTACTGATGCTGGTTGTGGCTTTGGTGATTTTTATACTTACCTTCAAAAGAAGAAAAAACTTCCAAAACACTACATAGGTCTTGACTATCATCTTGACATGTGCTCAATAGCCGAACAAAATACAGCACAAGAGATAATAAATGCAGATATTTGCAGAGATACCCTTCCCATTTGTGACTACTACATTTGCAGTGGAGCACTCAATGTTCTCACAAAATTTGAAACACATCTTTTCATACAAAACTGCTATAACTCTTCAAAAAAAGCTTTTGTTTTTAATGCACTTTATGGAGATACAGAGAGTGAGACTTATAACTATTTATCAAAAAAAGAGATTTCTACAATAGCAAAAAGGCTCAATGTAATTAAAGTAGAATACAGAGAGGGATACTTACAAAATGATATAACGGTAAGCTTTTTAAGAGAGGCCAACCTACCTCTCCAAATATAATATAATTATACTTTTTTGTCTTCTTTAAGATAAAAACTTGTTAAACTAAAAAGTACAGGAATGACAAGTAGTGTAAGGAAAGTTGCTACTAATATACCACTAATAAGAGCTACTGCCATTCCTTCAAAAACAGGATCTGAAAGTATAAACATTGAACCTAATATTGCAGTAAGTGCCGTAATTAAAATAGGTTTTGTTCTTACCTTGACTGACTCAATAATCGCTTCTTCAACATTCTTTCCATCATCAAGTTCTTCTTGAATAAAATCAATTAGTAATACTGAATTACGAACAATAATCCCGGCTAATGCTATCATACCAATCATGGAAGTTGCAGTAAATGAAGCATTATATAAGAAGTGCCCCGGTAAAACACCTATTATTGTTAATGGAATTGGAGACATCATTACAAGTGGCATCATATAAGAGTTATACTGGTGCACAAGAAGAAGATATAAGAAGAAAAGACCTACCAAATAAGCTATTCCCATATCTCTAAATGTTTCGTAAGTGATTTTCCACTCACCATCCCACTTCACATCACCATCAATATTAAAAGGTGTACTCCAAAGATACTGTTTTACATACTCCATATTATTTATAATATCAAACATACCATACAAGGGTGACTCATCTAGTTCTGAAACATTTGCACTTACATAGTTAAGTGCTCTTAAGTCTTTATGATAAATATTACTATCAATTACTTCATCTTTAATAGTTACTATCTCTGATAAAAAAACACCTTTTACTTCTGTTTGAAGAAGGGCTTGCAAAGATTTTTCGTAGTCTTCTAGTGAGAGTACGATAGGAATACTGTCAACATTATGTTTGTTATGTACATACCCTATAGTTTCCGAGCTTAAAGCTTCTATTTGCTCATGAATATCACTTACACTAACGCCGTAACGCTCTGCACGTTTGGCATCAACAAGTATAATTTTTTTGATGCGAGGTGCTTCAAGTTTTGTGTCAATATCACAAATCCCTTGTGTTTGTTTAAAACTCTCTTCTACTTTTGCAGTAAGAATATCCCGTTGTGTCTTATCATGTGCATACACCTCTGCTAAAATAGATGATAGTACAGGTGGACCAGGAGGAACTTCCACTACCTTTACAATTGCTTCATCGACATAAGGCTTTAGTTTCTCACGAACTAAAAAGGCTACTTCATGACTAGAGAGTTCTCTATCATTCTTTTCTAAAAGTGAAAGTTGTATTTCTCCTAAATTAACTCCTTTACGAAGATAATATCCCCTTACCATACCATTAAAGTTTATCGGTCCAGAGCGACCTGAATAGAGTTGTTGTGACTCTATCTCATTTATAACAGATAAGTCATTTGAAATCTTACTTATAAGTTTTTGAGTTGCCTCTAGGGAACTCCCCTCTGGAAGTTTTACTACTACTTGCATCTCTACTTTATTGTCATGTGGTAACATTTTTAAAAGAACTAACTTACTTGTGACAAAAAGGAAACTTCCAAAAACGAGTATAGTAATTCCAACTATAAGCATCATTTTTCTAAATGTACTCTTTAAAAAATAACGATTTGTTTTAATAAAAATATTGTATTTACCACTATTTTTATCTTCATGAACAGCTCCTTTTGGTGAAAATTTGTAAAGTAACCAAGGAGCGATAGTAAATGCAACTATAAGAGAAATTAACATACCAACAGAAGCATTTATAGGGATAGGTGACATATATGGGCCCATAAGACCTGTAACAAATGCCATCGGCATTAGAGTAATAATAACTGCAAAAGTTGCAATAATAGTCGGCTTACCAACCTCATCAACAGCTTTAGGAATAAGTTCACTCAAAGGTGCATCACTCTTAAGTTGATGCCTGTGAACATTTTCAACTATGACAATCGCATCATCAACAAGAATACCTATTGCAAATATAAGAGCAAAAAGAGAAACTTGATTAAAAGTGAACCCCATAATCATCGAAGCAAATAGAGTTAAAGCAAGTGTGACAACAGTAGTAATAGCTACAATAACTGCTGAGCGATAACCCATAGTAAAGAAAACAAGAATCATCACAATACCAATTACGATAAGTAGTTTATAAGTAAGATGAGTCACCTTATCTTTTGCACTCTTTGCATAATTACGTGTCATATCTAGTTTGATATCATGAGGGATATAACGTTTGATCTCTTTTTGTAAAATATAATCTACATTATTTTCTAGCTCAATAGCACTTACATGAGGTTCTTTTGCTATAGAAAGTGTTACACTTGGGTGACTTATACCATCTTTCATATAGTTCACATATACCTCTGGCATATCATGAGAAAGTCGTATACTTTTTGTTACATCTTTTAGATAGACAGGTGATTTTCCCACATACCCTACTACTAAATCTCTAAGTCTTTGTACTTCATCTGATTTTAAATAGTTTCCTATCCATATTTCATTTATTTTAGAATTTTTATGATCATTTAAAAGGTGTACTGACTTATTAGAATGCACTATCTTTTCTTTTATATCCACACTACTTATATCAAGCAATGCCATTTTTTGAGGAAAGAGAACCACTCTTAATGCTGGTTTGGAACCTGTGATAACATCTATTCCTCTTATATTTTGAACTTGCGAAAGTGCTACTTTTAAAGATTGTGCGAAATGTTTTAGTTCTAAACGTGAGTAGTTATTATTTTCTGCATAAAGACTATAAACAAGGGATGGTACATCATCTATTTCCATAGCTTTTATAGTTGGTGTTTCTATTCCCATAGGTAATTCATTTAATCGAGCATATACTACTTCATATGCCTTAAAAACTGACTCAGTGTTGTATTCTCCAAGTTCATATTCTAAAGAAACTGTAGATTTTCCTTCTCCTGATACTGAGTATATATGCTTTACCCCATTTACCTTAGAGAGAATACTTTCCATAGGTATTGTTACTCGCATCTCTACTTCAGTTGCACTAGCACCTGGATACTTTGTAATAACATTAACAGTAGTAATAGGAATCTGTGGATCCTCTTCTGCTGGTGTATAAGCCAGTGCAAAAGCACCAAGAATAAGTGAAAGAACTATAAATATAGGTGTTATCTTAAACTGAATGAAATCTCTTGCTAATCTACCTGATATTGATAATGTACTATTTTTCATCTTTTACTATTACATCCCCATCACTAATTCCTGATGTAATTTCAACAGTGTCTTCAAAGCTTTCACCTAAACGAACAAACTGTCTGTAAAGTTTTTCATCATGTTCCATATAAACAACCGGTACTTCATACTCTTGATGCACATATTCTTTTTTTATATAAATACTATCTTTCTGTCCTGTTTTAAATCGAACATCTACAAAGTTACCATCATGGAACTCTTTGACTATCTCTTTGGGTATTTGTATGCGAAGTGTATACGAGTAATTATAGGAAGTTGGGAATACTGTTACATTTTTAAAGTCTATACTATAATCTTTACCTTTAGATGTAACAAGTACTTCTTCTTTTTCTTTTATCTTTTCTATTAAAGACTCAGGAACTGTTACTAAAACTCTTAAATAGTTCTCATTATATATCTCAAAAAGATCACTTCCCAAAGAAACTTTTTCAGCACGATGAACAAAGCGTTTTTTTATAACACCACTAAAAGGTGCTACAATTTTTGTATATGAATAGAGTTCTTCTAATCGCGACAACTTCTTTGATTTTAATGTAACTGTTTTCTTTGCAACACTATAAGCTGTTTTAGAAGCTGTCATATCTTCATCTTTTGCAAGTTTCTTGGCATCAAGTACTAAAAGTCTTTTATACTTTGTCTCTTTTTCCTCTGCATCTAATATCGCATTCTCCAAGTCCAGTCTTGCCTCTTCCACATTTGCAAACTGACGAATAGAAGAAATCTTTAAAAGAACAACCCCTTTTTCAAATACATCCCCAACATCATAGGCAACATAAGTAACTACGCCTGTAGTCTGTGCAGATATCTTTGCATGATAAGTTGCTTCCACCTGACCATCATTTTTAAAATAAAGATTATGAATCTCTTTTTGTGCAATATGGGACTCTTGTGCAAACAAATTAATTACTAATCCAATTAATAAAACTATTTTCATCTATAACCTCTTTTTTAAATTTTCTATATTTATACGTTTTTCAGAAAGTACACTATCTATCAATAGTAAGTTTTTAAAATTCTCTACTCCACTCAAATGCTCAAGATTACTTAGTGCTGTGAGGTATCCATATTCATACTTTTTGAGTTCAGCTTTAGACTCTAGGTATTCATACTTTACTTTAGATAGATTGAGCAATTTAATTTGACCAATTTCCATTTTAACTTTTGCTTGTTCATAAAGATTTTTTAAACTGAGTACTCTAATTCTTGAAGCTTCAATTTGTATACGAGAGGAGAGTAATAGTCGATACTCTTTTTGCAAAGATAAACGCATATTTTCTTCGACTTTTACTTTTTTCAATGTCTCACATTGAATATTTTGCATAGCTTTTTGTATTGCAGCGTCATTTCTTCCACCTGTATAAATTGGAATAACGGCAGAAACACCTATGTAGGCACCAGATTCATATGTCTGTCCTAAGTATATAGGTGTATAGTTCTTTGTATACTCATATCCTATCTGTCCTTGTAGTGAAGGGTCATACATTGAACCGGCTAGATTTACCTGCTCTTTCGCAATTTCTATTGCTGTTTGTAGCTGCTTAAGTTTTGGATTAGTTTCAAGCATATCAAAATAGTACTCAGTAAATTTTTTAGTTTTTAACTTTTCATATGAAATATTCTCTTGAAGTTGATTGATATCTATTAGTTCATAATGTGTGAGCATTTTAAATCTATCTAGAGCATTATTTAGTCTATCTAAATTTAGTCTTGAAAGGGCATTTATACAAACTTTTTTCGAACTTGAAACATCTAGTTCAATGCTATCAATAACTCCAACGATAGAGTCTTCAATACTCTTTTCATATTCATAGTTTACAACTTCAAAATTTTCTTTTGATAACTCAAATGCATCATAAGCTCTTAAAATTTCAATATATGACATAGCTATTTCATAAGCTAAATCTTGTTTATTCTGTTTTAAGAAATCCCTTGCTTTCTTAACACCCTTATGTCCCAACTCTTGCTGAGAGTCAATACCCTTATTGTATAAACTTTTAGAGACTGTAAAGTTGACATTTGCTTTTACAAAATCATCTACAACTGTTGTTTCTGGTAAATTAAAATTTGGATCTCGAAGTCCTGATTCTTGTGCAAGATAATATCTAGCATAACCATCAAGTTGTACATTCAAACTATCAAGTGTTTTAACACTTTCATAGGCAGCACTTTGATAGGCTACTGCAGAATTTGCAATTTTAACATCACGATTTTCTTCAATACCTTTAATATATGCTCTTTCCAATACTCCCGCACTAAGGGAGAGACAAAGCACCCATACTAAAAATACACTCTTACTATTGAACATTTAATTTCCCCTATTAATTCATATTAAAAAACAACTATCATCTAAAATTTAAAAACGGATTATAGTATAATATATTGCAAATAGCCATACTATAATTAAGTTTTAATTATTTAAAATATAAATATTTATAATAAATTATATTTTAAATATATCTAGTTTAATCTTTGTAGTATAATGCCTTGATATGACAGCTTATGTCACAATACTAAAAAATTTAATTTTGAGAAATATATATGTGCGGAATATTTGGAATTATTGGTGAGTACAATGAAACAACTGCCAAAAATGCACTTGCAAAACTCACTCATCGTGGCCCTGACCACTGTGGTATACTTCAAAAAGAAAAACTCTTTTTTGCACATCAGCGTTTAAGCATACAAGATACTCATCAACGCAGTCACCAACCTCTAAAACATCAAACTATTTCACTCTCTTTTAATGGCGAAATATATAACTTTAAAGATTTGAAAAAAGCATTAGATTTCAACTTCCAAACACATAGTGACAGTGAAGTCATTATTGCCGCTTACTTAAAATGGGGAGTATCTTTTGTTGAGCATCTTCGAGGTATGTTTGCCATTGCTCTTTTAGATGGAGACAACCTTTATCTCTTTCGGGATAGACTTGGTAAAAAGCCTCTTTTTTTTCTTCAAGATAAAAATGCTTTTCATTTTGCTTCAGAGATAAAAGCACTTGTTCCATTTTTGAAAAAAAATGAGATGGATGAGGATGCACTCCTCTCTTATCTCTCATTTTTAACCCCCACACCACCCTATACTTTTTTCAAAAATATCAAGAAACTTGCTGCTGGAGAGTTTTTACATTTTAAAGATAATAGTTTTAATATCCAAAGATATTATGATATTTTAGATGAAAAACCAAATATTATTCAAGATAAAAATGAGGCTATTTCTACTATAGAGTCTGTTTTAGAAGAGTCTATTTCTCTGCGTTTAAATGCAGATACCCATATCGCTTCACTTCTCTCCGGAGGTATAGACTCTGCCACCATAAACTACTATGCAAGGGGAAAAGGCTTAGACATTCCTACTTATACTTTAGGATATAAAGAGTTTGCTAAGTATGATGAGAGAGATAATGCAAAAGCTACAGCTGCGTTTCTTGGTGTAAAAAACACTCAAGTTGAGATCGATGAAGCTATGTTTATAGAAGCGAGTGATAAAGTCTTAGATACTCTAGATGAACCTCTTAATGATCCTGCTGCAGTTCCTCTTTACCTTCTTTTTGAGCAAATTAAAAAAGATGATTACAGAGTTGTTATGAGTGGTGAAGGAAGTGATGAACTTTTCTTAGGTTATAGACAGTACTTTGAATACTTAGACATCCAAGCAGCTGGAAATCTAGCTCATAAAAACTGGCTTAAGAAATATTTTCGTGCAAATTTTTCTATGAATAGAGAATGGGAATGGTATAAACGCATCTTCGATGACACCCTTCTCTTTCGTACGAGTGGCGATAAGTTTACAGATCTACAAAAAAATGCCCTTATGCGAAGAAATGTCAAAGATAACCAGTCACTCAAATATCTTCAAAGTTATAGAAATAGATTTGAATCTTCTGCTCACAGTGATGAGTCTATGTGGTACTCCTACATCGATCTCAACATCTTTCAAGCAGAACATTTTCTTACAAAACTCGACCGGGTCAGTATGGCACACTCTATAGAATCTAGAACTCCTTTTTTAGATCATAAACTTGTAGAGACTATCTTTAGTATAGATCCTAAACTTCGTTACGAAGACGGAGTTACAAAATCTTTACTCAAAGAGATAATGAAAGATAAACTCGATGACAAGATACTCAAACGCAAGAAAAAAGGCTTTGCAAATCCTTATATGGAGTACCTCATCAACTCCAAACGAATTAACCTCATTAAAGAAGTTAACAAAGAGACTGGAATGTTTAAAGAAGATAAACTTGATGAGTACATACAAACAGCAAGTAAGGGAAGTTTTAAACAACATATTTGGGGGCTTTATGTCCTCTCACACTGGATAAAGAAAAATCTTCTTTAAGGAAAATAGTTGGAAATTTTAAAAAAAGACGAGAAGCTTTATAGCTGGCTTTTACTACTAGCTATGCTTTTCTGGGGTGGAGGTTGGACAGCACTCAAGATACTCACACTTACTATGCCTATGGATATCATAATATTCTGGCGTTTTTTTCTTATGAGCCTCTCTTTTTTACCTATACTTTACTTCTTTAAAGAGCCCATTAGACTCTCTAAAAATTCTATAGGCTTCATACTGACTAGTTCTGTTTTAAACATAGGTTTCATGGTGAGTGCTTACTTTGGTATAAAGTATGGACTTGCAGGGGCAGGTAGTGTTATCATAACATCCCTCTCTCCACTTCTAACATTTATACTCGTCACACTCATCTTTAAAAACCATATCTCTAAAATGCAGTACATTGGTTTAGTTTTAGGACTCATCGGTGGATATATCATCTTAGAGTTAAATGAGCCTACACTTTTTCTCAACGAAGCGAACCTATACTTCATTCTATGTGCTTTAATCTGGGCAGGAGTTACTATACTCTCGCAACATTCGCATCAACATATACATCCTATTCATTATAGTTTTTTTATCTCTATTATTGCTACTATGGTCTCTTTTTTCTATGCATTTAATTCAAATATTTTACTTGTTTTTGAACAAGGTCCATCTTTTTGGGTTTCACTTATCTACCTCGCTGTTTTTGGTCAAACTATAGCTACAACGATCTTTTTCATGGCATCTGGAAAACTTGGGAGTCAAAAAACTAGCTCTTTTATGTTCCTTGTTCCTATCTTTGCACTTTTTAGTGCTTGGCTTATTTTAGATGAACAGATGCAGGTACACATTATCATTGGTGGCACTATAAGTATGCTTGCCGTCTACTTCATAAACAAAAAGAATTAACCTGCTTTTAATATCATATATACTAATATATATTATTATAAATTTATATATTAGGTGATTCATGAAAAAAGTTCTTATTCTTGGTGGTGGTTTTGCAGGTGTTGATGCAGCTATTCATCTTAAAAAATTAAACTATGATGTTACACTAGTCAGTGAACGCGACTACTTCTATATCTTCCCTACTTCTATTTGGGTTCCTACTCGAGAAAGTGAATTTAAAGATGTTTGTGTCGACCTCAAAGAACTTCAAGCAGCACATAACTTCAACCTTATAGTAGAAAGTGTTACAGATATAAACGCGAAAGAAAATTCTATTACACTCAAAAGTGGAACAACTCTAAACGACTATGACTATCTCATCATAGCTATGGGTGCTTCAAAGATGAAACATAAAGGTTTAGAGAATACACTTTCTATCTGTGGTGCACCAGAACAGTCTTTAAAAATCAGAGATGCTCTTGATGCTCTTGTAGAAAAAGGGAGTGGTAAAATAGCTATGGGCTTTGGTGGTAATCCTAAAGACACTTCTGCTGTTCGTGGGGGGCCTGGATTTGAGCTACTTTTCAATGTTCATAATATGCTCAAGAAAAAAGGTATTCGCGATAATTTTGAGTTAACATTTTTTGCACCAATGGCAGAACCAGGCAAAAGAATGGGTCCAAAAGCTCTTGGCATGATGGACATCATGTTTGACAAAGTTGGTGCAACAACACACTTTGGTAAGAAGATAACTATGTTTGAAGAAGATGGTATTATCTTTGAAGATGGCTCAAAATTAGAGTCTGATTTTACTATGTTTATTCCAGCTGGAGCAGGTCACGATGTTATAATAAACTCTGATCTTCCTCTCAACCCTGCAGGCTTTATAAAAACAGATGACTACTCAAATATTTTAAATGAAGATGGAACAATGACTAACATCTATGCTATTGGTGATATAGCTTCACTAGAGGGCTATGACTGGAGAGCGAAACAAGGTCATGTTGCAGAAGTAATGGCAAAAAATGTAGCTCATAACATTCAAGAGAGAGATAACAACTCTTCAGACTTTAAAGGCTATCATGAACACCTCAATATCCTTTGTGTTATGGATACAGGAAATGGTGCTGCATTTATCTATAGAGATGAGAAGAGAGCATTTATGCTACCTATGCCTATCATAGGTCATTGGCTTAAAAAAGGATGGGGAACATACTGTAGATACTCTAAACTAGGTAAAATCCCTCGCTTACCAGGAATGTAGTAAAATTTAGTGTAAAAGTTTATTTTCACACTAAATCTACATTTTTTCCTTTTATAATACAGTCAAGAAAGAGGAATACAGGACTAAGAAAGTCAAAAACTTTCTTTAATGTCTCCATGAAGATGTAGGAATCTTTCAAACAACCCCTTAAAATTCAACCCTTTTATGCGTCTTCTTTAGCTTTACGTTTTAATTTCATTTTTCGTTTAGCTAATTCGCGCATATCTTCAGTAGTATCACTCTCATCCATAATCTCAACACCAAGAATAGTCTCAACACAATCTTCTAAGGTAATGATTCCATCAGTTTGGTCGTAATTATCTATAACTAAGAACATATGATCTTTTTTTGCTATAAAAAGGTCTAGTGCTTTACTTACAGGAATATTTTCATTTATTGAATAAATATCTTTTTTAATAGAAGCAAGTGTTACACTATCATCTTGAAGTGCTTGCTTGAAGATGCGTTTAGTAAGAACTAAACCAGTTACATCTTCAATACTTCCTTTATAAACAGGTATACGAGAGAACTTAAATATAGACTCTTGTGTCTCAATTACCTCTTTTATCGTCATACGCTCATCTATTGCAAATATAACAGAACGTGGTGTTAAAACTTCACTTACTTTGATGTTATCAAGATTTAAAATGTTCTCAATAACATCAGACTCTTTCTCATCAATAACACCATCATCTTCACTCTGGAGCATAGACTCAAGTAACTCTTCTTTTGTAAGGGCATTTGCATCTGCTGCACCCTTTCCTATTTTGTTTGTCACAAAAAGTGTCATGAGTATAACAGGGTATGTAATCCAGATAAAGATTCTAATAAACTGAGAAGCTGCAGGAGCGAGTGCTTTCCAGTACAATGCACCAATAGTTTTAGGAATGATTTCGCTTAGAAAAAGAATAGCAAAAGTTAAAATAACTGAAACTATAACTACAGCATCATTTCCCCAAATGATAGCAGCTTGAGCACCAACTGCTGCTGCCCCTAAAGTGTTAGCAATAGTGTTAAGTATTAAAATACTTGCGATTGATTTATTGATATTTTCTTTTTGAATACGAAGAAGGCTACCAACGGAAGGTCTCTCTTTCTCTAAAACAGCCACATATGACATATTTATAGAGAGGAGTACTGACTCTAAAACAGAGCATATAAAAGATACTCCAATAGATAGTACAAAAAATAGTATTAACAAGTCCAAGTTTTACAAATTCCTTAAAGTAATATATATGTTGCGAGTGCTAAAAAGCTAAAAAATCCAACAACATCTGTTACGGTTGTTAAAATAACCGTACTTCCAATAGCAGGATCAACATCCATACGTTTTAGAAGAAGAGGTACTGATGCCCCAAAAAGCCCTGCCATAAAGAGGTTTATAACCATGCTTAAACCTATTACGACTCCAAGCATAGCGGTATCAAACCATAGTGCGGCTATTATTCCCACAATTATAGCGAATAAGAGTCCATTTACAAGGGCGATTGTCACCTCTTTTTTTATAATCCGCATAGCATCACCCTTAGAAATGTCTCCTAAAGCCAACTGACGTACAACAACTGTCAGACTCTGTGTCCCTGCATTCCCACCCATAGAAGCGACTATTGGCATTAAAACTGCCAGTGCTACCATCGACTCTAAAGTCTCTGCAAACATCCCAATAACAAGAGAAGCGGCTATTGCTGTGAGAAGGTTAAATGCAAGCCAAGTAGCTCTCTTTTTTCCAGCTGGAAGGATCTCTTCATCCTCTTCCGCTTCATCATCAACACCGGCAAGATTATACATCTGCTCAGTTGCATGTTCATTTATAATGTCATACATATCATCTGAGGTAATTCGGCCAAGTAAAACCCCATAAGAGTTTACAATCGCTAAAACTGAAAGGTCATACTGCTCAAAAGTATGTACAACATCTTTAATGTCATCAATATCTTTTGCTTTTATCGGTTCAAAGTTCTCATCACTTGCATCTATATTGGCAATGACAGTT
>Ga0256826_1001601_pt1 | contig 14023 bp, 15 predicted proteins | sample CV79metaG_FD_185975 | JGI IMG/M metagenome (GOLD analysis project Ga0256826, IMG submission 185975) | Hydrothermal vent microbial communities from East Pacific Rise, Pacific Ocean - CV79 | ecosystem: Environmental > Aquatic > Marine > Hydrothermal vents | place: Pacific Ocean: East Pacific Rise...
TACCTGCGTTTACTAGTGAAGTGTTGTATGCTCTTGTCACCATTGTACAATTTTGGTTTGGCATTATTTGGAGTGTAAGTGTTTTACTTTCACTTTTTCGTGGAATGAAGTATATATTTAACAGTTGCAGTGGAGGGCTCTCTTTGGAGTTACTTACATGTCCAAAAGAAGAAAAGAGTACTCCTATAGAAGTTGTAGGCTATGGAGACTTAGTGAAGGTCTGGCGAAAGTGGTTTTTACTACTTATATGGCTTGTTGCCTCGCAGATGGTAATTGTACTCATACTCTTTTATATCTTAGGAAGTGAAGATATTTTTGAATGGTTTAGTGTGTATACTCTTTATGCTTTTATTTTAGTTGCAGGGTACTTCTCTTTTATAGTTCTTAGTGCGAGATGTAAACGTGTAAGGATTTCAAAGTGTTGATTTTTTTAGACTTAGAAACTACGGGATTAGAAGTCTCTGATAAAATCTGTTCAATTGCTCTTATTGATGAGAGTAAAGCTCTCTATGAACTCATCAACGAAGGAAAGAAAATTCCTTCTGAGGCATCAAGTATTCATCATATAACAAATGAGATGATAAAAGATAAATCAGCATTTAAAGTGAGTAAGGCTTTTAAGTACTTACAAGAGCACAATAATGAAGAGCATACTTTAGTGGCACACAACATCCAGTTCGATTTAAGTATGTTAAAAGAGGCTGGATTTATTTGGAAAGGTGACATTATAGATACACTCAGAGTGACTAAACATATTATTGCAGAATGTGAACTATTCAACTTACAGTTTCTTCGCTACGAGTTGAGACTTTACAAAGATGAAGTTTTACTTGCGGAGAAGTATGGAATTAAAGATGCTATAGTTGCACATAATGCATTGGGTGATGCTTTTGTATGTTTCTTGCTTTTTATGTATTTGAAAGAGATAGTTACTGAAGTTGAGATGAAAGAGTTGAGTTTTAAACATGTACTTTTAGAGAAGTTTGGTTTTGGAAAGTATAAAGGTCGTTATATCCAAGAGATATGTTTAAACGATAGCTCTTATGCGATGTGGCTTTTAAACGCTGCCGAAATAGATGAAGATATAAGATATAGTATAAACTACTATTTACAAGGATGATTATGAAAGTAGCAGTACAGTGTCACTCTCCCTTACTACAGAAGTCTCTAGAACTTTTTTTAGAGAAGTACCTTAGTTCTGTCACTAAGTGTGACATAATAGTACGAGATGAAGTGTGTTTAGAAGATGAAAAATGTTTCTCTATAGGAAGTGATGAAAAAGCAGACCTAAAGAAACCTTTTTCTAAAGCACAAATTATTTTAGCACTTGAAAAACGATATAAAAAGTTTCATAAAACTCCAGTAGAAGAAGAGAAGAGTGTTGTTGCTGAAGAGAAGGTAACACAAGTGAGTGAGATGGACTTTAGTATACTAGAGAAACGAATAGACTCTTTAACACAAGAGTACCAAGCAAATATAATAAGAGCAGTAAAAGCATTCTATGAAAAATAATCAGCAAAAATTTACAAAAAAAATAATAAGTGGAAAGTTTCGAGGTAAAGTTCTTAAACTTCCTAGTAAAACAACAACACGAAGTTCTAAGTCTATAGTTTTAGAATCATTTTTTAATACACTCCAGTTTGACATAGTAGATGCAAATTTTGTTGAGGTGTTTTCAGGGAGTGGCTCTATAGGTCTTGAAGCATTAAGCCGTGGGGCTAAGTCTATAATATTTATGGAAAAAGATAGAGATGCACTTAAAACACTCAAGTCAAATATTTCACAAACTGATCCAAGCTGCTGTAGTGTTTATGGTGGAGATAGCTTTTCAAATATAAACGCAGTAGTATCTAAACTAAAAAAAGAGGATGAAGAAGCTTTTTTTTATGTTGATCCTCCTTTTAGTATTAGAAAAGGAATGGAAGATATATATGACAAAACAATGAATCTTATAGCTTCTCTTCCTGAGGAGTGTGTGCGAATGATTATAGTTGAGCACATGACAGGCCTTGAAATTCCTGAAACTTTAGGAAACTTCTCACTTAAAAAATCGAAAAAATTTGGAAATACTACTCTCACATATCTAGAAGCTCTCTAAAGTGGAATAATATTTGCTATTTCTTGAGTAATTCAAGGATTTTCGATGAAATATTTTTTACTACTTTTACTACTATTATCCTCATTAAACGCAACAAAAATCAATGATGTATCAAATATCGTTGGTGTTCGGGAGAATCAGATTATTGGTTACTCTCTTGTTGTTGGTTTGGAAAAAACTGGAGATGGTACTACTTCAAAGTTTACACTTCAATCAATCTCAAACATGTTAAAAGCGATGAATATCGATATGAATCCTATTGATATAAAGTCTAAAAATGTTGCAGCAGTTGTTGTTACTGCTACGATGAAGCCTTTCGCTAGACAGGGTGATATGTTTGATGTAACCGTTTCTTCTATAGGTGATGCAAAATCACTAGAAGGCGGAACACTTCTTATGACACCTCTTAAAGGGGTAGATGGAAAGATTTACGCACTAGCACAAGGTTCTGTGAGTATAGGTGGACGTAATACCCGTGGTGGTGCTTTTTCTCATCCTACAGCTGGTACCGTGATTAATGGTGGTTTTATAGAACGTGAAATAAATATTAACCTATTTGATCAAGAGTATGCAACACTCTCCCTTAAAGAGGCTGATTTTAAAAATGCTGTTTCAGTACAAAAAGCGATAAATAGTTTCTATAATACACAAGTGGCTGTTGCAACAGACTCTAGAAGTGTAAAGCTTAAACGTCCTAAAAATCGTTCTATGATAGAGTTTTTAGCTGAGGTCCAAGATATAGATATGAACTATAAGCCTAAGAATAAAATTATTATAAATGAAAGAACAGGGACAATAGTTGCTGGGGTAGACATAGAGTTAAAGCCTATTATCCTAACTCATGGTGATATTACTATTAAGATAGTTGAACAAAAAAATGTTATTACACCTGCAGGAGCAATAGCAGTTGATAAAAACTTGGTAATAGGTCTCAATGAAAATGAGATCTATACAAAAGAGGGTACAACGACTGTAGCCAACCTAGTACGTTCTCTTCAAAAACTAGGAGCAACTCCTAAAGATATTATCTCAATACTTGAAGCTATGAAAAGTGCTGGAAGTATAGCAGCTGATCTGCAGGTGATGTAAGATGAGTTATGGAATGAACGCAATTAATGCACAGTCTCAACTTCTCACACAAAACTCTGCTATTCCAAAAATCAATCCAAATGTTGAGGATAAAGAACTTCGTGAACAGACCGATGCCTTTGAAGCAGTTATTATTAAAATGCTTATGGATAATGCAGCAAAGAATGAAAAAGACATGTTCTCTGCACAGAAAGATCCAGGGGATAAAATATATAAATCGATGTATAGAGATGAGCTCTCTAAAGCAAGTGCAGGAGGCTTTGGGTTCTCACAAATGCTATATGATTATTTAAGCAGAAAATAGGTCAAAAAAGGTGTAATATTTGTTAAGTAAATGAGATAATTGCCGATATAGAAGTATAAAGGATAAATTATGATTTCGCAAACAAATAACTCAGCTCTTCGTGCCGCTTATCCAAACAAGGTTAATGAATCTAAAGAGCCAAAACAAGCAAGTGTCTCCTCTCAAAATGAGACAAGTAAAGTAGAAGAACTGAAAGAGTCTATAGACTCTGGAGAGTATAAAGTAAATATTCAAGCACTATCTGAAAAGATGGCAGATTCTTTACTTTAAATAAAAAATAAAAGTAAAACAGGAGTTAGATATGTTATCTCATCATTTACAAAATGCCTTAAACGACTTAAGAGATATTATAAATATTACAAAATCTGACATAGAAGATATAAAAAAGGCTGAGCATGATACTCAGTTCGATCGCTTACCACTTAAAGAAGAGAAACTCAAAAGTTTTGAAGCAAAAAAAGCAATTATAGATCATGAGATATCTTCGTTAATGACATCTAACCCTGAGACAGAACTTCCAAAACTTCTTAATGAAGAACAACATCAACTACTCGACCAACTTAAAGTTGAATTAAATAATTTAAGAGAAGTGAATAAGCACTATGCAAAACTCGTTTTAGTTGTGAGTAATCTTTACAATACATTTTTAGAGAGATTAGTCCCAACAGAAATGCAAGGATATGATAAGGTAGCATCTAAAACCCCATCTATCTTAGAAGTGAGAGTGTAAAATGCCTTCTATTTTTAACACATTAAATATTGGATACACCGGACTAAATGCAGCACAAGTAGGTATAAATACTACAGGTCATAATATTGTTAATGCAGAAACTGAAGGATATACTAGACAAAGAGTTATCCAAGCTGCTCAAACACCTCTTTTTACATCTTCAGGTAATATTGGTAATGGAACGGATATTCAAGATATTGCAAGAGTTTTTGATAATTTTGTTTTTGACAGATATACAAGTGTCTCTTCTGATAAAGCTTATACAGAATTTACACAACAGACACTAGAAGAGCTCTCTACATATTTTCCTGAAATTGATGGTGTAGGTATAAAAGCTGACTTAACAGAGTATTATGACATGTGGCAAACATTTGCTGATAATCCAGATAATAGTGCAATAAAAGTTGCTTTAGCAAAACAGACAGAGACACTCTCTCAACATATAACACAAACCCAAACACAAGTGAAATCCTTACAAATGACACTTAATGACCAACTTGTCACAGATGTTAACCAAGTAAATGATTTGGCTGAGCAATTAGCACACTTAAATGCTTCAATTGATGAAGCAGAAGCAGGTGATGTATACACTGCAAATGACCTACGAGATAGAAGAAATGTCATTGAACGAGACTTAGCTAGACTTATCGGTTCAACAGTAAATTCAGGTCAACTAGAGTCTAATATTCAGATTGACAGTAATGCAAATATTAAGACAGGAAGTTATACTTTAAGTGTTAATGGTTTTAATATTGTCGATGGAAATACATTTCATCCAATACATATTTCAAATGCAGATAATAAAGATGGTTTTTATGAAATATCATATGAGAGACAAGATGGTGTTCTTATCCCTATGGAAGAGTCTATTAGAGATGGTAAAATAGGGGCAATATTTGATCTTCGTGGAGGGACTATTGACTCAACAACAGGAGTTCCTACTAATGGAACTGTTCAAAATGTTGTAGCACAAATGGATGCTTTTGCAAAAGGTATTATCGAAGCAACAAATAACCTTTATGCAGCTGCTTCGACGGTTAAAATGGAGTCAAATCCACAAGAGATAGATCCTCTTGCTTCACTTGTAAGCTCTGGTGTAAATATAAACGAGGGAGCATTTGAGCTTGTTGTTTATGATATAGATGGGAACGAGGTAGCTAGAAGAAGCATAGATATAAATACTGGAACATCAATGAGTGGTCCTATAAACTCAAACTCAATAGAGGGTCAAATTTTAGCTAAAAAAGATGACAATAATGATGGGAATGGAAATAATGATATTGATGATTTTATCTTTTTTAATTATCAACAATCTGCGGATGGAGTAACAAGGTTAGAACTTGGGATAAAGAGTCTCCCTGCATCACAAGGTTATACTTTTGGTTTAGAAGATACATTAACAAGTGCTGAGTACTCATCTGGTACAAATTTTGCAGGTGCATTGGGAATGGGTCGGTATTTTGATGGTGACAGTGCTTCAAATATTGATTTAAATTTAACATTAAAAGATAATCCAACTAAAATTGTTGCAGGTTTCTCAGGAACAGCAGGAGATAACAGAGTAGCACTAAGTATGGTCCAACAACAGTTTGAAAAATATGAGTTTGATGTTGCTGATGAATCTTACGATACCACAATTTATGGTATGTTTGATATTACATCTACATATGTTGGTATTTCAACTAATGCAGCGATTTCGAAAAATGAGACAACTACAACACAGTTTAATGCTGTACAACTTGAATATTATGCAGTTTCAAAAGTAAGTATTGACGAAGAACTTACAAATCTTATTAAATACCAAACATCTTATGGTGCTGCAGCTAAGGTTATAAGTACGGTTGATCAGATGATGCAGACACTTTTAGGCATAAAACAGTAAGTGTTTCCTACATTTAGTATACTTATTCTCTCTTCTATATTTATATTCTCATTTTTTGGTGGTTTTGTCTATCATAATGATGCATACACACTTCACTCTCATGCCATTTTGCTTTCACCATCTTTTGAGTATGTATTGGGAACTGATAGATTAGGGAGAGATATTTTAGCAAGGTTGATAGAGGGTGGAAAAGTCTCTCTAATTATAGGTGTAGGAAGTGCTTTTATAGCTTCTTTAATAGGACTCCTATTGGGCTCCATTGCAGGCTATAAAAAAGGCTTAGTTGATAAAATGTTTATAGTAGTTGTAGATATATTTTTAACTTTTCCTACTTTCTTTTTACTTTTAGCACTTGTGAGTTATGTAAATGCCTCTGCTTGGATTCTTATAGTAATTATTTCTATTACAGGTTGGATGACTACGGCAAGACTTATTCGTGCGGAGAGTTTTAAAATAACATCACAACCTTTTATAAAAATTCTTAACATTGCAAAAGTTAAAAAAATAAAAATTCTATTGAAATATTATGCACCAATATTAGCACCAATTTACTTTGTAAGTTTTACATTTGGGGTAGGTGGTGCTATACTCGCTGAATCTTCTCTTAGTTTTTTAGGGCTTGGAATTGTAGCCCCTCAAATGAGCTGGGGAACAATTTTAAGTGGGGGCAAAGATGTTGTTGAAATAGCATGGTGGGTAAGCTTTTTCCCAGGTCTTATGATATTTTTAGTAACATTTTCACTTATAAACATATCAAACTATCTGCAGCAATTAACAAATAAAAAACAGATACAAAACTAAAGGGTATATAATGAATGAACATAAAGTAGGATATTTTTTTATTGTTATGGCGAGTGTTGTAGTTGTTTTAGCTGGAGTAAAGAGTGCTTCGGCCATTTTAGTTCCATTTTTACTTTCACTTTTTATAGCTATTATTCTTGCTCCCGTTTTTAACTTTTTTAAATCAAAAAAGGTTCCAGAAGGCTTAGCTTTAATCTTTGTTGTGAGTATTTTCATAGTCGCTTTAGGTTTAGTTGCAAAGCTTATTGGGACATCTGTAACAGACTTTAGTGCAAATATAAACATGTACTCGCAACAACTTTCTATGTATTATAACTCATTAGCTGGTTATGCTGATAAATTTGGGATAGATCTTCCCGTGGAAGAGTTCTCAACTCTTGTAGATTCTAAGCGTATTATGACATTTGGCACTACTCTACTTCAAAGTGTTGGTTCAATGTTTACAAATGGTTTTGTAATTATACTGACCGTAGTTTTTATGCTACTTGAATCTGGGAACTTTGTTAAAAAAATTGATTTTGCTGATGGAAGTCGTGATACTATTATTCATATAAAAGAGATATTAGAAAAAATAAAGCACTATATGGTTTTAAAAGCCTTAGTATCACTTCTCACCGGATTTTTAGTCTGGATTGCATTATTACTAATTGGTACCGACTATGCCTTTCTTTGGGCTGTACTTGCCTTTATGTTCAACTTCATTCCAAATATAGGTTCAATTATTGCAGCAGTACCAGCTGTGTTAATTACATTAGTGCAGTTAGGTAGCTTAAGTGCACTATTTGTCACTCTCGTATATGTAGCAGTTAATATTGTTATAGGATCTATATTAGAACCTAAAGTGATGGGGAAAGGTCTAGGTCTGTCTACTCTTGTTGTTTTCCTATCACTACTATTTTGGGGCTGGTTGCTTGGAATAGTAGGCATGTTACTCTCAATTCCACTAACAATTATGGCAAAAATTGCTTTTGATGCAAATGAAAATACAAAATGGATTTCTGTCTTGCTCGGCAGTGGAGAATATTTAAACAAAAAAAAGATATAATATTAAATAAAATTTCAGTTAAAAGTGTAAGGAAAAGTCAGTGATTTTAATGATAGATAACTATGATAGTTTTACATATAATATAGTGCAGTATTGTAGAGAACTTGGTGCTGACTTGAAAATAATCAGAAATGATGAGATGAGTATTAGTGAGATTGAGAAACTATCTCCTCAAAAAATTATAATCTCTCCTGGCCCAGCTTCACCTGATGAGGCAGGTGTAACACTTGAGGTTATCAAATATTTTGCAGACAAGTTACCTATATTAGGTATCTGCTTAGGTCATCAAAGTATTGCTCAAGTTTTTGGAGGGGATATTGTTCGTGCGGAAAATATGATGCATGGCAAGACTTCAATAATGAAACAAAGTTCTTCATGTGTGATATTTGAAAACTTACCTCAAGAGTTTTGTGCTACTCGTTATCACTCCTTAATTGTAGATAAAAAAACTCTACCTTCTATTATCGAAGTGACTGCATATAGTAGTGATGATGATGAAATAATGGCCTTAAAAATTAAAGATAAAGCGATTTATGGAGTACAATTTCACCCTGAGTCTATAATGAGTGAGTATGGACATGAAATTATAGGAAACTTTTTAAAACTATGACATCTAAATACATCTTCTTTATTCTTATTGGAGTAGATGCCCTCATCCTTTTTTTACAAACTTCTCAAATATCAATATCTTACGAAGAAGCAAGTCTCGTATATGGAAGTTTTTCTCCTTTACAACAACTGATTAAATTCTCCCTAACTCTTTTTGGAAATAATGATTTAGGCCTGCGTTTTGTAATGATTGTATTCCATATTTCAAGTGCTATCTTGATGTACCTTATCTCATTTCGTTATATAGATGAAAAAAGAGATCGTTTATGGCTACTATTTATCTTTCTTCTTCTTCCTGGTATTGTTAGCTCTGCAATTATTGTAAACTCTGCCGGAGTTATAATATTTGGGCTTCTGTTATTTGTATACTTAAGTGAAAAAATAGCTCAAAAATATTTAAATATACTTCTTTTATTATATTCGGTAACAGATATAGGGTTTGCTTATCTCTTTTTAGGTTTAAGTGTATATTATTTTTTAACAAAGAGAAAAATATTGTTTATATATATGATAACACTCTATATGTTAACAAGTTTTTTATATGGTTTTGAAGTAACTGGTTCTCCAAGCGGACATTTCTTGGATACTATAGGTGTATATAGTGCTATCTTCTCACCAATAATTTTTATATATCTTTTTTACTCCTTATACAGAAAGTACTTATTATCTCAAGTGGATATGTTATGGTATCTATCTTCAATAATACTTATTTTATCTTTAATCCTTTCTTTTAGACAGAGAATACCACTGGAACATTTTGGACCATATCTTATTATAGCCCTTCCTATTGCAGCCCAATCTTTTATAAGTTCGTATCGTGTTCGATTGAAAATATTTAGAACACCGTATAGAGTAGCATTTATAGTTTCACTTGTATTTTTACTTCTTAATACCTTTGTAGTACTTTTTAATAAAGAACTTTATAGGGTAATAGAAAATCCAAGAAAGCACTTTGCCTATGAAATGCATGTTGCAAAAGAGTTGTCAGAAAAACTAAAAAAAGACAAAATCACTTGCTTAGTAACAGATGTGAAAATGCAAGAACGCTTACGCTTTTATGGCATCAAAAAATGTAAAAGTATTTGTTTAATTCAAAAGAAAGTGAATGACATTAATAAGAATGATGTTACTATCAGTTACAAAAACAGAGTTGTCTACCGTGCGAATGTTACAAAAATAAACAATCTATAAATCAGTTTAATAGTAAGTATAAACGCAAGATATAAATTAATGAGTTTATGCTAGAATGTCTTTTAAATATTAAAACAGGGAGTTTCTATGGCTCAAAAAGCGATACGCGAATATGATGCTAAGTCTATCTTAGCGAAACATTGGGATAAGTATTTTCCAGACTTTACTTATGCATACGAGACTGTTATGGTTCAAAATGGATCAGAACTAAAAAAAGCTGCAAAAACTGCATCTTGGTTAAATGAAAAAAAATTAGTTGCAAAACCAGATATGTTATTTGGTAAACGTGGTATGAATGACTTAGTTCTTTTTAGAGATACTAAGCCAGGTGATGTGTCTTTAGCGAAAGCTGCTTCTTGGATAGATGAAAAATCTACTGGCGATCAGAGTGTTTACTTCTCATTTGATGGTGACAAACCTACTGGTGAGCCATCTGTAGATAAACTAACTAACTTTATTGTTGAGCCATTTACTCCTCATGAACAATCTGAAGAGTACTATGTTTCTGCAACATGTGTAGGTGACAATGATGTTATCTATATGTCTGCAGAAGGTGGTATCGCTATTGAAGAGAACTGGGATGAAAAAGTTATTGAAGTGTCATTTCCAATTACTGCAACTGAAGATGAAATCGCAATAGCAATTCGTGCAAATGTGCCTAAAGATGTAGCTAATGAAAATAAGGAAAACTTTGCTGAATTTTGTATTGGTTTCTTTAAAGCATACCGTGAGTTAAACTTCGCATACCTTGAAATCAATCCTTTTGTAATGCAAGGAAACAAAATTGAGCTTTTAGATATGGTTGCAAAACTAGATGATACTGCTGGTTTTATGATGGTAGAAGAATGGGGTAACGTTGAGTATCCTACTGCATTTGGTATGGAAGCTAAATCTCCAGAAGTTGAAGCAATTGAAGAAGCTGATGCTAAAACTGGTGCGTCACTTAAGCTAACACTTCTTAAACCAGAAGCTAGAATCTGGACAATGGTTGCCGGTGGTGGTGCGTCTGTTGTTTATGCGGATACTATTGCTGATATGGCTGGAATCGATGATCTCGCTAACTACGGTGAGTACTCTGGTGGTCCAACTACTGGTGAGACTAAGTTTTATGCAGAGACTCTTCTTGACTTAATGACAAGAGAAAAAGATGCTTCAGGACGTGGAAAAGTTATGATTATTGGTGGTGCTATCGCTAACTTTACTGATGTTGCAAAGACTTTTACAGGTATTATCCAAGCATTTGAAGTATATGCAGACAAGATGAAAAAAGTTGATCTTAAAATTTACGTTCGTCGTGGAGGACCTAACTATGAAAAAGGTCTTAAAGATATTAAAGAAGCTGCTGACAGACTTGGTTTATACATCGAAGTTTACGGACCAGAAACGCATGTTACAGATATCGTGCGTATGGCACTAGAGAAGTAAGGAGAAATAATGGAACAACTATATACTAAAGACACACAAGCGATTTTTTGGAATAACAATAAAACTGCTATTCAAAGAATGCTAGATTACGATTATACTATTCAAAGAAAGACTCCATCTGTTGCTGCAATTGTTGCACCTACAAGTGGAAATAAGTTCGAGAAATTCTTCTTCGGACCTGATGAAGTTATGATTCCTCTTTTCAAAACGACTGCTGCTGCGAAAGATGCTCAGCCTCAAGCTGATGTACTTTTAAACTTTGCATCGTTTAGAACTGCTTACGATGTAACTATGGAAGCACTTGAAATTGGTGGTTTTTCATCTATGATGATTACTGCTGAAGGAATTCCTGAGCGTTTAGCTCGTGGTATGAATCAAACTGCTCGTGAGAAAAATGTAACTATTATTGGTCCTGCGACTGTTGGTGCTATCACTCCTGGTGCATTCAAAGTTGCTAACATTGGTGGTACTATTACTAACATCGTTAACTCTAAACTTCACCGTGCAGGTTCTTGTGGACTTGTAACTCGTTCAGGTGGACTTTTCAATGAGCTTTCAAATATTATTGCAATAAATGCAGATGGTATTGCTGAAGGTGTTGCTATTGGTGGTGATAGATTTGTTGGATCAGTCTTCATTGATAATATGCTTAGAATGGAAAAAAATCCAGCTGTTAAGTACATGATTCTTCTTGGTGAAGTTGGTGGTACTGAAGAGTATAAAGTAATTGAAGCTATTAAATCTGGTGCTATTACTAAACCTGTTATTGCTTGGTGTATCGGTACGATCGCTAAGTATTATGATTCTGGTGTTCAGTTCGGTCATGCAGGTGCATCTGCAAATGGCGAAATGGAAACTGCTGACTATAAAAATAATGCAATGAGAGAAGCTGGTATTCATGTGCCAGATTCATTTAATGATTTACCAGAAATTATCTCTGCAGTTTATCATGAACTTCATGCTGAAGGTGTTATAAAAGATATTCCAGAGCCTCCAATGAGTACATGCCCAACAGTAAGAAGAAGTAAAGAATTTATATGTACAATTTCTGATGATCGTGGTGAAGAGTGTACTTATGCTGGTTTCCCAATTTCTAGTGTTGCAACACCTGATACTGGCAAAGGAATCGGTGATGTTATTTCACTTCTATGGTTCAAAAAGCAGTATCCAAAGTGGGCTACAGACTTTATTGAAACTGTAATCAAAACTGTTGCTGACCATGGTCCTGCAGTTTCTGGTGCGCACAATGCAAAAGTAACTGCTCGTGCTGGAAAATCAGTAGTTGAGTCTCTAGTAACGGGTCTTTTAACAATTGGTCCACGTTTTGGTGGTGCTATTGATGGTGCAGCTAAGTACTTCAAACATGCAGATGACAATAACCTTGACCCTAAAGCTTTTTTAAAGTATATGAAAGGCGAAGGTGTGCCTATCCCAGGTATTGGTCACCGTATTAAGTCCCTTAAGAATCCAGATTTACGTGTAACTGGTCTTATGAATTTTGCAGCTGATAATTTTCCAGCAACTCCACTTCTTGATTATGCAAGAACAGTTGAAGCATTAACAACTTCTAAGAAAGAAAATCTTATCTTAAATGTTGATGGTACTATTGGTATCTTAATGGTAGATATGTGGAGAGCATTAGGTTACTCAGAGAATGAAATCAATGAGTTTATTGAATCAGGTACCCTTAATGCCTTTTTTATCGTTGGTCGCTCTATAGGTTTTATCGGTCATGTACTCGATGAAAAACGTCTTGCAATGCCAATGTACAGACACCCAATGGATGATATCCTTTACGATGTTCCAGAAGCAGAGAAACTCTAATTAATTCTTTGTTCTTCTAAGAAGAGTTTATTCTCTTCTTAGAAATTATTTATTTCCCCTTTTTCCCTTCCAAGTTAAAAACTTTTTTTTTCCCCATTTTTTAGATATACTTAAAGTATGAAAAAAGCATTTACAATGATAGAACTTGTGTTTGTAATAGTAGTTATAGGTGTATTATCAGCTGTAATATTACCCAATACAAAAACAAATCCTGTTCAAGAAGCCGCAATACAATTAGTCTCACATATTAGGTATACACAACATCTTGCAATGGTTGATGATAAATTTGATGCAACTGATGGAAATTGGTATAAAAAAAGATGGCAAATAGTTTTTGTGCAACATGCAGAGGCAAGTAGTGTACCTGCTTATACTATTTTTTCAGATACTTCTAATGGAAGTACAGGTGATGCGAACGAACTTGAGATAGCACTAAACCCTGTTAATGTTACACAACGAATGACAGGAGGACATAGTGGTTCAGTCAAGCTAGATATTAGAGATAGTAGGTTTGTTGGAATGCGTAAGTTGAATTTAGGTTTAAGTTATGGTATAACAAGTATTACTATGTCTAACAGTTGTAGTGTAAGTGGTAGTAGACGAATTGCATTCGATCATGTAGGTCGACCCATAAGGGGTAGTCTTGGAGCGGCAGGTGGAGGTGGTAATGCACAATCGTATGAAAATAATAATTTAATCCAAGCTGATTGTATTATTACTTTAACAGATGGTATAGAAAGTACATTAATTAGAGTAACAAGAGAAACCGGATACACATGTGTATTGAATGCAACAGCAACTGCATGTATATAAGTCCATTAATCAATAAAGAGTCCTATGATATGGACTTTTTAGCTTTTTCTTTTTAATAAGACCTGGAAATTTCAAAATTTCAAAACAACTCCCCGACAACTTAAGCAAACTCTAAGCATCATAACCCTATAATTCCCATCCACAAACAGAGACACCTTGTTTAAAAGGTTACGAATCTTCGAGTTGAAGATTAAGAGATTATGTTTGAGATC
>Ga0256826_1001602_pt1 | contig 14019 bp, 6 predicted proteins | sample CV79metaG_FD_185975 | JGI IMG/M metagenome (GOLD analysis project Ga0256826, IMG submission 185975) | Hydrothermal vent microbial communities from East Pacific Rise, Pacific Ocean - CV79 | ecosystem: Environmental > Aquatic > Marine > Hydrothermal vents | place: Pacific Ocean: East Pacific Rise...
CCATCTAGATTTGACTCATCCATTGGGATTGGCAAACTCTTTTTACTTTTCTCCACATTGAGCACTGTTTCAAAGATATTTCTAAGACCTTCTTGAATATATTGCCCCATGCTGTGTAAATCCGTTGTATTGCTAACTCCGGCAGGAAAGATTCCTTTATTTTCTTTTCCTTCGCTTTCGCCATAAAGTTGTTTCCACCACTCTGTTAAATAATAAAGTGTGGGCAGATAATTGACCATTATTTCGGTAGTTTTTCCACTATTATAAAGAGCATTACGAGTGGCAGCATAAAGTGCAATAGGGTTTTCGTCTATATTGGATGTGGTCTTGTTAAACTCTTGCATCTCAACAGCTCCTTTAACTAATTGATGAATATTGAAACCCGCAACAGCAATAGGTAATAAACCAACCGGAGTTAAAACGGAGTATCTTCCTCCTACATCATCAGGTACCACATAGGTTTTATAAGCTTCTCTATCTGCCAGTGTTTTAAGAGCCCCACGCGACTTATCTGTAATCGCAATAATTCTTCCGGCTGCTTCCTGCTTACCATATTTTGCTTCAATATGGTTTTTTATAATTCTAAAAGCCAAAGCCGGCTCTGTTGTAGTTCCAGATTTACTAATTACTGTTACAGCATAATCATACTTATCTAAAACATCCATTAGATCAACCATATAATCTTCGCTTATATTTTGTCCTGCATAGATTATTTTGGGTCTGTCTGATTTTTGAAAAGCTGAGAACTGGTGCTGGAGAGATTCAATCACTGCCCTGGAACCCAAGTAAGAACCTCCAATACCAATCACTACAAATACATCTGCTTTTTTGGCCAAAGCATCAGCATCTGCTTTAATTTCGTCTAAAAACTCCGTACTTAAAGAGCTAGGCAAATCCACCCAACCTAAAAAATCATCCCCTTTACCTGTTTTGTTCAATAAGTTTTCATGATGCTTACTCAGATTATTCTGAAAGGCATTTATTTGTTCTTTACTCACAAAGCCTAAAGCTCTATTTATATCTAATTGGATGTTTATCATGTTATTAAAATTTTAATTCCGTCAATAATCTTAAGAAATAAAGATACAAAAAAACCGATTAAAAAATATTCAATCGGTTTTTTTCTCATTTTGGATTAAAAAGCTCTTTTTATCTATTAATTAGAATTTTAAAATGCTCTTTCACCTTACTGTTTTCAATATCTATCATATAATTCCCGGGAGGCAGCTCAGAAAGATCGAGGCTCGTCTTATCAAATCCTTTATCTATTTTATCTTCAAGTATTAAAGCTCCTGAAAGGGCAGTTACTTTTATAATAACAGGCTCTATCAAAGTATAAGGCATTTCAATAAACACCAGACCGTTTGAAGGGTTAGGATAAAGTTTGATACTTTGTTCAGTTTCTACAGAGCTAACAGCAATTGGAAGTATTTCAATGTTCATAGTTCTCATATCACTACTTCCGCAAAAATTTTCTGCTCTTACACCTAATACTCCTGATGATGCACCCATTGGGAAAGAAATACTTACTACAGGAGTCCCAGATCCGCTATTTAAAATCCAGCTTGGGTCCAATGTCCATTGATAAGAATCTGCCCAGCCTACTTCATCTATTTCGTAAGTTTCTGTTTGTGTTTCCATAACGGCATTCAATCCCATGATATCATTTGGGATACTTGGTATATACCCAATGCCAACTCCTAAAACAGAAGTTGATGATAATCCACAGCTATTTTGAGTATGTACCGTTACATATCCGGTCTCCGCATTATTAAAAAAGTCAACCAAAATACTCGCTGTTCCCAATCCACTAACAATTTCTGCATTATCAGGCAATGTCCAGGTATAAGAATCTGCATCTTCCATTTCTGAGATTGAATAGGCTACATTTTCATCACCTGCACAAACTTCAGTTGCGCCGCTTATTTCACCGGGATCTCCTAAAACATGAGTAGACATAACGGTCAGAACTTCTGCAGGGCTTTCACCACACATATTACTGGCAGTTACGCTAATATTGCCATCAAGAGTACCAACAGTAACTGTGATAGAATTAGTAGTACTTGTACCTGTCCAATCCTCTGGCAGAAGCCAAGAATAGGTGGCACCATCATCTAGAGTAACACTATAAGTTTGAGTACTGGCTTCGCAAGGAGATTCATCACCAGTTATTGCATCTGGTTGAAAAGGGATATTATTCACTTCAACAAAAAGATTTTGCGAGGGCCCTACTCCACAACCATTAGCCGGAAATACTATAATATCGCCACTTGTATTTCCTACTGTGACAGTAATTTCATTTGTCAAACTAGCACCCGACCATCCAGAGGGTAATAACCAAGTATACTCAAGTCCGGCTTCCAGATTAACAGAATAGTTCTCGCTTGCTCCTTCACAAACTAAAACACTTCCGGTTATGGGGTCAGGCTGAGAGGGAACACTACCCGAAACATCAATAAAGGCAGTTTGTGCCGGCCCACTACCACATAAGTTTGTTGGGATTACACTAATCTCGCCACTACTGCTCCCCACACTTACTGTGATTGAATTCGTAGTGCTATTTCCTGTCCATCCTGCCGGCAAATTCCAAGCATAGGTAGTTACAGCAGGGTCGTTCGGAACAGAGTATGTTTCTGTAGCACCGTTACAGCTGGTAAAATCGCCAATGATGTCATCAGGTTGATTGGGACCTATATTGGAGACTTCAACAGCTAAGCTTTGAGCTGTTCCTATACCACATTCATTACTTGGTGTTACACTTATATTTCCATCATTTGAACCAATTGTTACACTAATAGTATTAGTAGAGCTAGATCCTGTCCACCCGGATGGTAGTGCCCAAGTATAGGTATCAACAAATGAGTCATTATTAACGGTATATACTTCTGTAGTGCCCTCACATACTTGCGTATTCCCGGAGATTGCAGATGGTTGATCGGGAATAAAGGAAGGAACTACGATAACAGATTGCTCGGTACCAGCTCCACAACTATTAGCTGGAATAACTGAAAGATAGCCTTCAAATTGACCAACTACTACAGTTATATTATTGCTTGTACTACTACCTGTCCAAGTTGCCGGTAAGGACCAAGAATATGAATCTACATTTGCATCATTTGTTACCGTATAGATTTGTGTACTTCCCTCACAGGGATTTAAATCGCCTGAAATAGTAGATGGTTGTTCAGGAACGTCCATATTAACGAGGTTGGCTGCACTAGACAAGCCCGACATTTGCCCATCTTTTTCAACTTTCCCTCGGTAAATCCCATCGGTTATCCCTAAAAAATCATGTGATGTTGCGTCTTCAGTTACACTGGAAATAACAGTTCCATCGTTTTGTGTTAAATAAAAAGTTTGTATTCCTGATTGATCACTACTAATGGTTATAGTTCCGGTGGAGCAACCCGGAGTTGCAAGAATACTTGCTGAGGGTACCACTAAATTATTTGTTATTGAAATATTGTCTATAAACCAATCGTCTCCATCGTCATTTTCCATAACAAAGGCAATATAAATATCCTGACCGGTATATGCTCCAAGATTAATAGTTTGTTCGGTATAGGAAGTTCCAAAGTCTGATTCATCCCAAAATTCTTGAGTAATAAAACTGTTTGGGTCTGTTTGCGATGTAGTGGAAATTCTAATTGAATAATTACTGTTGAACTCTAAATCGTAGCTTTGCTTTTGGTAGAATGAAAGTGTGGAGAGTGCATTAATACTGATTAATGGGCTTACTAACCAATCTTCTGCTAAACCGCCAGTTACATCTTCGTATCTAACAAATGCAGCCTTAACTCCTTGTTGTGGATCGGTAACAGCCATCCAGTCATAAACTGTCCCCAAACCATTGGTTCCCCGGTATGATGTCCAACAAGCGGGAGGAAAATCAGCTGACTCAAAATCTTCTGCAAAAGGTAAGCTCATAGCACTTCCACAGCTTGTGGTAAAAACTTTTTCCTGCCCATAACTTGTTCCATTTGAATTAATAGCATAAGCTTTCAAATAATAAGTAGTGGAAGAATTTAAGCCGGAAATATTTGATGTAAATTCACCAATCCCCGAACCTGAAATCACCTTACTATCGTTAACTGTAGGTGAAGGAAGTGTACTATAAACAAATCCTCTTTCGCTAACAGTTTGTCCATTTTCGGAGACTACTTCCCCAGAAGCTTCTACTGAATTATCTCCGATATTAGTAGGATCATTAGTAATAACGATAGGCCCGTTGGTAATGCCACTAACTATAAGTGAATAGTTTTGTGATCCTCCATTAAGAGTTCCCTCATGAGTAATGTGTATAGTATATTCACCGGCAACAGGATTCGCAAGGTATATTTTTTCAACATTATCAACATCATTATCTCCTGTTGTAGCTGCTGCAGAAGGATTATCTTTATCCAGCATATAAGGAAAATAAGTATTTGAATTTCCAATGAGCCTCATGTCCAAATCATTTACCAGCATAGGATCTGGCGGATCTAAACCAGCCGCAGGAGGAGTTCCGGCGGGATCAGTCCAAACGATAGTAACTGCTAATGGCTCTGTACCAGTTGCGCTTATATTTAAATCATAATCTACACCAGTATAGTTCTCTTCATTAATTAAAGCTGAGATATTTCTATCAGAAATAAGCTGAGCAGCAGTTTCTGCATTCAATAATCCCCAACCAAACATATAATCAGGGCCCGCATCCGGTCCACATTCATCTGCAGTATGAATAACCAAAGCCTTTAAAGTAGCAGACTTCATATAACTTGCATTCAAATTAAAATAGTGCTGTTGAAGTAATAATAATGATCCTGTTACATTTGGAGCAGACATAGAAGTTCCGCTTAAACTACCGTAGTCACTATTATTTCCATCCAGTGCCGAGTATAAGCCAACACCATTACCGCAGATATCGGGTTTAATTCTACCATCATCCGAGGGTCCCCAACTACTAAACCCAGACATCACAACATCGTTTGGGTCACCTTGATAACCACCGGCTACATCTTGTACAGCGCCTACTGTTAATATGTTTTTAGCGTTCCCTTTAATTGGAATACAGTCGTAAGGTCCATCTTGTGGATAAGCTCCTCCAGCGGGTCCATCTCCTCTATCATTTCCAGCTGATTTTACAATTAAATAGTAAGGGGCATTATAGGATATTAAATCCCAAGCTTGAGCAGCTGTCCCATAAAATCCAAACTTCCAATCTTCTTGATTACTAATGCCTTCGTCACCAGCCCATTGCCAAGATGAACCATTCCACCACCAACCAGTTACAAAGCCATATGAATGATTAGAAATAAGCAAACCATTAACAGCTTCTGTAGCCATTTCAGCATCATCATCATTCCAGTCGTAGGCATTTATACTCGCATTATAAGCCATGCCTTTTGCTTGTGCCTGAACACCGCCTGCAATAATAGTTCCGGCTACATGTGTTGAGTGATAATGGGTAGATGAAGGTGAATCCATTTGATTAATTCTACTTGTTCCAGTATTATTGAACTCCTGATGGCTTGCTAACACTCCGCCACCATCCCATTCACCAGCTAGCATATTGGTTCCATCTAAAGATAAGCCTAGTGCACCTCCACTATACAATTCATTGGTTGATAATGAAATTGCAGCATCGGCATTACAGGTAGTATAATATATTGGCTTTCCAGATTCACTAATGCTTTGCAACTCCAGAAAGGAGTTCTTGGTTTTAATAATTTCTTTCCAAGAATTATCTTTTGCTTTGAGTTTAGCAATTGCTTTTTTCTTTTCAGCTATTCTTTTAAACTCTTTGGCCTTTTGCTTTAAAAAGCTTGTGTTTGTTTCCTTCAATATATCCTTGTTGGCATTATTTTGGGCAAAAATTATACTCGCCGTTAGGATGAGTAGAATAAGTATTTGTATTTTTCTCATTTCATTAATTTTAAATATAATCTATTCACTTTACCAATTCTTATTATTAAGTGAAAACATGCTGTAAAAGTAAGCATTTAAGAAAACAGTTTTCACTCATTTAGCATTAAAAGATAAATAAAAGATATTTTACAATAATGCCTATTCATTGATTTTATGTGGCATTAAAATTGTTTAAATTTGCGCCATGAAAAAAAGAATACTTTATTTGTTTTTTATTCTTACATCAATTTCAATAATAAGTTCATGTTCAATGGAAAGACAATTGGCTTTACAATTTGTTGAATATCAAGGAAAACAAACGCCTGTGATGCTTGTACCACCTCCACTTTTGTATATGTTTAATAATAAGCCATTGCAAAATATTACTTATGACAAAACAATAGATTTGGACTCACTGAGCTTCTACGAAACTGAATTTCTACAATATCTTTCCGACAGTATTTTCCTAGAAAACTATATGAATTCATTCATTTCGGATTGTAGAGATTATGGTTTCAAGGTTTTTTTGCCAAACGATATCAATACTTTTCTCGATAGCCAAAATGCAGCATATATCATACATTTTGCACAAATGGAACTTAGTGAAGATACAATTGCTTGGGAGGTTGAAGAACAAGTAAATTTTACTAAAACAAAACGTATAATACCCATTAACAGCATCTCTTTAAGCACTTGGTTTGAAATATCTGAAAAAGATTCTAGTTCCTATCAAGTATATTATGATGAACAAAGCATTACTGATGAAACTTATGGCGATTATAGACAGGAATTATGGAGTATGGATATTGTTTATGACTACACAGTATTTAAATTAGATCAAGAAGATATTTATGAATTTGCAAGTGATTTGGGATCACTTCATGCATCTTATCTTTACGATTTAATTCTTAATACTTATATTTGGAATCATATTGCTGAGGATAGAAAAGGTCCTTATATTTATTTACATTATAATCACGAGTATCACTCAGTGGAAGCCGCAGATGAAGCATTTACTAGGTTGCCAAAAGATTAGAAAAAAGAGACTATTCGTTGTGTATTTGATAAAAAAAAGCCGGATTTAAACCCGGCTTTTTATTTTTATGTTTAAAATAAATTATTGTCCTAAATTAATGGCTTCTACAGATTTAATTTCAGGAAGGGCTTTTTTAACAGCTTCTTCAACTCCATTTTTCAAAGTCTGTGTGCTATAAGGACAAGAACCACAAGCACCTAATAGTTCAACATTTACAGTGTTATCATCAGTGATTTCAACAAAGTTGATATCACCTCCATCATTCTGTAAATAAGGTCTAATTTGCTCTATAATCCCTTGTACTTTTCTTTCTAAATCTACTTTATTAGCTGACATATCTATCTTTTTTTTATTGTGCGCAAAAGTATATAAAATATTTGAGTACTTAGTTCTCCTAAACACATTTATAAGTAGTGCTTTAAGAAAGAACTAAGCTCTTGCTATTAGGTTGAACAAGAAGCATTTGGGTCTATTTGAACGATAGGTGTTGGAGCTAATTCTTTGTTTCTAATATCCACGTTTTTCTTCACATCTTCGGCAATTTGAATAAAGATTTTAGAAATAGGTGAAGACTCATCCATCACAATTGGTTCTCCTGCATCGCCTTTAGCAGCAATACTTTCAACTATAGGTATTTGACCTAAAAGATCCACTTTCAACTCATTAGCAACTATTTGCCCTCCCCCTTTACCAAAAATATAGTATTTATTTTCCGGCAATTCTGCGGGTGTGAAATAAGACATATTTTCAACAACACCTAAAATTGGAACTTTTATGGAATCGTTTTTAAACATATCAGCAGCTTTACGAACATCTGCTAGAGCAACATTTTGAGGAGTGGTAACAATAACGGATCCTGTTACAGGAACAGATTGTACAAGTGTTAAATGAATATCACCAGTTCCTGGAGGTAAATCCAAAACCATATAGTCCAACTCACCCCAAACAGCATCGTTAAACAATTGCTGAAGAGCATTACTAGCCATAGAACCGCGCCACATTAAAGCTTTGTCTTCTTCTATAAAGAAACCAATAGATAACATTTTGATACCATACTTTTCAATAGGTACAATTTTTGTTTTCCCACCTTCTTCAATAGCACCGGGCCTAATCCCCTTTAATCCCATCATTATAGGCATTGAAGGACCATAGATATCAGCGTCTAATAATCCAACTTTAGAGCCAGTTTTTGCTAAGGCCAAAGCTAGATTGGAAGCAACTGTAGATTTACCTACACCACCTTTTCCGGAAGCTACAACAATAATATTTTTTACCTTTCCGAGAGGGCCTCGTCCAGCTTGTTGCTCCGACAAAGTTTCGATTTCAAATTCCACATCGTCGCCAAAATCTGCCTTCAGTGTGCGAGCTGCAGCATCTTTCACAATATGTGCATTATTATCGTTAGCTTGAGGATAAACCAAAGCAAAACTTACTTTTTTCCCGTCTATCTTAAGCCTGTCAACCATTCCTAGTTCTACCACATTGGTACCTTTAGGAAAGTATAGAACCTTTTTCAAGGATTCCATGATTTTATCTTGTGTCATTATTATAAATTTTTAAGGCTGCGAAGTTACACAATTTAGATTTATTATGAATAAGATAATTGCTAATTTAGAATGGAATCTGAATTATTGGGGGATTTACCGATGCTTCTTCCTGTTAAATGATGAAAACACCAGTAAAATCAAACAATTGTTTTTAATAAATCATTAAAATTAGTTTTGTTGGTGGCTACATTCCTAAAACCTTTCCATTGTTGCGAGAATCCTTCAATATTTTTAAAATCAAATTTGTTTTGATATTCAAAATCACAAATGCCTTTTTCTTTCAATAATTTAGCTAAATATATTTGCTCGGTTTGAGCTGGAGTAGGAATTAAAAATAACTGCCGGCAGCCCAAAGTATTATAATCCATAATACTTGAATAGCCTGAACGTGAAATTATTAAAGAAGCATTTTGAATATAAACAGCCATTTCATCATCTTGCAAATGATTGAAATATTTAACATTTCCTATATCGTATTGCGCCTTGTCTTCTTGTGGTTTTCCTCCTATAATAACTATTTGCCTTTTAACAGTGGATGATTGTTTAATAATTATGTTCTCCAATTTTGTTCTTTGGGGTTCCGGACCCGACAGTATACAAAGGATATATTCCTTACCAACGGGATTGGGTTTGTTTTGTGATTTTAGCCTGCTTTGGTGACCAATAAAATGCGTATTCAGTTTATTATTAACAGTAAGATTACCCGACAAATTGTGATTTTCTGAATCAGGCACCCAAATTTGATTAAATGGCTTCAACCACTTCTCATTAATAGCTTGCGCAATCTTTCCCAGTAAAGAATAGGCTTTTGGGTATTGCAACGTTAACTGATGGCTAATGACAACACTTGGTATAGAGGAGTGATAAAAACCAAATCTACTGTCAGAAATAATGAAATCTACTTGATTATTATTTACAAAGTCTTTCACCCATTCATTCTCAGCTTTTTTTGCTTTTATCATTTTGGGAATCACCTTTGCCAGTGCTAATGAAGAAGTGCCAACGGAATACTCAATTTTATAAGAAGGAATATCATAAAACTCAGCATGAGGAAATTGTGCTTTTAAATAAGCTGAAGTCAGTTTATTCACGCCAATCATTAATTGGTGTTTATTCTCAATTAAATTACGTAACATTGGAGTCATTCTAGTGGCATGACCCAATCCCCAATCTAATGGAGCTGCTAGTATTTTGAGTTTTTTTTGCATTGAGGCACAAAGGTAGGGAAGTTTTAAATGTCCACCTCATGTTACAAAATGATATTGTATTACTTTATAATTTATACAGCAATTCAATAGTAATAAAGCGCCCCAAAGATACTTGATCATTACTTACTAAATGTTGCTCATCTAAAACATTATTCATATTCACTCCTACTCCTATTCCTTTATAAAATTGATAAGCTACACGCAAATCAACACCCATTAAATCATTCACAGAAAAGGTATTGTCTTCATTTAAAAATAGTTTACTTTGCCAGTGGATATTAACGGATGATGACCAATTATTATTGGATAATAAAGCTGAAAAATTAAAGATATGATTTGGTGAATAGGTGAGTGTATTTCCTTGCAGATCACTCCTCTCTTTAAATTTCTTTATAATGGATTGATTAAAAGTATAATTAGCGGAGATGCTAAGAAGTTCATTTAATCTATATTTCGCTTCGGCCTCCAAACCCATTATTTCCACATTAGAAATATTTCTCTTCTCATACACTTTTTTTCTTCCTCCAAAAATGGTTTCTCCGGTGGCTACGTAGTACATAAAATTGTCACCTTTTGAATAATATGCTTGAGCATTGATGCGGTATTTTTTCTTTTGAAATCTGATGCCTATTTCAATATTTTTTATTACTTCCGGTTCCAAATTTGGGTTGGCTCTTTTATACCCTATATTAATAAATCCGGTTCTTGTTAAATCATCTAAAGACGCTGCACGAAAACCACGTGAGGCAATAGCGTAAAGATTCAAGTTTTTAGTAAAATCATATTGCAAAGATAAGCTTGGATTCCAACCATTCCAGTTTTTAATATCCGGCTTTCCTGTAAAATCATTCATAAAATCGGTAGCTCCGGTAGCATTTTCTAAAAGGAAAGCTCCATCAGAAAATCGAATATGAGAAAACTGAATAGCAGCAATTGTCCTAAACTTTTCAGTAAATGAAAGCTCATCTTGAAAATACAAATTAGCTTGTTGCATTTTTCCTTTATTAATAACTTTATCAGTACTGGTTTGGTACTCATCTACTCCATAAACAGAACCGTTTCTATAATCAGCTCCAAAACTCAATTTATGATGAGAAAAACTTTTATAAACCGAGGAAAGCAATCCATAATCTTGCCTATCTGAATTTACATGAATCAAGGTGTAATTCCCTTTTTTCACCTTCTCAATAGTTCTTAAATAATTCTCAAGTTGATAAAAAGTATTCACATCAATTTGAAACCCCTTTAAGTTAGTATTATACTTAGATTTAAAGAAATGCGTATCATAGTCAGCTGTTGCTCCATCTTCCAATTGTATTTTAGTCCCTTGTCCTCGATGGTCGTTATAATAATTATACTCCAATTCCAAAAAGCTTGAAGATGAAAAATTATAGCCCAGGCGAGTATTTATGGCTTGTTCTTCTACAAAAACTAAAGTATCGCTTTTATTCCTAATACTATCGGGTACTGTAATATAACCATTGCTTTTCAATAATTTCCCAGCAATCGCATAATAGAATCCTTTAGATTTATTATTATTTTTTTGCATTAAACTAAACTCAGCTCCATGGGTATTATAAGAGCCATAAAATGCCTTTGCATTTGCTCTTAATCCCTTGCTATATGGTCGTTTGCTTATTAAATTAATGATTCCTCCCATTGCATTGCTTCCATAAATGGACGACCCGGGGCCTTTCACCACTTCAATATGCTCAATATCGGAGTTAATAATCCTGTTCCAGTTCACTCCTCCTCCATCCGATTTATTAATAGGAATACCGTCTATAAGAGTTAATTGTCTGCCGGGTTCTGAACTTACAAGTCCTCGAATTCCAACTACAGATTTCCCAAATATTCCAAAAGGTCTGTCTACAATAATTCCTGAGGAGTATTTTAAATTATCATCTACTTTTTGACTTGGTAAAACTTGCAATTCTTTTGAAGAAACATAAACCATAGAAACAGGCAATGCACTTAGTAATCGAGGTGTTTTGGTTGCTGTAACCACTATTTCATCAGTATTAAACTGTGCATCTTGCATTTCAATTATTCCTAAATCGATCACTTGTGATTTAATCAAAACAATTTGCTTGATTATGATTTGCTTGCCAATAAAACTAATTTGTAACTGCTCCTTACCTACCCTTAAATTCAACAATTCAAAATAACCACTTGAGTTACTAATAGTTTGTCTGTTCTGATTGGGTAGAACAATGTTTACAGAGCTGAGTGCATCTCCATTGGCATCGTGAATAATTCCTTTCACAGATTGCGCCATAGAACCCAAGAATATTAGGGTTCCCCATAATAATAAGGTAATTCTTTTCATATTTTCTCCTTTCCAAGTCATTCGCCAGCAGCGAAATCGGGAGGCTAATAGGTTTCCCTTTTAACCCATCGGTTGTAAAATCATGGCTTATAGCTTTAGATTATCCAACTCGGATTTAACATTTATTTTCGCGGCAAACATAAGGAATATTTTGTTTTTAAAAAACACCAATTAACGCTCATGCGAGCTAATTTGCCGCACTCATAAACATTATGTACGCCTGCACCTAATACGAGACTATGGTAGATAATACAAAATCACATATGAAGTAGATTAAACATAAATAATTAATAGATATTTAATAGATATTTTAAGAATAAAATATTATCTTTGACATCTTAAACCATTATTTCCTATTGCATCAAACAAGTAATTACCAATTTCGCTTATTCAAGCTTCTTTTTGAAGAAAACTTTATGCAATATCCTTTCTGAGTGATTCAGGAATTCCATTTACTTGGCTATTTAATTAATTAAATAATATGTAGATAAAATAGATATGATAATTTTTGCATTTTTTAGCTTGTTTTCGGCTGTATTTACTTTTACGGTAGGTTCATTCGTTTACATGAAATCATCTAAAGGTAGTTTAACAACTTCTTTTTTCTTCTTCGCTCTAATAGTATCTATATTAAGTTTCATTCAATTCCAAATGCGCATCGCTGAAGATTATAATCATGCTTATTTATGGTCTAAGCTTTATGCCATTTGGCCCCTTAGCCTTGCCTTAGCAATACACTTTGTTTTAGAATTAGAGAGAAGGAAAAGGCGATCAATATTTATTTATCTCATCATCTATCTCCCGGGCATAATTATTTCATATATTCAATTTTCAACAAACCAGATAGCTCTTCCTCCAGTAGAGAAATATTGGGGTTGGTCTATGCAATACGTTAGCGGTGGCCCCATACAAACAGCAATCCTTACTTATCTTATCTTTTATTGGTTTGTTACAATACTATTACTTTTTTACTTTTATAAAAATTTTTCAGGGAAAGCCAAAACCCAAGTTCTCTTTATTTGTGTAGGGTTTTTATTAAATTTTTTTGTGTCATTTCTATCGGATGTAATTATCCCCATGCAAGACATTAATATACCCGAGTTAGGAAGTGCAATGGATGCATTCACTTTTTCTATTATTGCCTTTGGCATTTGGCGCTACGATTTATTTCGATTAAAAGATGATGCACTCTCAAATAAATTATTTTCATCTATTTCAAATTATCTCATCTTAGTGGATTCCAACAGAAAAATACTAGAAATTAATAATAGATTTCTCAACAGACTGAATTATTCTGCAGATGAATTATATGGACAAAATTTAGATATTATTCTTGCAGAAAAATCACAGAAAATCAATCCCCTTAGCAAATACATAGATGAAAAATCAATTTTTGAAAACAAAGTAATTTTGTTCAGGACTAAGGATGGTTTTGAAGTTCCTCTCTCATTTTCTGCTTCTCATATTAAGTTAGATATGTATATTAAACCCGGACATATTTATGTTGGAGCCGAAGACAACTTACATTACAAAACTCAATTATTGCTCAATAACAGTAATAAGCAAACAAATTTTTTAGCCGAAGTAGCATTAGATTTAATGAAAATTAATAATACCGAGGAAATATATGAATACTTAGCTGACCAGCTTTATACTTTATTGCATAAGAAAGCACTTATTGTTTGTGCCGAGAATCATGTAGAAACAGACTATATGAAATGGGAGATTAAAGGGATAAGGGGAGTTCACCCTAGTGTTGAAGGTTTTTGTAGAGGAGTTGGTATTCATTTGCATCAGTTAAAAGGAACAACAAAAACTAAATATATTGAAAACCTTGAAGAAGGTAAACTGAGTGAATTAAAATTACAAATTGAAAAATTGACCGGCGGGATTATTCCCAAATCCGTTGGTGAAAAATTAATAAGACTTTCGGGGGTTAAACAATTATATTCTATCCCATTTCTTCACCAACAAAAAGTATCTGGAGTAATATCAATTTTATGTAGCAAAAGC
>Ga0256826_1001603_pt1 | contig 14013 bp, 11 predicted proteins | sample CV79metaG_FD_185975 | JGI IMG/M metagenome (GOLD analysis project Ga0256826, IMG submission 185975) | Hydrothermal vent microbial communities from East Pacific Rise, Pacific Ocean - CV79 | ecosystem: Environmental > Aquatic > Marine > Hydrothermal vents | place: Pacific Ocean: East Pacific Rise...
ACAAAAAGAATTTATAGGTATACTAAATATATCAGGAAGAATTAAAATAGATATTCCTTATAGAATAGGAACTAGAAATGATGAACCAATATTAAGTGATATATTCCAAAAAGCACTTGATAATATTGATGAATCACAAAAAAATAATATATTTAATAAATGGGTAATTAATGAAAATAATTACAAAGTAAATTATACATTAGTATGGCAAATTATTGGAATATTTACTATTATATTATCACTTATTTTATATTTTTTAATTCAACAAAACCAATTAAAGAAAAAAATCGAATATTTAAATCATAATTTAGAAACAAAAATTGATCAAACTTTAACGGATCTTACAAATGCACAAAAATTATCAAAAATAGGTTCATGGAAACTTGAAAATAATACTAATAAATTATTTTGGAGTGATGAAGTATATAGGATATATGAATTAGACAAAAATAAAAATAAAGTAAATAATCTTAGTGATTTCATAAAATATATACATAGTGAAGATTTAGATATGGTAACAAAAGCATTTAATAATCATATCCAATTAAAAGAACCTTATCATATTGTACATAGAATTATTACAAAAAACAATAAAATAAAATGGGTAGAAGAAAGATGTGAAAGTTCATTTCATCAAGATGGAAATGTATTGATTTCAAATGGAACAATTCAAGATATAACAGAAAAAACTCTTAAAGATTTAGAATTAAAACAAAAAGATAAAATGATGTTACATCAAAGTAGATTAGCACAAATGGGAGAGATGATTAGTATGATAGCACATCAATGGAGACAACCATTAAATGCAATAAGTCTAACATCAAGCAACCTACAATTTAAGTGTATAATGGATGATATAAATAAAGATTTATTTGAAAATGAATTAAAACAAATAGATCAATATTCACAACACCTATCTAAAACAATTGATGATTTTAGAAACTTTTTTAAAGAAGATAAAGAAAAAGAACTAATCTCTTTTTCTAAAATTGTAAATGATACTTTAGAAATAGTTGAAGTATCACTAAAAAATAAAAATATTAATATCATTACTAATATAGAATGTGAAGAAAAATTTGAAACATATTCTAATGAATTAAAACAAGTACTTCTAAATCTAATTAAAAATTCAGAAGATGCATTAATAGAAAATAAAGTAAAATATCCAACAATTACTATAAAAACACTCTGTAATAATAACTGCGATAAGCAAACCCTAATAATTCAAGATAATGCAGGAGGAATACCTCCAGAAATAATTGAAGAGATATTTAAACCATATTTTTCAACTAAAAAAGAAAAAGATGGTACTGGGCTAGGATTGTATATGTCTAAAACAATTATTGAGGATCATTGTAAAGGGCACTTAAGTGTTAAAAATGATTCTTATGGAGCAGTATTTTCAATAGAATTTAATTAATTATAAATATTGACACTTAAGTGACACCATAATCTTATATACTTTTTGTATGAAAACAAAGGTGTATTTATGGATAAATTAAGTTTAAAACATTTAGTTGAAAAAACAAAAAAATTAAAAATTTTATATGTTGAAGATAATCAAGAAACAAGAAATCAAGCGGTAAAGGTCTTTGAAAATTTTTTAGATCATATTGATATAGCAATAGATGGACTTGATGGATTAACACAATATAAACAAAAAACTACTAATTATTATGATTTAATTATAAGTGATATCAATATGCCAAATATGAATGGTATGGATATGTCAGAAGAGATATTAAAAATAAATAATGAACAACATATACTTATAATAACAGCACATAATAATCCAGAATATCTACAAGAATTAATAAATATAGGTATCACAAACTATATCCATAAACCTGTTAGAATGGACAACTTAATACAAGCATTTGCAAAAGTAATTGATATCTTTGATAAAAAAAACCAAGCAAACCAAGAGTTTAATAAAATTTCAAAATTAAATCATGAATTAGATGCATTAGTTGATAGTTTTGATACATATGTTATCGCTTCAAGAACAGACTTAAAAGGGAAAATAACATATGCAAGTAAAGCATATGAAATCATCTCTGGATACAAAGAATCTGAACTTATAGGACAACCACATAGTATAGTTAGACACCCTGATATGCCTTCCTTAGCATTTAAACAATTATGGGATACAATTAAAAAAGAAAAATTATGGATTGGTGAAGTAAAAAATTTAAAAAAAGATGGTACCTTTTATTGGGTTGAAGCACATATTGCACCATATTATAATGCAAATGGTGAACATATAGGATATAGTGCAATACGTTTAGATATAACATCAAAAAAACGAGCTGAACTACTTAATAATGAAATAATTAACTTACTTGACAATGCTGGGCAAGGATTTTTATCATTTGGCAAAGATTTCAAACTTAATCAAGGCTTTTCAAAAGAGTGTTTAAATATATTTAATAAAATTGATATATTTAATGAAAATATTTCAGAATTATTATTCTTTGATGATAGTATAAAAAAAGACCTTTTTGAAGATGGTATATCAAGAGTTATGAATACTACAGACGATATGATGAAGGAATTGTTTTTATCTTTATTACCCAAAGAGCATATTATAAACAATAAAGATATTAAAATAAAATATAAATTTTTACAAAATAATATTGTAATGATAATATTAACAGATATCACAAATACAAAAAAATTAGAATCTAAAATTATAAAGCAAAATCAAGTTCAAAAAATGATTGTGAGTGTAGCCTCAAATAAAAATGATTTTATAGATATCAAAAATGAATTTGATAATTTTATATTAAATATTCCAAGTGATTTAACTATATTAAAAAGAGAACTTCATACATTTAAAGGTGTATTTGCTCAAAAAGAGATGGTATATATTACAAATAGTATACATCAATTAGAATCCAAAATAATTGATAAAAGTATTATTGAAATTAAACAAATATTTCAAAAACATAATTTGAAAAAGATATTTGAAAAAGATTTATTAATTATAAGTTCAATTCTTGGTGAAGAATTTATTACTGAAGATGAGTATTTCCCAGTTGATATTAATTCATTTGAAATATTAAAAGAAAAACTAGAAATCATTAATTCACAATTGAATAATAACTTATTAAACGATATTATCGTAGATTTCAATAAATTAAAAGATGATTTTCTTTATTCTTTACTAAATGTTTATCCACCATTAGTTAAAAAAATGGCACTTAGCTTAAATAAAGAAATATACCCATTAACAATTTTAGGAGATAAATCTTTAAAAATTCCAAATAAATTTAAACCATTTATTAAATCACTTATCCATTTATTTAATAACTGCGTTGAACATGGAATTGAAACATCTGATTGTAGAATTGATTCTAGTAAAAATGAATTTGGAACAATAAAATGTAATTTTAAAAAAGAACAAAATAATATAAAAATAATTATTAGTGATGATGGACAAGGAATTGATACAAATAAATTGCTTCTTAAAGCTATTAGTACTAATACTATTATGGAAAATCAAATAAATATTTTAAGTGAAGAAGAAAAATTATTTTTAGTTTTCAAAGATAATTTAAGTACAAAAGAGAATATATCAATGACTTCTGGAAGAGGAGTAGGTATGAGTGCTATTAAAAGTGAATTAGAAAAATTAAATGGTGATATTAAAATAAATAACAGTATTAATAATGGTGTAGAATTTATTTTTACATTGCCAATAAATAAGATAGGAGAATAAATATGTTAAATATAATGATTGTTGATGATTCATTAATAATAAGAAAAACACTTACAACTGAGTTAGAGAAAATGGGACACAATGTTGTTGCCACTGCAAAATCTGGACAAGAAGCAATAGATTTATACTCTAAGCATATGCCAGATTTAGTTACGATGGATATTACTATGCCAATTATGAATGGAATAGAAGCACTAAAAAGAATTAAGTCAAATTATAAAGGTGCAAATATTATGATGATCACCTCACATGGGGAAGAAAAATTAGTAATGGACGCTATTTCTAGTGGAGCAAAAGGTTATATTTTAAAACCAATAACTCAAGAAAAACTAGAAAATGTATTAAAAAAAATATTTCCACAATTGGATAACTAATGAAAAAAGATGATATGCAAAACATTATAAATTCTATTAAAAAAGAGTCATTAAACTTTTTTGCTAATGATATGAAATTTGATATTTTAGAAGTAGTAGATATACCTAATTATTTAATTGCCGGCCATTTTTCTGCAATAGAACTAAATCATCATATAAAATTAATTGTTAGCTTAGATATTGAAGATAAATTATTTGATATTTTATTTGATAAATTTTTTAAAGATGGTGTATCTGAAGATGAAAAAAGTGAATTAATAGAAGCATTACCAGATGAAATAATAAATACCGTTGTAGGATTGGCAATAAGAAATTTTCCTGATGAGTATAAGGTATTTATTTTAGGTATTCCTTTGCAATTAACACACAATGATATTTTTTCCATTTTAGAAAAAAACCAATCTCTAAGTTGTAAAATTACTACAACCGTTGGTAGTTTAATTTGTACTGTAATTTATAAAAAAAATTAATATAATAATTTAAAATTATTATATTTAAATCCAAATAGCTAAATAAACTATTTGGATAATTTTATATTACTAAAAACTCTCCCAAGAGTCATCATTGTCATTTGATACTATTGTATTTATCCTAGGTGCTTGATGTTTTGGAATTGAAATAGGAGCAGATGGAGTTACTACATTTGTAGATGATGCTACATGTCCTATATCTTTAGCTTTTACAGAATCTTTCCCTATAAAGTTTTTTTCATTTGCATCATTTACTATATCTAAAGATATTTTTTGTGTTTGCTCTGCAATATCTTTTGTTTCATTTGCTACATTTGCATTTTGTTGTGTTTGCTGGTCAAGTTGTGTTACAGCATTATTTATTTGTTCAATTCCTAACTGTTGTTCTTTACTTGCACTTTCAACATCTGCAATTAAATCAAGAGTTTTACTGATTGAGTCATTTAGATGTGTATATCCATCAATCATCTCATCGGCAATACTTTTACCATTGTTAGCTTTTGATGTTGCATTTTCAACTAATTTTTTAATCTCATTTGCAGCTTCTGCTGATCTACTTGCTAGGTTTCGCACCTCTTGAGCAACAACAGCAAACCCTTTACCGGCTTCACCAGCAGTTGCAGCTTCTACTGCTGCATTAAGTGAAAGAATATTAGTTTGGAATGCTATTTGATCAATTACTGAAATTGCATCACTAATAGCTGTAACTTCATTATTTATTTCATCCATTGCTATTGTAGTTTTATTTGCTAGTTCTTGACCTGTATTAACTGAACTTTTCACTTCATTTCCATGAGATGCCATTTGAATTACATTGTTTGTATTATTTACAATATTACTTGTAATCTCTTCTAATGCTGCTGCTGTTTCTTCTAATGAAGCTGCTGCTTGATTTGAAGATGCGCTTAAAGATTGTACATTTGTAAGTAATACATTTGAACTATCTTGTAGTGTTAAACCATTTGATTTATTTTCAACTAACATTTCATTTATTATTTCTGCAAGTTTATTAAGACCAATTGCAGTTTTACCAGTTGCATCAGGTATTACATGTGTAAAGTCTAGTTTTTGGTAAGAATCAAGTGCTGCTTGAAGTTTATTTATATCTGTTGAAACATCACTTGATATTACATTTAACATCTCATTAAAAATCTGTTTTAACTCTTCTAAACCATCATTACTAGTAGTTTTAGTAATTGTTTGTTTTATGTGTCCATCTTTTACAAGATTTACCACTCTTTTTACATCATTGATTAGGGCTTCATCTTGCTCTATTAAAGATTTAGTTTTTTCAATATTTGTATTAACTACTTTTGACATCATTCCTATTTCATCATTTGATTTTTCTTCAAGTGCTATAACTGTATGAGTCTCTTTATTTAGGTATTTGAAGAATCCTAATAATCCTTTTTCAAATACTTCAAGAGGTTTAATAACATTAGCTTTAACAAATAACATACTTAACACATTGATAATTATAAATATTATAAGAGATGTTGCTATCATAATATTTCTTAAATGATGTGCAGGCTCTAAAGCTTCTTCTTCATCTATTTCAGCTACCACTGCCCATTTTGTTTCACCATATACATCAATAGTATTATAAGCACTTAAAACATCAATTCCTCTATAATCTGTAATTATTCCATCTCCATGACGTTTTCCAGAAAATACTGCTTTTGTAGATTCAGTTTTAACTTCAAATACACCAATAGTTGTACCAAGTTTGTGTACAAGTTTATTTTTTATATCTTTTTGAAATCTTGAATTACTTCTCATCTTATAATCTGACCCAACTAAATAAACTTCACCTGATTCACCCATACCTGCTTCTTTAAATTTTCCATCAAATTGCATAATTTTATTTATTTGGTCAACTGGCATTTGGAAAATCATAACACCTTTTTTAACTCCATGTATATATATTGGAGTTGCTATAAATGCAGCAGCTGCATTGTAACTTGGTTCATATGGTTTAAAGTCATCAAATGCAACTTCACCCTCTTGTTTATTTAAAGCTTTTTTATATGCTCTTGCTATTCCTGTATTTGAATATACACCATTTAATAAGTTTGTAGCATAATCTTTCTCTTTGAAATCTGTATATATTACATTCCCTTTTAAATCAATCATAAAGATATCATATAAACCATATGCATTTAAGAATTTATCAAATGATTGATGATATTTTTTATGTATATCCATGTATGTACTATTATACTTAGGATTATAAGTCATTTCATTTTTACTACCTAGTTTTGCACTATTATTTGTAATAAATATATATTGAGCTATTAATGCATTATTTGAAGAAGGAAGATATTGTTCAATAGATTTTCTTTGCTCTGCATTTGGAACATCATAATTTACACCATCTAAGTATTCTTGACTAAAATTGGTTTGTAACATCTCTTTGATATTATTTACATTTAGATTTAATTCATCATCTAAAGTATAAAAACCTTTTTCAAATCCATTAAAAGCTTCTTTTGTCCCTTCTTGTGCCGCAAGTGAAGTTAGTAATCCCTTTATATAATTAAGATACTCAGTAATCTCACCTTGTTTTGAAGTTTCAATGGCTTCTAATTTACTCATTTCTGCATTTTCAAGTGCAGAAGATGATTTTACAACTGATAAAATTGTATTAACAATAGCTAAAAGTAGTAAACCTGTAAGTACCACTGCTGTAATTTTTGTGCCTATTTTCATATTTTTAAACATTATTTCTCCTAGATATAATAATTTGTAATTATATTGTAACTGAATTTATATAAATAAGTATCACTTAGTATGTATACTTAATATACATTTATCCTGATTGTCAAATTGTAAATGTAATTTGTTACACTTTCATTATCTATTAAGAGATTTATAGATACTATTTTAAAATATTATAAAGGGTAAAGTGAAAAATTTATGTTAAAAAAATATCTTATTATATTTTTATTTTTATCCACTTTTTGTTTTGCTTCAAAAATAAATATTGCCCTTGCTGCTAATGTTTCTTATGCAATTAATGATTTAAAAAAAGAGTTTAATAAACTATACCCAAATATAAAAGTAAGAGTTACGATTGGAAGTAGTGGAAAATTAACTGCTCAAATAAATCATGGTGCACCATATGATATATTTATGTCTGCAAATATGAAATATCCAATCTCTTTATATAAAAAAGATTTAGCACAAAATAAACCTGTAATTTATACAAAAGGTTCACTAGCCCTACTTTCTATAAAACAACAAGATTTTACAAATGGTTTAAATATTTTATTAGAAGATAAAATAAAAATAATAGCAATAGCAAATCCAAAAACAGCTCCATACGGAATAGCAGCAGCAAATGCTTTAAATAATGCAAAACTATACAATAAATTAAAACCAAAATTTATTTATGGAGAATCTATTGCGCAAACTGTTTCATATACAAAAACAGCGGCAAATATAGGCCTAGTAGCAAAATCTTCACTATACTCTCCATATATGAAAGAGTTTAAAAAAGATATAAATTGGATAGATATTCCTTCATCTTTATATACTCCTATAAATCAAGGTATAGTTATACTAAAAAATAGTAAAAACTTAAAAGATAGCCAAAAATTTTATGATTTTATTTTAAGTAAAAAAGCTCAAAATATATTAAAAAGATTTGGATACCAAAGTATATGAGTAATATAATTGCAACTATTGTAGATATAAAAAACTGTGATAGTTTAAATATAGTAGAGTTTACTTTTTGTAATCAATCTTTATCTATGATGAGTTTAGAACTAAATAATAAAATTAAAATAGGAAGTAAAGTAAGATTATCAATCAAGTCAACAAATATTGCAATATCAAAAGATTTTATCAGCAATATTAGTTTTGAAAATCGTTTAAAATGTAAAATATTAAGTATAGAAAATGGAGAATTATTATCTTCTGTTACTATTGAAATTGGAAATACTACTTTAGAAGTAATTCTTACAAAACAATCTGTAAAAAATATGAATTTAAATATAAATGATGAAGTACTAGCATTTATTAATATGAGTGAATTATCAATTAGTGAGATAATAAATGATTGATACTATTTTAGCTTTAGATTATGAACCATTTTTAATATCTTTTAAATTAGCATTTTTGGTTACTCTTATATTATTTACTTTATCTTTACCTCTTGCTTGGTATTTATCTCAAACTAAGTCACGTATAAAACCATTCTTAGAAGCACTAACTGCTTTACCTATTGTACTTCCACCTTCTGTTTTAGGATTTTATATACTTGTTGTTTTATCTACAAATTCACCTGTTGGTAGTTTTTTTGAAAATACATTTGATATAAAATTAGTATTTAATTTTACATCTTTAGTAATTGCAAGTTGTTTTTATTCACTCCCTTTTATGGTACAACCTCTTCAAAGTGGATTTGAATCAATAAATAAAAATATGCTTGAAGCCTCATATATTGCAGGCAAAAGTAAAATTATTACAATACTAAGAGTTGCCCTACCAAATATGAAACCAGCTGTATTAACAGCTATTATTATAACATTTGCACACACAATTGGAGAATTTGGTGTAGTTTTAATGGTAGGTGGAAGTATAGAAGGTGAAACAAAAGTTGCTTCTGTTGCAATATATGAAATGGTTGAAATTATGGATTATACATCTGCACATATATATAGTGCTATTATGATAGCTATTAGCTTTTTAGTTTTATTAGCTGTATATATTTTTAATAACAATCAAAAACAAAAATTAAACAAATAAAGGAAAATAAATGACACTAAATACTCATTTGCAACTAGACTCAAAACTAAATGGAAATATAATACAATTAAAAAAAGATTACGCAAAAGTTTCTCTTCAAACACTAGATATAATGAAAGCAGATAAAAAAGGCTTAGTTCATGGTGGATTTATTTTTTGCGCATCAGATTATGCTGCAATGGCATGTATAAATGATCCCTTTGTAGTACTAGCAAAATCAAATACAAAATTTTTATCACCAGTTAAAGTTGGTGATGTTGTAATAATAGAAGCACAAGTTGTAGATTCTCAAGGTATTAAAGCTACCGTTGAAGTTAATGCTTTTGTTGATGAAGAGTTAGTTTTTAAAGGTGAGTTTTTTACTGCAACGTTAAAACACCACGTACTAGGTAAATAATGTTAGATATAAATATCCAAAAAAAACTTCATGGAGCAAGTGGAGAGATTATTTTAGATATAAACTTACAAATACAACAAAATGATTTTATAGCACTGTATGGTCAAAGTGGGAGTGGTAAAACTACACTTCTTAGAATACTTGCAGGATTAGAAGAAGCAAATGGAACTATAAAATTTGATAGGGCAATATGGTTAGATAAAAATACAAATCTTGCTACATCAAAAAGAAATATTGGATTTGTATTTCAAGATTATGCTTTATTTGATAATATGAGTGTTGAACAAAATTTATTATTTGTCAAAAATAATAAAAACTTAGCTTCAAAATTACTTCAAATAACAAATTTAGAAGAACTAAAAAATAGACTTCCACATTCATTAAGTGGAGGTCAAAAACAAAGAGTAAGTTTATGTAGAGCAATGATGAATAAACCAAAACTATTACTTATGGATGAGCCCCTTTCAGCTTTAGATCCACAAATGAGAGCTAATCTTCAAAAAGAGATTTTAACCCTACACAAAGAATTTAAAACAACAACAATTATGGTAAGTCATGATCCAAGTGAAATATATCGTTTAGCAAATAAAGTTGTTGTAATAAAAGATGGTAAAATTATAAATCAAGGTAAACCAAAAGATATATTACTTAAAACTCAAGGTTCGTCAAAATTCTCATTTGAAGGTGAGATTTTAGATATTATTAAAGTTGATGTAATTTATATAGCAATTATATCAATAGGACAACAACTAGTTGAAGTTGTTATTTCAAAAGATGAAGTTAAAAATCTAAAAATAGGACAAATAGTAAATATCTCAACTAAAGCATTTAGTCCAAATATTTCTCTATATTAACATCATTAATTTGATTTGTATGCAAAAATTTATTTGCAAATTCTTTATAAACACCAGAACTTAAAAACAATCTAAATATATCTGCATCTAAATGCTCTTTTTTAACCATATTATGTAAGATCTCAATAGAGTTTGATAAAGTTTTTGCTTCTTTATATGGTCTATCTGATGCAGTTAGTGCTTCAAATACATCTGCAATAGCCATAATTCTTGAAGCTATTGGCATATCTTTTTTTGTTAGTTTTCTAGGATAACCTGTACCAATTAAAGTTTCATGATGAGCTCCAGCATAAAGTGGTACATTTTTTAAATTATCAGGAAATGGTAGTTTTTCAAGCATTGAAATAGTCATATGAACATGCTCTTGAATTTTAAATCTCTCTTCATAACTAAGTGTCCCAGCTTTTGTTGATAAATTATAAACTTCACCAAGATTATATAGATGTTCGGGAACTTTTGTTTTAAAGCCCATTTTTTCATACTCTTCATAATCAAAATGAACTCTTGGTATAATATGTCTAATTTTATTACTAAGTAGATTTTCACACATTGGAGTTAAACTATTTTCATTTAATATTCTATTTTTTTCCTCAACTGCCAAGCCTATTTTATCATCAAAATTTCTAATCCATGTTCTTTTGGAAATATCTTTTATTTTTTGCACAATCTCATCAGACATATTTTCTTGACCAATATTTGCATTTGCAATTATTTCAAACTCTTTTATTAATTGTTTATGCTCTTTTTTAAGCCATGATTCTACTTCATCTTTATCTTGCCCATCTAAGATTTTATTTAAAGATTGAATAGTTAAATCTCTATGTATTACTTCAAACCTTGTTCTTATTTCATGTATTCTATTGTAAATTGTTTCAAGCTTAGTTGCTTTATCTACAACATATTCAGGAGTTATAACTTTACCACAATCATGAAGCCATGAAGCAATACTAAGTTCTCTTTTTTCATCTTGGCTATCTATACTAAAATCTTTAAAAATACCATCATTTGATTTATTTGCTTCATTTGCAATCATAAGGGAAAGCATAGGCACTCTTTCACAATGATTTCCTGTATATTTTGATTTTGCATCAATAGTACTAGCCATAAGATGTACAAAAGAATCAAGTAAATCAGTTTGTGACTTTATATATGTTTTAATAGATTTTGACATAGTAAATAATGAAGAAGATAAACTATCTATTTCAAGAATAAAAGAATCTACTTTTTGTACATCTTCAAACTTTCCAAGTAAAATCTTTTTATTTTCATTTTCAATTTTTAACATAGGTTTTACTATAAGTCGTACAGAAAATAAAACCAAAGGAATTGCTACAAATAAAAATACAATAATAGATAAAATAATTGATTTATATATCATCTCATTATATTGTTTCATTACATCACCATAAGGTGAAACTATCCCTAAATATTCTTCATAGTTATATTTGGAATCAAGTAAAGAAGAGTATTTAAAATATATCTTTTTTTCAAAATCTACAACATCATTGTGTGTTTTATTTAGATTATAAAATAGTTTAAAATAATAATCATGAACAGTTTTTCTTAATTTTTTTGTTTTCTTACCTATTTGATTGTAAATAATAATATTACCATCTGCATCAAATAAAAACAACTCACTTCCTTCAACTAAAGCTTGCCTATTTAAAATATTTCTAAGACCACCTAAAGATACATCAAGATTTAATACAGTACTACCTTTTTTCTTGCTATATGTAACCCCATTAGCTTTTACATCTTTTAAAATATATGGTTTAGATTTAAAGATATTACTAGTTTTTGACAATCTAATTTCATACTTATTATTTGAATTATTTATCTGCTTTGTATCTATTTTATTTAAATTTTTATCTAAAAACTCTTCATATCTTATATTATTAATAATTTTTACAATCATCCATCTGGCATTTGGTGGAGTTTTTAATTTATGTTGAGATTTTAGATTTATAACTTTATAAACACTATTGTTATCTTGTTGTAAATAAATAGAAAATATTGATGAAGACATACTCATATGTTCAATTATAAATGGGAATAATTTACTTTTTGTATCTTGGGTATATATCTCATCAATACCTTCAAGTGTAGACATTAGATTTAAAAAGTTTTCATGTTTTCTATTAAAATTATATAGTTCATCATTAATTTTTGATGATAGTTGTTTAAATTGTTCTTTTGTAGCTTTTATAGCTAGTTTGTTACTAGAATCTAATTGTAATAATAAGTTTGTAGAGATAATTATAAGTATAATTATAGAAAAAATCATTAAAATTGTTGTTCTGATTTTCAGTGTGATTTTCATTTAATTTTCCTCTTTTAATGTTAATAAATACCCATGTCCTATATACACAATATAAAATACTGGTAAAAACAATGCAACAAATGGTATCAAAGATAACATATATAGAAGTAATGTTCTTAATCTTAGTTGTTTACTATTTTGGTATTTAAAATATTTTAATTCACTTTTTTCTAATATAGTAGTCCCAACATCAAAATTTAAAAGCTTATGAAATAAATAATAAAATGGCAAATTTATAGCAATTATTTGAATAACCGGTATAAAATAAAATGGAAATAAAACTATAAATAATAATAACATAACAAAAAAAGTTTTAATAATATAAAAAATAGTTGATACAATTCCAATATTTCCTTTAAATTCAATCATAGGATAGTGTTTTTGCCTTATTTTTGAGAGTATAAAAGGTGTTAAAAATCCTATAACTATAAGTGAAATAAATACAGAAAAATAAACAACTGCAAATGTTCCAATAGTATAAACTAAAAAATTAACTACCCATGCAACTGCTGTTGATTTATATATAAATGATATAATAGAATTTACAATATCATCATCTTTTTCTTCTATTTGTAATCCACTTTGATGTTCTTCTATAACTATTTCATCAAAATGGTTTAATCCAATTGTTGCTATATTTAAAAATAACATATATACAAATACCAAAGTAACTACAAAAGGTAAAATTGCAATTTTTAAAATATCTTTTGTAAAAAAATCTTTTATACTTAGTGTTAAAACTTTGGTTTCGTTATTCATTTTTTATCTTTTTCATTTAGAAATGCAAATGTTTGAGTTGAAATTAATCCTGAAACAAAACCATATATATCTACAAAATGATTTGTATTTATATCATTATCAAATATATTTTTATTTGTAACTTTTGCAATAATTTTAATATCTTTATTTATACTTTGAATTGCATGTGATATTAAACTAATTTCATCAATATCATGCAAAGCAATAATTACAACTTTTGCTTTTTTTATATTTGCTTCTTCTAAAATCTTTTTTTGAGCTGGATTTCCATAAATAGCATCTTCACCATTATTTATTGCATTTTCAAAAAAATCATAATTATCAACAATAATAATATGTTTTGAATGATATAATTTTAGTTTATCTACA
>Ga0256826_1001604_pt1 | contig 14012 bp, 12 predicted proteins | sample CV79metaG_FD_185975 | JGI IMG/M metagenome (GOLD analysis project Ga0256826, IMG submission 185975) | Hydrothermal vent microbial communities from East Pacific Rise, Pacific Ocean - CV79 | ecosystem: Environmental > Aquatic > Marine > Hydrothermal vents | place: Pacific Ocean: East Pacific Rise...
ATATACCTATAAAAATATCCCCTTTCTGCCCCATCCCCTCTAATTGACGAGAAAATATTTTATCGTAACCATAATCGTTACCTATGGCAGTAAGTGCAGAGGTATCGGTAGTCAGTGCAAGGGCTGGAAGAGAGGGTCTGTCAAACTTATAACGTCCCACAAGTTCAGCAGAGATATGTTGTGCATCTCCAGCACTTCCACCATTTCCAGCTAAGATAAGTTTGTTTTTTCCCTCGTAAAGTTTTACTGAGAGTTTAACAACTTTTTCTAGTTGAGTTAAAAGAGTGTTATCTTCATAAAGAGCTTGTTTCACTTCATACGATTTTTGTATCTGTTGTTTAATATAATCTTTCATAACTATCCTATCTATTTTTATTTCTCTTCATTATACTTTGAAATCTTGAATGGATGATTAAAAGAGTGAGTTGAAAATATTATTTTGATATAATAAAAAAATCAAACTAAATAAAGAGTTTAAAATATGCAGATACCGTTACACGTCCTTTTACGAAAAAAGATAAGAGCAAGTTTATATAGCTTCTTATCACTTTTTACCTCAACAAACAACACTCAACATAGTGTAAAAAAGGAGGAGATTAAAACTATAATGATTATCCGACCAAATTATCGGATAGGTAATCTTATATTTTTAACCCCTCTCATAAATGAACTTCAAAAAGAGATACCAGAGGCTACCATAGATATTATAGTTGGTATGAAACTAGCAGGTAACATACTCCAGCCCCTACCAAATGTTAAAAATGTTTATGCTATCCCTAGAAAACTTTTAACACAACCATTAGAGATGTATAAATTTATAACAAATATTCGAAAAAAAAGATATGATATAGCTATAAATATTACCGCTGGTTCAGTAAGTTCAGAGATTGTTACCTCTCTTGTCAATGCAAAATATAAAGCAAGTTTTGAGAATGAAAAAAGTTTTATATCTTTAACACATACGATTAAAGAGGAACATCTCTATAAACATACAAGTCTAATACCTTTAGAGCTTTTAAAACTATTTACTCCAACTCTTCCAACAAAAGATTTAAAACTTGATATAAAAGTAACTCAAGAGGAGTTAGATATAGCAAAACTAGCACTTAATGAATTAATGAAAAAAAATTCTATCTCTCAAACAGCTCCTAAAATTACACTTTTTAGAAATGCACGTTTTGATAAAAAGATAGCCGATAGTTGGTGGAATGAGTGGCATAAAGAGCTTTTAACTTTAGATAGTTCTATTGTTATTATAGATATTCTCTCTCCAGATATTCCCACAAAACTAAATGAAACAGTTATTCAATATGCAGATAAAAATCTTCGTGTTTTAGGTGCATTTTTTTCATTGTGTGACCTTTATATAAGTGCAGATACAGGGCCTTTACATCTAGCTTCAGCCTCGGGTGCTAAATGTTTAGCACTCTTTAATAAAACAAGTATAGAGAAGTTTGGAACATTGGAAAAAGAGAGTTTAACACTAGATATAAACAACCTCTCTCCAAAAGATGTTGCTATACAAACATATAACAAAATTCAGGAGAAAAGATGAGATACACAGATATAGATTTTAATACTAAAACGATTTTAATTACAGGTGGTGCTGGATTTATAGGAAGTAATTTAGCTTTTTACTTTCAAAAAAATTATAAAGATGCAACAGTGGTAGTTTTTGATAAGTTTAGAACAGAGGAGAAGTTTAGTAATGGTAACCTTAAAAGTTTTGGACATTATAAAAATTTACTCGGTTTTGAGGGGATTGTAATCAGTGGAGATATTACTAATTCTGAAGATTTAAAAAGATTGGAGAGTTACAATTTTGATTATATTTTTCACGAAGCAGCTATCTCTGATACAACTGTTTTAGACCAAAAAATAATGATAGATACAAATGTAAATGCTTTTAAAACTCTTCTTGATATGGCAGTAACTATGAATGCAACAATGATTTATGCAAGTAGTGCCGCAACATATGGAGATAGTGATAGATTTGAAGTAGGCTATGAATCACCAAATAATGTATATGGTTTTAGTAAATTGATGATGGATAACTTAGCTAAAAAATATTATTCAAAGATAGATGTAGTTGGATTAAGATATTTTAATGTTTATGGTGAAAGAGAATTTTTTAAAGATAAAACAGCTTCTATGATACTTCAGTTTGGGTTACAACTTCTTCAAGGAGATAATGCTAAACTTTTTAAAGGAAGTGATAAAATTTTAAGAGATTTTATCTATATAGAGGATGTTATTCAAGCCAATATAAAAGGGTGTAATGCTACTAAAAGTGGTGTCTATAATGTTGGAACATCAAAAGCGAGAAGTTTTCAAACTATTGTAGATATTTTAAAAGATGAGTTAGAGATTAAAAGAGATGATTTTTATATAGATAATCCATATATTGGTCAATATCAATTTTTTACAGAAGCAGATATTCGAACAACAGAGGAGTGTTTAGGTTATACACCTTTATTTACACTTGAGGAGGGGATAAAAGCCTATATACCTGAGATTAAAAAAATCTAACAAATAGAGGATAAATTTTGCATATTTTTCAACCAAAACTATTAAAACTTCTTCAAGATGGAATATCTAAAGAGCAGATAGTTAAAGATGTTATATCTGGAGTTATTGTTGGTATTGTTGCTCTTCCCTTAGCTATCGCCTTTGCTGTGGCTAGTGGGGTTTCTCCTGAAAAAGGTATCATTACAGCTATTGTTGCTGGATTTATCATCTCCTTTTTAGGGGGAAGTCGTGTTCAGATAGGAGGGCCTACTGGTGCTTTTATCATTATACTATATGGAATTATTCAACAGTATGGAATAGATGGTTTACTTATCTCAACTATGATGGCTGGTGTTATTTTAGTAATATTTGGATTTTTAAAATTAGGTAATCTTCTCAAATATTTTCCAAACCCACTTATAGTTGGCTTTACAAGTGGTATAGCTATGGTAATATTTTCTACACAAGTAAAAGACGCTTTAGGTCTTACTATTACTAAATTACCTGCCGATTTTTTTGAAAAATGGCAAGTTTATTTTGAAAATATTGATACTATAAACTTTTATGCCCTAGCGATAACAGTAGTAACTATTTTGATTACAACCACTTTTAAAAAACTCAATCCTAAAATACCAGGTTCTTTTGTAGCACTCATTTTATTGACACTTATTGTAAATATTTTTCATCTTCCTGTTACAACTATTGAAACATTTTTTGGAACTATCCCGAGTAATATCACTTTTTCTCTTCCTCATTTTGAACTTTCAAACCTTGTTACCTATATTGTTCCCGCTTTGATTATTGCTTTATTGGGAAGTATAGAATCTCTTTTATCAGCAGTTGTCGCTGATGGTATGATAGGAGGTTCTCATCGTTCAAATACAGAACTTATAGCACAAGGATTGGCAAATATCATCACCCCTCTTTTTGGAGGAATTCCTGCAACAGGAGCGATAGCTAGAACAGCTACAAATGTAGAGAATGGAGGAAGAACACCTATTGCAGGTATAATCCACTCTATCACTCTTCTTTTAATTATGCTCTTTTTTATGAACTTTGCAAAACTTATTCCTATGTCTGTTCTTGCTGGAATATTGATGGTAGTTGCATTCAATATGAGTGAATACAAATCATTTCTTTCTATCTTAAAAGGTTCTCCTTATGATTATATTGTTTTAGTAACAACTTTTATATTAACAGTTGTTGTCGATTTAACGGTAGCTATACAAGTTGGGATAGTACTCTCCTCTCTTCTTCTTATGAAACGTATGGCAGAGGTAGATAAACACGAGATAGTTACAAGTAATGATGAAAATGATATAGAGAACTATGAGATGCTACCAAAAAACATAGCTGTATATGAGATAGGAGGGCCTCTCTTTTTTGCTTCAGCAAAACAGTATGCACAACTTATACAACAAAGAGGTGTAACAGCAGAGATACTTATAATACGTATGCGTCATGTAACTTTTATAGATGCCACAGCACTTCATAACTTTTATGAAACAATTAAAATTTTACAAGAGAATGGAACAACCATAATCACTTCAGGCACAAATAATGAAGTATTTAAAGCATTACAAAAATATAATATTGTCACTCTTATTGGTGAGAAAAATATGCACAGAACATTTATACGTGCAGTAAATGATGCAAAAAAAATATAACAAATAGAGGATAAATTTTGCTAGAAGATTTACTTAACACACAATGGATGCAGTTAATAGTTGTAGTTGTGGCTGGTTTTTTAATAGGCTTAGAGATAAAAGCTCATCGGATAAACACCAACACAAACAAAGAGATAGGAAGTGTGAGAACTTTTGCTTTTATAGCACTTATAAGTTATGTATTTGCTTCTATAAATATATATCTTTATATAGTAGGCTATATAGCACTTCTTACACACCTTCTCATATTTTATTATTTTAAAGTTAAACAAGCAAGAAGTGGAATTATCATATTTTTACTCTCTACTTTAGTGTATAGTTTTGGGATGGTTGTTATAAAATTTGATATATGGTTTTTACTTATCATATTTGTAGCTATTGTTTTTATATCAAATCTTAATAGAAAACTTGAACATTTTTATACTATATTTGATGAAAGAGAGATAGAAATTTTTGCAAAACTAATCCTTTTAAGTGGAGTTGTTTTACCTCTCCTTCCAACTGAACATATCTCAGAATTTGTTCCTGTTTCCTACTTTAAAGTTTGGTTAGCTGTCGTTGTAGTTTCTATATTTTCCTATGTTGGATATGTTTTAAAAAAATATGTCTTTAACGATAAAGGGTATCTTGTTACAGGTATTTTAGGTGGAATATATTCAAGTACTGCAACAACTATTGTTTTAGCAAAAAAAGCATCATCAGGGAGAATGCCCTACCTTTTTTCATCCTCTATCATAATAGCAACAGCTCTTATGTACTTACGGTTACTGGGTATCACTTTTGCTTTTAACATAGATATAGCACAAAATCTTCTTGTACCATTTTTATCTTTAGCTATGGTAACGATAATTATATCTATCTATCTTTATAACAAATCAATCAAAGATATATCTACTAAAATAGACCAAAGTGAAGATAAAAATCCCTTAGAGTTAAGCACCGCCTTTTTATTTGCCTTTTTATTTATTGTTATGGCAGTAGTTACACACTTTGTTCTTACAAAGTATGGAAATTTAGGTTTAAATATACTCTCATTTATAGTTGGATTTACAGATATTGACCCTTTTGTTCTTTCTATACTCTCTTCAAAATTTGAAGTAACAACTCAAAGTGCATCAACTGCTATTTTAATAGCTACGGGAAGTAACAATATACTTAAAGCTTTCTACTCTTTTATTTTTTCAAAAAATAAATCTGGAAAAATAAGTGCTTTAGTATTATCTCTTCTTGGAATTGCTACCATTGGGATAGGTTTTATTCTTTAACATATTTCAAAAGAGTATTAAATCTTAGGTATAATACTCTTAAATTTTCAAAGAAGGAGAAATAAGATGAACCACTTTCTTAAAAGTATGATTGATTGGATGATGGAAAAAGAGGAGGCGATGGCAAAAGAGTGTGCTATTCCTATGAAAGAGATAGAGTATCAGATTGAAAAAGTAAAGAAACAAAAAGAGATGTTACAAACAAATTATGATGACTCTATGCAAGAACTTGATTCTATTTTAAAAAGATTAGAAAAAATCGAGAATGTCGAAATTTTACGTTGTCAAACATCAAATAAAAAGGTTTAAAAATGAGTTCACACAAACATAAACATATAGCAAAAATTAAAGATAAAATTCACTCAACAACAGAGTTAAATGAATCACAAAAAAGTGATAGTATGAAAAGAATTGAGGAGTGGGTTATAGAAGATAAAGCATTTGGTATGCTTGAAAATGAACTACTTAAAATTAGTTTCTTTTTTGAAGAGGTATTTTCAGAACTTGGTATTAAATAGATGAGTTTATGAAAACTATCGGGCTATTTTCTGCTGTATCTATCGGTATAGGTGGTATGGTAGGTGGTGGTATTTTTGCTGTTTTGGGTGAAGCAGTATCACTAGCTCATGGTGCTACACCTTTAGCATTTTTTATAGCTGGGATTATAGCTATGTTTACAGCTTACTCTTATGCTAAACTCTCTGTTACTTTTCAAAGTAGAGGAGGAACAGTTTTTTACATAGATAAAGCATTTGGACAAAATATTTTATCTGGTTCTATAAACTTTATGTTATGGCTTAGTTATATTGTAACTATCTCTTTATACTCCGTAGCATTCGCATCATATGGTATCACTTTCTTTAATGAAAAAACAACACTTCTTACTCATCTCCTTATAAGTATCGCTATTATTATTCCTGCCATTATAAATATCGTAAGTGCCTCATTTGTTGGTAAGTCAGAGTCTATTATTGTAGCTATTAAAATTATTTTACTTATTATCATTGTTGTTAGTGGTAGTTTTTATATAGATTTTTCACGATTAAGCCCTGCTCATTATGGCTCATCTCTCTCTATTATCTCAGCAGGTATGATAATCTTTGTTGCTTATGAGGGGTTTGAACTTATCGCCAATGCTTCACAAAGTATTAAAAATCCTAAAGTAAATCTTCCTCGTGCTTTTTATCTTTCTGTTGGAATTGTTATCGTGTTATATATCCTTATAGCTATGGTTACTGTTGGTACAGTTGATGAAAAAGCACTTCTCAATGCACAAGATTATGCTTTAGCATTTGCTGCAAAACCAGCACTTGGTCAAGTTGGTTTTACTCTTGTTTCTGTCGCTGCTCTTCTTTCTACATTTTCAGCTATTAATGCTACTATCTTTGGAAATGCTCGATTGGGTTTTATCATAGCAAAAGATGGAAGATTGCCAACACTTTTTGAGTATGAAAAAGGGGATATTCCCATAGTTGGGGTTGGACTCACTCTATTGGCTAGTTTGATTTTAGCAAATAGTATAGATTTAAAAGATATAGCTATCATCGCTAGTGCAGGTTTTTTACTTATCTTTTTTTTAGTAAATTTAAGTGCTTTAAAACTCTCTAAACAGATAGGAGCTAATCCAATTATAGTAGGATTTTCAGCACTCCTTAGTTTTTTAGCTTTAGCTATTTTACTTTTTCAAACATACCATACAAATAAAAATGCGATACTTTTATTTCTATCATTTTTAATTGTATCTTTCAGTTTTGAGCTTATTTATGGAAAAATTAGAGGTCATATCTTTAAACGAAAATATTAATTATTTAAGTTTTAAACTAAAAATGTCGATATTTTCTTTAATTATAATTTAAAGGTAAATTTTATGGATGCTTTAACAAATATTACAGCTCAAAATATAGAAAAAGAGTCATCAACTATAAATCTTCAAAAAAAAGATACTCAAGAAGTTTCACAAACTGATGTTTTACAAAAGATAGAAGATGATGACTCTAAAATAGATTTTACTCTTAACTCTAAAGAGCAGATGGATGAATTGATAACTGAGTTAAATAATGCTGTTGAACCTATGAGTACAAATGTAAAATTTGGCGTAGATGCCGATGATATATTCTTTGTAGCGGTAATGGATACTGAAACAAATCAGATGATTCGTCGTTTTCCTGCTGAAAAAGCTGTCTCTTTTCTCTCTAAAATGCAAGAAGTTAGTGGAATGTTGTTTGATTCAAAAGGATAATATTTTCCTATACACTAACCATTTTTTAATACTTTTTATAGTAAAATCGCGCAATTTATTTCTCTACATAAAGGTTTTTTTATATGAAAAAAGAAGTTAAAAAAGTAGTTCTTGCCTATTCTGGTGGACTAGATACAAGTATTATCTTAAAATGGCTACAAGATGAGTACAATGCAGAAGTTATCACATTTACTGCTGACTTAGGTCAAGGTGAAGAGGTTGAACCTGCTCGTCAAAAAGCACTTGACAACGGTATCAAACCTGAAAATATCTTTATTCTTGATATTCAAGAGGAGTTTGTAAAAGATTATGTTTTTCCTATGTTTAGAGCAAATGCTATCTATGAGGGAGAGTATCTTTTAGGGACTTCTATCGCTCGTCCTCTTATCGCTAAAAAACAGATTGAGATTGCAGAGAAAATGGGTGCAGATGCTGTTTCTCATGGTGCAACTGGAAAAGGAAATGACCAAGTAAGATTTGAGTTAGGTTATTTAGGACTTAATCCAGATATTACTGTTATCGCTCCATGGAGAGAGTGGGATTTAAATTCTCGTGAAAAATTACTCTCGTATGCTAGAGAACATGGTATTAACATAGATGCAAAACATGTAGATGCAGAGGGAAATCCAACAGTAAGTCCATACTCTATGGATGCAAACCTTTTACATATCTCTTATGAGGGTCTTCACTTAGAAAATCCTATGAATGAACCTGAAGAGTCTATGTGGTTATGGTCAGTATCTCCTGAAAAAGCTCCTGATGAGAAAGAGTATATCACTATCGGTTACAAAAATGGTGACCCTATCTCTATCAATGGTGAAGAGATGTCTCCAGCTACAATTTTAAGAACATTAAATGCCTATGGTAACAAACACGGTATAGGACGTATCGACATCGTTGAAAACAGATTTGTTGGTATGAAAGCTCGTGGATGTTATGAAACACCAGGTGGGACTATTATGCTTAAAGCTCATCGTGCTATTGAATCTATCTGTTTAGACCGTGAAGAAGCGCATCTTAAAGATGGTATGATTGCTAAATATGCTGAACTTATCTATAACGGTTTTTGGTTCTCTCCAGAGCGTGAGATGATGCAATCAGCGATAGACACAACACAAAAATATGTTCAAGGAACAGTAAAACTTAAACTTTACAAAGGTAATGTAGAGGTAGTTGGTCGTGAATCAGATATGTCACTATACTCTGAAGAGCATTCAACTTTTGAGGAAGATGAAGTATATAACCAAAAAGATGCTGAAGGGTTTATTCGTTTAAATGCGCTTAGACGTATCATAGCTGGTAAAAAAAGAAATCACTAAAAAATTTAAACTAAAAAAAAGGAATTAAAATATGAGCATCGTTAAAATAGATATGAATTCACCTGAATTTCAAGAAAGATTAGAAAAAACAGTTAAATTTACAGATAAAGTTTGTGAAAGTCGTGGATGGGTATATAACCCTCAAGCAGAAGTGAATGAAGGTGTTCAGATGGGTCTTGCTCGTAACAAGATGATGTATAACAAACTTTTTTGCCCATGTTTTATGGTTGAAGAGGTAGATGGTAAACCTCAATCAGTAGATAACAGAACATGTCCATGTACTCCAGCGATAGAGAAAGAGATACCTGAAAAAGGTAACTGTCATTGTGGAATTTTTTGTACTCCAGAGTATGCTGAAAAACAACGTCTTGAACTTGGAATGGAAGAAGCTGTTCATACTCATTCACGTGGTTTAACTAAAGAGGAGTGTGAGTCTCTTGTAAGTAAAGATGAGCTAGATGGTGATGAGATAGTATCTCTTCTTGAAGCTAGAGATTTAGGTATGGTAAATTTCACACTTGTAGATGTTCGTGAGCATATGGAGTGGCAAATGGGTCATATCAAAGGTGCTGATAAATTAGTTCCAACAAGTAGTTTCTACCAATCATTAGAGGAAGCAAAACTTCAAAAAGATGAAAATATTATCGTATATTGTCATGTTGGTAGTCGTTCTGCACACGTTGCAAGAATTATGACTGATATGGGTTATAGTAAAATAGGAAACTTAACTTATGGTATCGTTTCTTATGGTGGTGAGAAAGAGAGATAGTCAAATTTATCGTTCCATAGTATTTTACTATGGAACGATAGTCTTTATATTATAGATATTTTCTTAAAATATCTTGTTTTTTATCACTTGCTTCATCTATGATTTTTTGAGATTTAGCAATACTATTTTCTAATTCTTCTATTTTTTCTATTATTTTATCTTGTATCACTTTTGATGGTGCTTTTATTGTTAAAGCTTTTACTCTTTGTGTTGATGCTCTATAAGTTCTTGAAAAATTTACTTTTTTCCCCTCTTGAAGTAAAGCCCATGTTAAATACTTTGGATTAATATCATCTGTTTTAACTCTAATTACTCCACAATGGTCTGTTGGATGAAAAGGTTTATCTTTTTGCATATAGTTTACCATCCAATCACCATCTATACCCCATAATACAGATGGAGATTTAAAGTCTTTTAGAAATTTTTTAGATGTGTATCCAAATATTTCAAATACATTTGCACTATATATAGGGAATCCATTTTTTTGCTCATCTATATCTTTTTGAACTATTCTTCTACCTATAAATGCTTCAAAAAAATTATCATCACTTATTCTATATAATGTATTAGCTTTTGATGAAATCTCTTGATAATAATTTTCTATTTTTGATTTATTTGTTTCTATCTCGTTATTAGCTTTTTCAACATCTTTATCTATGCTCTCACACTCTTTTATAATATCCTTTTGAATATTTAATGGAGGAAGTGGAATTTTTAAATTTCTAAAATCATTTTTTTGTAAATGTTTTAATCCAACTCCTTTAAAAAAAAGTAAGTTAATATCTGAAATAATAGTATTTAAAAATTCATATAAATACTCTATTGATATTTTATCATTAGTTGTAAAAGAATATGTATCTGTTGAATATGATGCTTTACCATTAAAAAACTTTATAATAGCATTTCCACCAGTTGATAAATATATATTTTTATTTTGAACTAGATAAGTGTCAAATGAATATATATTTTCTCCACTTGTAAAAAAGTTATATTTTCCTCTTAACTCTTTTGCTTCTAAAACTTTAATTTTTGATTTTTGATTTTCTAATATTAAATCTTCAATTTTTACCAATTCCCATTGAGTTTTTATCTCTATGTTTTTTTTAGGATTTAAACCAATAGCCTTATTAAAATCTTTTCTTGAAAAATCCATCATATCAACCAACCGAGCCTTAGAAACAAATTTTTCCAACTCTTTTGGTATCACTATATTTTTATCATTAAAATTTTTAGATATTAAACTATTTATTTTAGTTTCATCTTCTTTATCATTTGGATTATAAAGTGGTGTATTTATACTACTTAAAGTACCTCCACTATACTGAATACCCTCATTGCCTTTTCTTCCACTCCACTCATACCCTAAAAACTTTTTATTTGCTTTTCCGTCAGTTGGAGATTTTATAATGAGTACCTCTTTTTGAGTCTCTTTCGCTAAACAAAAATAATACAATTTATCAGATTCTATATTTTTAATATATTCTAATAATGAAGTTTTTTTCTTTAACTTCTCATTTAAACTATTATATGATTGTTGATACTCTTTAAAAGTTTCATTTTTAAATATATCTTGATGAAGTTCCTCTTCAAACATAGTGAGATATATATCTTTTTCTATATCTATATGAGTACAATAATCTTGAATTAAATTTTTATCTTGAAACTGTGGTTGAATATTTTTCCTATATTTAAAAAGATTATCTATAAAATCTTTATATATTCCTACAATATTTAAAGTATCATCTCTTCTTTTTAAAAATAGTGTTACAGTATTTGTTCCTGTTTTTCCAAATGTTCCACTTCCAAACTCTGTAATAGCAACTATCTCAAAATATTTTATAAGTATCTCTCTTGTACCTACATAAGTATTCTTTCCCTCTCCTTTACTTAAAATAGAACTAGGTAAAACTATCCCTGCAATGGCATTAGCAGATAAAAGTTGTTTACTTTTTTCTACAAAAAAACACTCAATAGAGTTATTTGCTGTATAGCTTTTCTCCTCTATTGTTTTCATTAGTTCATAGGTCGCTATATCCTCTTTACTTAATGTTTCTAAAAAACCTTTCACACTATATGGTGGATTTGCTACAAGCACTGAAAAACTGTTGTTTTTTACCTCTCTATTTTGAGTAAGAGCATCATTGTAAACTATATTTATATTCTCTTGCCCATACATTAAAGCACTAACTTTTGCTACTTTTGAAAGCCTATACTCTTTCTCTATTCCCACAACTTCATTTGTAGTAAATACTTTTGCAACCTCATTTAAAAAGTGTCCAGCACCACAAGCATAGTCTATCGCTTTTGGTTTGTCGTGTAGTTTTTGTATATCTTCAAGAGGGAGAGAGTTGATTATAAATTTCACTATCGGCATAGGAGTAAAAAATTGCCCTTCGCTCTGTTTGACACCATTATCTAAAAAGCCCTCAAACATATCCCCTAAAAACTGGTTATCTTCTACTCCTGTAAGTCGTATATCTTGAAACATCTTTACAACTTTTAAAAGCACTTCAAAGTTTTTATAAAATAGCTCTTCACTATGAACATCTAAAAAACTAAAATCATTGTTTGTAAAAAATTTCTGTTCTCTAAACCTATTTTTTATATCAGTTTTTACACTATCTATATCAACTCTTTCAAATATAGTATCAATAGTTGAATCTGATATATAAGTTATCTCCTCATTTAAAAAATCAAACATTCCAATTTTATAGAGTTCTTGTAATCTATCTTGTAAAGCAAAAGCATTATCATAAGAGATACCTTTCCAATAAAAACCAAGTCCACTTTTCTCATTCTTTATATTTTTATTTTCATCTATAATTTTACATAAAAAAAGATTGACCAATACATTAAAAGCTCTCTCAGCTCCACCAATATTATGTTGTCTCATAATAGTTGCAAACTCGTTATATTTACCTTTTATATCATTTGATGATACAATCTTTAGGTCATTTATATCTGTTTTTTCTATACCTATAAAATAAGCTTTATTCTCTTCAAATATACCATTTGTTTTAAACTCTTTTTTATAAGTTTCACTCCAAACATTATAAATATTTTTTACTGTATTTGCATTATTATATGATAGTAATGATTTATTCTCAAAAAGTCTTTTTTTATCATCAGATAGATTGATAAGATAGTAGTTAGATTTAATCTCATCATCTATAAAATCACTTGCATAAAGTGCTATAAATTTTGTATCTTTATCTTGTTGTGCATAAGAAAATAGTTGAGTTGGTTTTATCTGTGTCGTATTCCAAGCTTTTTTAAACTCTTCACCTGCTGTTTTGCACTCTATAATTAAAAGAGTTTTATCATCATTATCTTTTATAAGTATATCAGCTTTCCCTCCACTTGCACCGTGACCTACTTGCCATTTTGGCTCAAGCTCTATATGCTTTGGATTGTATCCTTGATTTAAAAGTTTACATACACATTCAAATACTACAAAATTTTCAGCACTTGTAAAATTTGATGTCGTTTTATCATTTACTATTAATCCTTCATTTTCAGGATAGATAAGCTTTTCATTTTTAAAATCTACTTTTAATTCTGTTTTAAATTCATTAAAAATTTTAGTATATATTTCAAATTTATTCTCAAAGCCAAGTATTTCTAACACATTTTTAAAGTTTTCTTTTTTTATCATATTGCTACTTATATTTAAAATTTATGACTGCTATTATAACTGTTTATTATTTATTTAATATCACTTGTAGTTGAAAACTTCATCTAATCATTTTTTAGTTATAATTCCAAAATTTTAAAATAAAGAGAAAACAATGAAAGTATTATTAATTAAAGATGTAAAAAGTTTAGGAAAAAGAGGCGAAGTTAAAGAGGTAAAAGATGGTTATGGCAAAAACTTTCTTATAGGAAAAGGGTTTGCTAGACATGCCACTCCTGAGATTTTAGCACAACACGCTCAAGATGAACTTATAGTGGCTGAAAATCTTGAAAAAGAGGTAAATGCGCTTAAAGAGATTGCTAAAAAACTAGATAAATCTGAGATAGTTATCACTAAAAAACTTGGAACAAATGGTCACCTTTTTGGTTCAGTTACTAAAGATGAGATAGCTACTGCACTTAAAGAACAACACAATATTGAAATAGATAAAAAACATATCAATGAAAAACAAGCTATCAAATCTATCGGTGAACACGATTTAGATTTTAAATTGGGTCACGGTCTTCACGCTACACTTCACGTGGATGTTCAAGGAGAATAATAGTGTTTGA
>Ga0256826_1001605_pt1 | contig 14002 bp, 19 predicted proteins | sample CV79metaG_FD_185975 | JGI IMG/M metagenome (GOLD analysis project Ga0256826, IMG submission 185975) | Hydrothermal vent microbial communities from East Pacific Rise, Pacific Ocean - CV79 | ecosystem: Environmental > Aquatic > Marine > Hydrothermal vents | place: Pacific Ocean: East Pacific Rise...
AGAACCTGAACCACCGTGGAAAACGAAGTTTACAGGTTTAGAATCAGTAGAGAACTTTTCTGCTATATATTTTTGAGAGTTATCAAGAATTTTTGGAGTAAGTGAGACATTACCTGGTTTGTAAACCATCATACTCGAACCATCAATCTATACTCGTTATACATACCTATACTATCGTTTTATGAAAATATTATACCTTAGCAAATATTAATTTTTCCACATATTTTCCACGACTGTGACTCTTTTGCACTTTCTATACAGTCACCAGTATATATAATTTTTGGAAAAATAGTAGGAGTCAAGATGGTTAAGTCTAAAAAATATAGTGGAGTTTGGTTACATAAGCTTTTGAATGGAGATATTACTTATTATATTCAGTACATAGATGAGCATAAGAAGAATCGTAAAATTAAAATAGGAAGAAGAAGTGAAGGGATAAGTGAGAACATCTGCTTTAACAAACGTAATGAGATTCTACATAAGATTAGAATGGGTAACTTCTCTTTAGATATAAAAAAAGATGCTCCTCTATTTGATACTGTAGCATTTGAATATTTCCAGTATCTCTTTGACAATGGCAGAAGTGTAGAGAATACTGAATCAACAATAGTGAGATATAAAAAGCATATTCAACCCTATGTAAAAGATAGAACTATTTTAGATATTGATATCGCTGTTTTAAACAAGATAAAGAAGGACAAGATACAAATACTCGCCCCAAGGTCAGTTAATGGCTATTTGAGCTTAATATCCACAATTATCACCTATGCTAGCAGAACTCTAGACCTACAAATAAAGAACCATGTCAATAATCGAAATGTTACTATGTTTAAAGAGGATAATATCAGAGAAAGATTTTTGAGTAAAATTGAGATAGATTTACTCTTGGAAAATGTAAAGAAGTACAGACAAGTAAATTTAGCAACAAGGTTTTCACTCTCAACAGGTTCTAGGCTTGGAACAGTACTCTCAATTAAAGTAAAAGACATAAATACTAAAACAAGAGTAGTATCGTTAACAGACCATAAAACAGGTGGAGATAGATACAACTCGTATCTACATGAGAAGTACTTTACTGATTTTAAATTTTTAGAGGGACTCAAACAAAATGAGTATATCTTTTCATATAAGGGTCATAAGATTGAAGGTGCATCTATACAGTTACAATTTCGTGTAATTGCAAATAGACTTTTTAATGAGGATTTAGAAAAAGATGATAGAAAGCATAGGGTAGTTTTTCATAGTTTGAGACATACTTATTGCTCTCAGTTGTGTATGGCAGGGGTTCCATTGTATACTATTCAACGCTTAGTTCATCATAAAAGTAGTGCATCTACTCAGAGGTACGCGAAGCTGAGTCAAGAGAGTTTGTATGATAGTGTTAGAGTGGCATTTGATTTTTAACTTTCTTTGGAGTTAAATATTTCAACTTATAAATTTATATATAATGATATAATAAATAAAACAAGGGTGAAAATGAATAATCGAATTATAAAAGATTCATATGATATTTTTATGAACAAGTTTAATATAAATGAAGATGACTTTATAGAATACGGTTTAAATGAATCTATATTTATCAATAAACTAGAAGCTGAAAAAAGATGGAATATTTTAAAAAAAGATATTAAAGATGGTAATATGGTTTATGTAAGAACATTTGGTAATAAAAATGATCAAAGAACTAAAAAGATATTATTGGATTTTTATAAGCATATATATTCTGATGTAGAAGTAAATGTTGATAAAACGAACAATGCTATTCCAACAAAAATTATAGAAGAGTTTACAGGTTTAAAAAGAAAAACAAGTCAAAGAAAAAAATATGATATATCTAATTATCAAATTTCACATATATTTGGTAAAACAAAAAATATATATGCTTTTTCGGCACCATGGAATCTAGTCTTTATGCCGAGGATAATGGATCCATTGTCGGGGCATGAAGCAAATGGGAACTTAAGAAATAAATTTAAACAGGCCTTGCAAGAAAAGTCTTACATGCTATTTAAAGATTTAATAGATGATTTTAATGAATTTATGAATGAAGAAACTTTAAAAAATAGTATAAATATGTATCTTGACGAAATTGATGAAAAAAAATTCAAAACAGAGATTATAGATAATTTTGCTCCTATAAATATTAAATAATCTCGTTAAAATATTATATGATGACTTAGATAGTAAATATATAACCAGGAGTATTATGAATAATCATTATAAAAAAATTGCTGATGAATTTAATAATGTATGGAAATTCTCAGATAATTATAAAAAATGGGCAGTCGAAAGAATAGGACATATTTTAAATTTAAATATTAAAGATATACTAGTTGATGTGGGTGGAGGAACTGGTACATTTAGTAATTTGATATATAAAGAATTTATACCAAATAAAGTATACTGTATCGAACCTGAACATTCCATGTGTGCTATTGCAAAAAAATATACTAATATTGAAACAATATGCTGTGACACATATTATTTTATTAATACATTAAAATATAATTATAATAAAATTTTATTTAAAGAAGTTATACATCATATTGATGATAGAAATAAATTATGGAGTAATATATATAATTCAATAGGAAAGAATGGTCAAATTTTAATTTATACACGTCCAAAAGAAATTAGGTTTCCATTATTTGAAAAAGCAAAGAGAGCATTTTATAAGAATCAACCATCGGAAGAGATGATTGTATCTGAGTTAAATAATAATGGATTTAAAACCAAAATATTTATTGAAAGTTTTACTTTCAAGTTATCAAAAAAAGAATGGCATGCCATGATAAAGGCTAAATTCATGTCCGATTTAAGTATTTTTAGTGAACAAGAATTAATAAAAGGCATTGAAGAAGTAGAGTCAAAATACTGTGTAAATAATTTTTATTATATTGAAGATAAAATAATATTTATTAATGCTTATAAATAATTTTTTCCAAATTTATTAATATATTCTTGGGATAAAGGTTCTTCTCTATAATCCAAAAGTAATTCACTATTTTTTTCTATGTCTCTTTTTGCCATAACATTCATTGTATTTGAATTAATTTCACAATTTGGATCTCTATCATGATTTATGAAACCATAAGATGTCCGATCACTTCTAACAAGATACATATTTTCAGGTAATGCATTCCATTCTCCAATATATTTTTGACCATTAATATAATCACTATTGACAATTTTACCATTTAATTTAAATATGTTAGTTCTTTTCTTTATTTTTTTATTTGTATATAGTCCAAATCCATGTGTTCCACTGATATCAACATATAGACTACTATCTAATGATAAATATTTTATATAGATATCTAATAACATAAAATTGTTTATTACTTGGTTTACATTTATCTTATGGGTCGTTTTTTCAATATTCATCTGTATTGCCGTACTATTTAATACATTAAAAACGAATAAACGACTATCATTATTAATTTTTTCAATGTTTACTTCTTTCTGTGCTAATAATATATATATAGTACCCTTAAATAAATTCATATTTTGAATCAATTTTTGATTGGAACAGTATGAAAAAACTTGAGAGTTTACTGAAATAAATATATCTAAAAAATTGTTAGATATATTAAAATCTATTGAACTATCTATCCCAATAAAAACTTTTCTATTTTTATTTTGTCCTAAATAATTACTAATTAATTCTTGTGCACTTAAAGTCATATATTCATATTCCTTGTTTCATGAACATAAATATATGCAGCATTCGGAAACTTGTCTAATATTTTCCTTTTTGTTTCTTCCCATGAATTCGATACAACTTGTAGTATTGTTGTCTCTGCTAAATATTGGTCTAAAACAGGTTCTTCTTTAAGTTCTACTATTCGAGACTTATCACTATAATAATAGATTTCTACATCATATATTTTTTTCATATTCATTCTTTCCTTTTCTTATGTACAAAAATAATAAAAAAAACAAATAAGATCATAATTCCGAAAATTGATTCTGTTGCGTAATTAAAATAAATAGCGGAATTTACATTTTCTCTTAAAGAGATATAATCATTAAAAATACCATAAATTGCGAATATTTGGATTAAGCCAATTACTGTAATTCCATAATTCAAATTTTTATTAGTTTTTTCTGATTCAAGTTGAAAATGCTTGTTAATATATTCATTTTGTACATCAAATGTTTTTTCAATAATTTGTATATCTTCTTGAAGGTGCCATAATATTTCAATATTTGTAAATTCTTTGTAAAACTTAGGAAACAACCCTGATTTATATGTTTGATAGTTTAAATCTTCTTTATAATATAAAAGTTTCAATTTATCAAAATTTCTAACTTCTTCTTCATTAAAAATCAATCTATTTGATAATCCTTCTATTTGATTTTTAAAATAATTTTTATAAAACCGTAGTAAATAATAGGTTAATTGCAAAAAAACAAGCATGCATAAAAATTGATGATTTATTTTTTTTGGCATGTTTTGAATAATTCCATAATTCCAGCCAATATGCACAAACGAATTTTTATAATCTTTTTCAATTAAAACAGAATTGTTTCTTTGTTCAATATCCTCTTCATTTATAAATAAGTTCGATATATTATTTGTGTTATTTGAAAAACCATTAATATAAATTAGTGGGTAACTTGAATCAAGAGTAAAGTTTTTTATCGAAATAGAAAACTTATCCATTTTTAATATTTTTCTAATTAGTGGATTGATAATTTCGATAGACTTTAACTTAACAGCATTATCAAAATCAGACGTCTTTGTTTCATCAAATAAGTTTCTTTTCGCCATAAGATTTATTATAAATTCATTACAATCCTCAAAATTCAAATCACTAAAAATAAATTCGTAGAGTATTAAAAAATTATGTTTTTCATTGACAATCAATTTAGCATCTACATGCAATACGGTTGACTTATAATTTATTTTAATAGAGTTCATAAAATTTTTGTATATTTTAGGATTTAAATTTCGTTCTCTCAATATAGCATCTGTTATATCTAAGTCAGGAGTAGTATTTTTAAAAGCTACACTTTGTGAATCTAAAGAATCCCATTCATTTTTTGAAAAAAGTGTATCACCATTGATTTTATTTACATTAAGTATTAATTTTTCAACTAAAGAATAATTATGTTTATCAAATATGATAGGTGCTAATAAGACTATTTTAATACTTTTCAATAATTACACCTTAAACTAATTTTCATATTATATCCAAGAAAATGGGATTTTTATATTACCTATCAAATAATTTAAAATAACTCTGTTATTTATATTATTCTCAAACCTAACTCACAGAGTAAACTACAAAAGACACATCTCTCAAACTTCACAACCAAACCAATACCTATGTCTCAAGTCCTGTCTCATTATAGTGTATCTGAACCTATATAAGATGATAATACCTTTACACAACAATAACAGAAGGATTTATCATGTTAGTAGGATATGCAAGAGTTTCATCAACAGGTCAAAATTTAACAAGTCAAATAGAAGCACTTCAAAAAGCAGGATGCGATAAGATATTTCAAGAAAAGAAATCAGGAACTAAGATTTTCAATAGACCTGAACTAGATAATGCTCTTGAATTCTGTAGAGAGGGAGATACTTTAATAGTTACAAGATTAGATAGATGTTCTCGTAATGTTAAAGATTTACACCAAATAATTGAAACACTAAATAGTAAAGGAGTCGGCTTTAAGGCAACAGAGCAAGAAATAGACACCACTACTTCGGCAGGTAGATTAATGATTGGACTGCTAAGTATCGTATCTGCATTTGAAACTGACCTACGTTCAGAACGTCAAGCCGATGGAATTGCATCTGCTAAAAAGAGAGGAGTTAAGTTTGGTGGTACTCCTAAACTTACAGATAGTGATGTAAAAAGGATTATAGACTTTCAACAGTTTACTACTATGACTAATGGCGATATTGCAAAAGAGTTTGATATTGCTCGAAGTACATTACTTCGGTATGTTGCTAATTATAAAAAAAGTTAGAAACATATAACAACTTCCGTTACCTTTCACGACCCTCCAAATATAATCCTCTTATCTTAAACTAGGATTTACCCCAATGAATCAAAAAATAAAATGTATCGCTGAGAACAGTTTAGAAGATTTGTCTACTCAAATATACCAATGGAGGAGAGAAGGACTTGAAAGTGTAGAAATATCACTTCAAGATTTAGTTTTACTTGTCAACCATATAGAAGATTTGGAACTAGAGATTTTCGGTTCTCGTAAAGGCGATACAGATGCAGTGCCAAATTGAAATTATGCTTCACAGTCAAAACCATACTATTGATATAGAACATGATGATTTCGCTTTATATCTTTATCGTAGTGTTACAGACGACTTTGCTGTTGAGGAAAATAATTCACGGCTTGTGATGCTTCGTGCATATGTTCGTAAAGTCTATGAGCTTTATCTTCAGCAGCAGAGTACAGAACAGATACTCCACAAAATAGAATTACTGTTATAACTTCTTCAAGAACTTAAAATTTGCATGGACTGCTTGGACAGGGTGGACAAATCAAGCCACAAGAAATTCCCACCATATGTGTAAACATATGGTGGGAAAATATCTGTACTTTGCTGTTGAAGCAAACGTTCCGCCTGAGCAACATCAATTTTTACTCATAATGAGAGATCGCTAAATCTTTCACACTCTCAGTCCGCTTGTAGAAGTTCGTTAATAGTCAGCTAAGAGATTTATAGTCCGTGCACGGCGACCCTCTTTTATCATATATATTTGTTCTCTCTTACAGTTACACTTTTTTTTTAAAAGCTCTATGGAAAAGTGCTGATATTTCTATCTTAAAAATGGTATTTCCCAAACTTTACCATAGAAATAAATATATCGAGAGTAATAAAAGGAGCAGTAAATGCAGTTAATTACGAAAGAGTTAGAAAAAATAATTCCAGAAATGTATGCAGATGAAGATACAAAGTTGGAAGATAAGATAGTCTATGCAAAATATTTTCTCCATGGATGGTCATGGTGGATTTTAGAGTATGACAAAGATGAAAGAGTATTCTTTGCTTATGTGCAAGGAATGGAGTCAGAACTTGGATATGTAAGTTTAGATGAACTTATGAATTTAGAAGTTCATGGCTTAAAAGTAGAAAGAGATTTACATTTCACTCCCACAAGATATGGAGATATAGAGGAGTTGAGATGTTAGTAACACTTAAATATGTAGAAGTAGAAATTGAAGCAGATGAGATTCTATTTCAGGCATTAAGAGATGGTGATTTATCCGTCGATGATGCAGTTAGAATCTGCGAAGAAGAAGCAGGTACACAAGAGGTGTTGGATTCCATAGATGATGAAGATATTAAAATATATTGTGATACGAAAGGTATCGAGTTAGAAGTTGGTTTTGAGAATATGGCTAGAAACCTAAAAGGTTTAAGTCAAGAAGAGAGATCAAAACTATTATGGTTTATTATAGGTATAAATGATGAAGATATAAAACACTTAGTAACGGTGGAGTTAGTAATTCCAAGGTTAGATGAGTTAGTAAATATAAAGAAGAGTCATGAGTAGTCAATGGGACTATAGAGATGACTACTACTTTATACAAATAGGTGATATTGAAATAAATGTTAGAGCCTATAGTAAGAATGAGTTGTCACTTTGGATGTATGAATATTCAAGTGATGAAGAGCTTGTAGATGCCGACTATAAAAGTCTAGAGGAACTACAAGTAGTTATAAGCGAGATGGTAGGGCTAAAAATAATTACACCGACATTAGAGAGTTTATTAAAAGTAACAAAAGGATTAAAAGATGTATGATGCAAGAACAGCATATTACGAAAGACAAAACAGTTGCCAAAGAGCAGGAACGATAAGAAGAGTAGGACATCAGTTTGCCGATTCAATCGGTGGATGTAGTTCAAATTATAGAGATTAAAAAAAGGTTGAGAAAATGAGAAGAAATAACAGTAGAAGAAAACCGGCTGAGAAGAAAGCAAATTGTATCTGTAACTTAGTTATAGATAATACAAAAAATACAGGTAAGTAAGATGAAAGATTATGAAGAGATAGATGAGAGTCTAAAAAAAGAAATACAGAGTGTATGTGACTCTGACCCATATGGGTTGAGTCCTCAAACACTCTATGGTAATATCTACCGCAGTAGTGGAAGTGATGAAACATTAGCAAAAATCTTTGAGGTAAGTCCTTCATTGATAAGAGCTATAAAAGAAATAAAGTAGAGTCCATAGTGACTCTACTTTATTTCTTTTAAAAGCTAAGGGTGAGGTGGGTGCCTAAGGTGAGGTGGTACTTATAATATTAAAAAATAATACTACCACCCTAAACACCCACCCACTGTCACACTATTTCTTTAGTACTTCTATTTTAAAAGTTCAGGGTCTATATTTTTATCAATATAATTGCTGAGAGATACAGAAGTATGAGCTTTTAAGTCATCCCGAATTAACTCTAATAATTCACTATCTTTTATTAAAAAAAGATGACTAAAGATATTTACAAGAAGCTCTCTCTCATCTGCTTCTGTTTGATCAGGACGGTCACAAAGATATGACTTCATGATAAAAAAGTCTTTACCATTAAGTTCTGTAATATTAGAATATTTTTGATATACACCTGTTCTTAAAGAAAGAATATATGCTTCAACTGTTTGAATCTCAAACCAGCTATTATCACTATCACTTGTAAAGAAACTGTCTTTATGAATATTTTCACAATCTGGGAAAATATGTGTATCTTCTTTATTATTATCTAACTCTTCTTGAGTCCAAGTACCACTATCAAATATTTGATAAAAAAATGCTCCCACATCTACAGGCATTAAAGAAATGTTTTGAAGAGTGAGTTTAAGTGCACATCTATTTTCAACATAAAACCGAGGAGAACCTTGATAGTTTATGAGATATGACCCATGAGGAAGTGAATCTGTAATAAGTGGAAAATCAATGATAAGCTTATTGATACTTTGTATTGGTTCACCAACTATACAGATATTACTACCATCATTGTCAATTTGTACTTCACTAAGTCCAAGTTCATTCATTTTATTTTTCCATAGAGACTCATGCCTTCCCTCATTATATAAGCTATATAGAGCTTTATACATATCTATCTGTGGTTCAATAGTCTCAATATCTAACTTTGGAACTTCATATGAATTTCCAGTAAATATTGCAAACATAACTAATGCTATATAATGCTCAGTAATTTTATAAAAGGGAATATTTCCATTAGCCCCACCAACTAGTCCTAATCCTTCTAAATCCTTACGAAGTTGAGTACTGAGGGCTTTTGGAAATGCTATATTTGAAAAAAGTTGGAAGATACCTTTTGCGCTGAGCCTTGGACCAGTATGTATATTTTTTTCTTGTAAATATTTTACTAACTTTGGTATCTGTTCAACTATATGTTCTGCTGTAATTGCTGTATTGCTTATAGCGATTTCATTCGCTGTTTCTTCTTTAAATATCATATTATGTTTCCTATTTGTAATCGTGAGTTTGTAAGTTTTTTTCAAATGCTTTCGCATCTGGTAAAACGACCTGTGTTTTGATTGAAAGTTTTTTATACTTTCCAAAACAGTTTTGTAAATAATTCCATACCTCTTAGTAAAATCTTTTTTATAAGTTTTTACTACTGGTTTATATAGGGAAGTAAATTGAGTAAATAAGATATTCATCACTTCTTACCTAAATGTTCAAGGTGCTATGACACAGCACCTTGAACACCCACCCCACCTTTGAATATTTATACATAGTTGCATAGACATCCCTTTCTACAAGTAGTTTATATTTAGATGAATCTATTTACTTGTATATATTAGATAATTTCTATGCTAACTTTTTTCTATCTTTAAAGATAGATTTTTTATATTTAAAGACTGAGTGTAGTTGGACTGGATGTCCACCTGTCCACCCAGTCCAACTAAGATATGAGTCTAGAATAAATGCACTAGACTCATTTACAAGCTGAAGAAGATGCTTCCCACTCTTCTCCATCATAATCAATATGGTTAACTTGTTTAATTTTCTGAAAATGCTTCACTTGGTCAGAAAGTCTCTCGTAGATGTAAAACCGAGTTCTTTTACCATCAACACTAGGTCTATGTGAAATATTTAAATCAAGTTCCTTTAAAATATGTTTTTTGAAAGATTTCATGAAAGCACCTGAATCAATACCATTAATTCTTCCACCATTTTTAAGAGTATATTTTCGGAAACTTTGGTATAAATTCTCACTTGTGATACTTAATCGACCATCATATGATACTGAGTACTCTGTATTTGGGAGTTTCCCTTCTTCAAGACAATTCAACCACCATGATTCAATAGTTGTAAAGCTCTCTAAAACCTGTGCCTCTGTTACTTCATTCTTTGGTGGTGTTTTAAGATACTTCTCCCATGGTTTATAATCAAAGTTCATTAGGTCATACATAAGAGACTCATAAAAACCTTTAGTCTCAAATAAATCATGTAGTTCGTTGAAGTACTCAGTATTTTCTATTTTAGCTTCTGAAATAACAGGATAAATAAATCTTCTTTCATCTGCTGTTTGAACTACTGCCATATCTTCATTACTATCTATAATTACGCGAATAAAGTTATCGGCGCTATAAGTAGCACCACCTTTAATCTCATAAGTAAAGTTCTTCTCTGTAATGACATTTTTAAGTTTGGAAATCACTCTCTTGTTATCTGTAAAAGTTAATTCATTCGCATAAAACAGTAATGTGCTTGCAAGATGGTTGTTGAACTCGCCGAGAAGTCTCTTGTTGTCAGCACTTTGGTAAAAGTAACCTTTAAGTAGTTTTCCTATCACTTTAACAAAGGTAGATTTACCTGTACCTTTTGCAGATAATAGAACTAATGCCGTTCCCATTTTTCTAGTTGGGTCTTGCAACATTTGAGCTAAAAAGCTCCATGTAATGTTATACATTTTCTCATCACCATTACAGATGACCTCTTTTACAAAGTTCTTGAACATTACAATATTAAGTGTCTTCTGTGCTGGATAAGCGAAGCCTTTAAAAAGGTTATAAGCTTCATCTTTAGTACTACGTGATGGGTCAAATTTTGTATCAGTAAAAAGAGGTCTTTTTTCACTTTGCATCCAAATATCAACAGGATTAGTACCATTAATAAGTTGGTTTTTAAATAGAGCCTTTAATCCACTTTCTGATGAAGCAACTAGCCCAAGCTTAGTAGTATTAATAATTTGGACTTTACCTTGATTGTTTAGAAATGCATAATCTTTCATAATCTTAAAGGCTTGCTTCTCTGCTAGGTTAACAGATGATGTATCTATTTGTAACTTTTTCGCCTTAGCTTGAGCCTTAACCACATCAGTTACAAAAGTATGTCCTTTCTCTAAAAGATGATTGTTTAGCAATTCTTGTTCAATCTTCTTAATATCATCCATTGAACTCTTTAACATAACCAAACAGTTAACTAGAGCTTTAAACATCTCTTGCTTACTAATAACTATATTGCATATGTGTTTGATGATTCTCACAATAGATTCAACTGTGTACAAGATATTATAACTCTCTTTTCCTCTTAGGGTAGTAGTATACGTTGCATCATAATAATGCATATGAGAAATTTTACCAGTTCCTATTTCCGGCTCAATCATATCTTTTACTGTGTGGATATAATCTTTAATAATAAAATCTGTAATATCACCCTTATATTCATCTGTAGCAGATGTAAATACAAGACCAGTGCTGATAAGTTTATCCTCATCTAGTAACTTGCTCACTACTGTGTCAATAGAGCCATCACTATAGTCAAAGTATTCAAAGTTTTCTTGAACAAGTCTCACTCTGTTATTTTCTTTAATCTGAGTGATTCGTGCTTCACTTGGTTTAAGCAACGCATCCATCCAGTCTCCACGATAGTTAGTTTTAAAATCTTGCTTTTGATGTAGAACCTCTGTGTCATTATCTTCCTTAGCTGTAATTTCAGTTTCATCATCAGTAATAGTTTCAGCCTCAGTTGGTATGATTGGTTCTTCTAGAGTTACTAACTCAGATTCAATTATCGCTATCGTTCCTTGTTCTTCAAGTGTAATACTCTCGTCTATCTCATATTTAGTAGTATCAGTTGTGTCGTTTAGTGCTTCTGTTTGAGTATATATATTATCTCTAACTACTGCTTCTTCAGTCTCTTTTGTTTCAATTCTTGATTCTGTGTTTGTTATTGCTCTCATAATTTTTATTCCTTTGACCAAAAAGGTCTGATTTACCGAAGCCCATCGCTTCTTTTAGATTACCGTTTGCAACCGGTAACAACTGTTAATCAGTTAACTGATGAGGAAAGTATATTTCAAACTCACTTATTCTTTAAATGATGAATATTTTATTTTTTAGTGATTTTTATATTTTAGAATAGAAAAATAAGTTAAGATTTGTATTAAGTTTTTTATCACTAAAATAAGCCCCATATTTTAGTGATTCTGAATATATTACATATAAAAGAGAGAAAAATTAATGTTTGATCAAAAAGAATATATTCAAAAGAAAATATCTAATTTACAAGATTATGAATATTTATTAAAATTTAAAGGTCCAGCTTTATATTATCAGGGATTGTATGAATACTTTTTACGAGATATAGAACAAAAAAATAATCTGTCTATATTGTTTAAGATGTACGAGAATGAAAAAAAAGAGATAGAAGAATATGTTTATTCAAAGAATGTCTCAGTAACTGTGCTTAACTCCTTTAAACCCAATAGCAGTGTATTCTTAAATACTTTTTTGTCTTTTAAAAAATGTGTTGCTGAAGTAGGTCATTTTCCAGTTATTAAGTATAAAAAAAATCATCCTTACCTTCATAGTAAAATTGATAAAAAGATATTTGAAATATTAAGTTTTTTATATGATTTAGAAACATTCATATATAATACAGGTTGGATAGTCATTGTTTCTCGTGAAGATTTAAAAATAAAGTATAAACTAAATGAGTTTGGATATGCAACATGTGAAATTATAAGTATAAAATTTGATGATTTTATAAAAACATCAACATATATCATAACAGACTATTGGTCTGACGAAGCATTTGAAAGTGGGATTCCTTTATCCGACTATTGGAAAACACAACTTTCAGAAGGTTTATTTATATCTGAATCAAATATAAATAATTTTCTTGACACAACTTATATAAACAGTACTAAAATCACATATGAGGTTAATTATAATAAATATCCTGTTTTAACCCCAGATAGTATGATTGATTATTCCATAGACTATAGACTCCTTCAAAATGGAGATCTTTTAAGAGAAAAAGGTTTTTTTGTAAAAGATCATTTATCTTCACCTGTTGAAATTGAAACTCTAAATAAATTATTAAATACTATAAAAGATAATAAAAAATTAATTCAATATTTATATATTTATGACTCAAGTGTATTGTATCAATCAGTAATAAAACAAGAAATAGAAAAAAATTTAGAAAATGATACAAATATAAATAAAGCATCGACTTCATTTTTATGGTTAGCAATCTCTTTAGTAATAAAAGAAAATTATAAAAAAATTGAATCTCGAACAGTCCAAAACTACCATGCATTTATTTCCAATATAATTAAAAAATCTCTTTATTCCAATATTTAGTCTTTACACACCTTTCACTACCTCTTCACACAAATCTAATGATAATTCTAAAAAAAGAGTTATCAAATGTCAACATCTTCTAAAACAACCTACACAAAATCTAAAAAGTACACCGGTATCAGCTACCGTAAAACAGATACAGATACCATCTTCTACTGCTCCTATAAAACCAAAGCAGGAAATTACTCTCGTTTTAAATGTGGGTATAAATCAGCAGGGTATACAGAGAAGTTAGCATATGACTTTATGCAACGAGAAAAGCAAAAAATACTTACAGGTGAAGATACAACATTTTCTAAAAGGAAATCTTATACTCTACAACAAGCAGGCGATTTATATTTTAAATATTTAGAGTTGAAACAAACTAGTGACTATCGAAACTCTTCTAAAAAATTTCAAAAT
>Ga0256826_1001606_pt1 | contig 14001 bp, 14 predicted proteins | sample CV79metaG_FD_185975 | JGI IMG/M metagenome (GOLD analysis project Ga0256826, IMG submission 185975) | Hydrothermal vent microbial communities from East Pacific Rise, Pacific Ocean - CV79 | ecosystem: Environmental > Aquatic > Marine > Hydrothermal vents | place: Pacific Ocean: East Pacific Rise...
ACAAGTAGGAATAGAACAAATAAATAATGCTGTAACTCAACTTGATGCTCAAACTCAACAAAATGCTAATGTAGCTAGTGCTACTCAAGATATAGCACAACAAACAAAAAGTATTGCTGCTGATATTGTAGATGATGCTAATGATAAAGAATTTATTGGTAAAAATGATATTAAAATAAAATCAGTAAGTCCTAAAAAAGAAAAAGAATCTGTTCAAAAAATAGTACCTACTATTAAAAATGAACCAAAAAAAATAAACTTAAATAAAATATCTGAAGCTATTTCTTCTAAAACAACTAATAGTAATATTAAAGAAATAAAATCAAATGTTGATGATGAACAATGGGAGAGTTTTTAAATAAACTCTCTTAGAAAAGAGAACATATAATATGCCTTTAAAATTTAATATATAATATGTTAATATAATTAAATTATAAAAGGACAAATAATGAAAATAATAATAAAAGTACTAGCACTATTCTTTACTATAGGCTTACTATTTAGTGCATGTAGCAGTAAAAAAGTATCTCCTACTGTTCAAAAGATGAAGCCAATAGATACTCAAAAAGTAAAAGCAGCATATAAAGAACTGGATATTGAGCTACAAAAAAACAAATAAATGTTAAAAATATTATTATTAGTTTGTCTTTTTACAACAAGTAATTATGCTGTACAAAAACATAATTATTTAGAAGAATATTATAAAAAACATGAACTATATAATAAAGATACAAACAAACAATATGAAGAGTTTATATCTACTTATAAAAAATCATTATCAACGTATAAAGAAAATATATCTAAATATTGGAAAGATATATTAATTACATCAAACCATACATATGTAGTTTATTCAAATAATTTTAAACAACGATCAATAATAAACTATAAAAAATCCACTATTTTAATTCAAGTTATTACTTCTGATATAAAAATAGCTCAAAAATCTATTAGTAGAAGATATAAAAATATATTTGAACTTAAAAATCAAGAAGCTTTTAGAAATGAATTAGTACTTAGAAATACATATAAAAAACTTAATATTGTTTTTGATACTCCATTAAATAATGAGCTTTTAATAGGTGACCTTTTATCTTTAAAGTATAAAGAAAAAGTACTTCAAGAAGTTGTCCTTGAAATATATAAAGAAGAAGTATATAAAAATACTAAATTTTATTCTTCTTTATATAAATTACCTTTGGACTTCTCCTATAAATTAAGTAAAAGATATTTAAAAACTATAAGAAAATATGAACAACTATATAATTTACCTAAAAATATACTCTATAGTATGATTAAAATAAAAACATCTTTTAATCCATATGCACTAACCTCAAATGCAAAACTTGGATTATTACTTGTAGATAACAAAATAGGTACTAAAGCATATTTCAAACTTTATGAAGACAAAAGATTATTAGATGCAGCATATTTATATGAATTTGAAAACAATATCAAAATAGGTACAACATATTTTTCAATACTATACAATGAGAAATTTAAAAATATTACAAACAGCACAACAAAAATGTATTTTAGTATACTAGCATACGAACAAGGATTAAAAAATACTTTAGAATTATTTGATAATAATATTCAAAATATAAATAAACTTTCTGCACCGCTTATTTATAGAAAAATTTTACAAAAACTAAAAAATAGAAATTTAAGAATATACTTTAGCAAAGTAGTAAATACTCAAAAAAACACTAAACTTATGTTATAATTTCAAAATAATTACTAGGAGTACTTTATGCTAGAAACATTTAAAAGACTTAACTTAAAAGATGAGCTAATCAAAGCTATTGATGATTTGCAATACACTAATCCAACAGCTATTCAAAAAAAACTAATACCTCTTGCATTAAAAGGAATTGATTTAATTGGGGGAAGTAAATCAGGTACAGGAAAAACTGCTGCATTTGTACTTCCTACTTTACAAAAGATCTCAAACCAAACTAATCCAAATAATAGAGTTATAAGAGCTTTAATAGTAGCACCTACTAGTGAATTAGCTAGTCAAATATCTTTTAATATTCAAGAGTACAGTAAATATCTTGATATAAAAAATATGCTTATTTTAGGTGGTATTCCAAAAAATAAGCAAATTGAAACACTAAATAACGGTATAGATATAGTTGTAGCAACTCCTGGTAGACTAATTGACCTACATAAAGATGGATATGTTGATTTAAGTAGTGTTAATACAATTATACTTGATGAAGTTGATGCAATGCTTGAAGGTGGATTTCTAGAACAAATAACATATCTTACTGCACAATGTTCAACAAAAAGACAAATGATGATGTTTAGTGCAACAGTATCTCAAAATATTAAAAAGCTTGCTAAAGAGTTTATGAATGATCCTATAACAGTTGAAGTATCTCAAAGAAGAGATGTCGTAAATGCTATTAATCATAAATCATACAAAGTTGATAAAAAAAGAAAAACTGAATTATTATCAAAAATACTAAGAGCATCAGGAAATGATCAAGCAATGGTATTTGTAAATAATAAAGAAGAAGCAAATGAAGTAAATTCTTATTTATTTTCTAAAAGCATAAGAGCTGCTGTTGTACATGGCGATATAAAAAAGAATGATAGATTAAAAGCATTTACAACTTTTAGAAATAAAAAAGTACAAGTATTAGTAACTACAGATATCAGTGCAAGAGGTATTGATATCAAAGAACTTCCAATGGTAATAAACTACTCTTTACCAGAAAATACAGATGAATTTACGCACAGAAGTGGAAGAACTGGACGAGCTGGAAAAAGTGGAAATGTAATTACTCTGCTTACAGCTGATGATTATAATTTTTTTACTAAAATTGAAGTACAATTAAAACTAAGTATAAAAAGAGATATTTATAAAGGTTTTGAACTTACAGATAGACAACCTAGACAAAGACAAGTAAAGAAGAAATCACTTCGAGAGAAAAAAGGTTTTGTTGATTATAAGAAAAATAATAGAAATAGAGCAATGCTAGAGAGACAAAGAAACGAAAAAGCAAAACAAATAAAAGATAATAGGAAAAGCAAAAATTGATAAAAAAATTATTTAAAAGATTTACAGAAAGAACCATTCAAGGATTATTTTGGCTACTACCTATAGTTGCTATTACACTTCTTATATTATGGCTATTTAATAAAATAGATATATTTGTAAATTGGGTATTTCATCTTGTTGGTTTTACTCCTTTAAGTCATGAATATGCATGGTTTGCTCTCGTGCTATTTATTCTTGTACTTATATTATATATTTTGGGTCATTTAATACAAACAAGCCTTATGTCATATTTTGAAAAAGTACTAAAAAAAATACCTGGCTACTCTACACTAAAAGATATTATAGGAATATTTAATTCATCAAAAGATGGTGAAAATAAAGTTTTAGTAGTAGCTATTAAAGGATTTGCTGCTGAAGGGTATAATATAGGATTAATGTATTCTCAAGATGAAAGTATTATAAAAGATCATTATACAATCACATTATCTCAAACACCTATTCCAAATGGTGGATACTTATTTGAAGTTCATAAAAGTAATATATTTATAATTACTGAAGCATCATTTGATGATAATTTACAATATTTATTATCAATGGGAGTTAAAAGTATGGCTAATATATTAAATATAAAACCAAAGCCATTAGAAGAATTAGTATGCTTAGAAGATTGGCTTAAAAAACAAAAGAGTTAAGACTAGCTCTAAAAATTTAAACTAACTCTTTTATAGCTTTTATAAATGTAGGACTATCATTTAAGCATTTTACTACTTTATAATCTTTTATACCTATATGTTCTGCTATTTCTCTATACTCAATATCAAGTTCAAAAACTGTTTCACTATTATCTATAATAAATGATATTGGGTATATCAATATATTTTGTTCCTTAAACTCTTCTAATGCACTATCTAAACTAGGTTCTAGCCATTTCATTGGACCAACTTTTGATTGATAAGCAAGTGATATTGATAAAAAATTAATATTTTGTTCTTTTAACATTTTAGTTAATATTTCTACATTATCTTCTATATGTTTTTGATATACATCACCTTTATTTATAACTTTTTGAGGAAGTCCATGTGCTGAAAAAATAAGGTTTGTATTTGAAATATCATTACAAGTATTTTTTATATTATCTATAATTGCTTGATTATATAAATTATTTTTATAAAAAGGTTCTATTATATTAAGATCAAATTCATTATTTGCTTTAGATATAAAATCATCTAAAGAAGATTTTGTAGTAGTTGTCGAATACTGAGGATACAAAGGTAAAAGAGTTACATCTGTTATATTTTGTTCTTTTATTTTAGCAATTGCAGTTTGTGCAAACTGTGAAGTGTATCTCATAGCAGTTGTAATAAAATATTGTGGTAATTCTTTTTGTAAAGCTACTATAAATTCATCTGTAAGTTTATGTAATGGTGAGCTTCCACCAATTTGTTCATAGTTTTCCCATGCTTTATCATGTCTTAACATAACTATAAATGATGCAAGCATAGATCTTAATGTATTATTTTTAATACTTAATATATTTTCATCATTGAACATATTTAATAAAAAGGTTTTTAGTTCATCTTTACTTCTTGCTGCTCCCATATTTAATAGTACTAGTGCTTTTATTTTTGTCATATTATTTATCTTTTATTGTTTTTTTGATTTTATCTAAAAAATTATAAATCTTTCAAATACTTTATTTTTTAATTGTAATAATAATTATAAATTTATATTATAATATTTCTACCTAAGAAATATAAAAGCTTTAGAATGATATCATACTTCATTCAAATATAGGAGATTAATATGAAAAAAATTATATTAGGAACATTAGTATGTGGTGTTGCAGCATTTGCAGCAGTTAACTTGGGAGCTTGTAAAGGCTGTCATGGTGCAAACTTTGAGAAACATGCATTAGGTAAATCTAAAATTGTTAAAGATTTAACAAAAGCTGAAGTATCTGCTGCACTAGTAGGTTACAAAGCTGGAACTTATGGTGGACCAATGAAAGGTATCATGAAAGGTCAAGTTGCTAAATATAGTGATGCAGATTTAAAAGCTACAGGTATTGGTAAATAATCTTTACTAAACTTATAGTTTAAAGCCTAAGCATTTTTTGCTTAGGCTTTTTTTATGCTTATAATAATTTTAATCTAGATTATTATTTTTTTGTTTCTTAGCCTTAAGCTCTTTTATTTTATTTTCTTTATTTATTGCATCTTGTAGATCTTCCGTTGAATCAAATAATAATCCATTCATTTGTTTTTTACCATCGTCAAATTGTCCACCTTTTACAGCCCAAAGCATTAAACCCAAAAGTGAAAAACTTATTAATGTCCCTACTATTAATTCTAACCATAATATACCACTCATATTTATATATCCTTCTTATTTAAATTTCTTTTTATTCTAAAACTATTTCCAACTACTAAAAGTGAAGATAAACTCATAGATAATGCCGCAAATAATGGCACTACATAACCTGCCATTGCTATTGGTATTGTTAATGCATTATATATTAGAGATATAAATAAATTTTGTTTTATAAACTTGTATGTTCTTTTTGATATATAAAAACTATTCATTAATGATTTTAATGAATTATTCAAAATAATAACATCACTTACATTTATGCTAATATCACTTCCACTTGCCATAGATATTGAAATATCAGCTTTACTTAAAGCCAATGTATCATTAACCCCATCTCCAACCATTGCAACTTTTTTATTTTCTTTTTTAAGTTGATTAATAAAATCATATTTATCTTCAGGTTTCATATTTGCTTTAAAGTTTTTAATATTTATTTTAGATGATATATCTTTTACCACATATTCATTATCACCACTACATATAAATACTTCAATATTTTGTGATTTAAAATATTCAATTAATTGTGTCGCATCTTCTTTTATTGTATCTTGTAAATCAAATCTAACTATTACTATATCATTTATTTTAAACTCAAAATTTGTATATTTATTTTCTGTATTTTGAGATTTTCCACCATATAATATTTTATTATCATAACTTGCATTTATTCCAAGTCCTGCTATTTGTTTAATATCTTTTATATTTATAAATTCTAAGTTCTCAAAGTTTTTATTTAAATACTTTTTAACTGCTACACTTACAAGGTGAGTTGAACTATCTACTAATGTATATAAAATATTTAATTGTTCTTTTGTTAGAGTTTTATTTGACATATTAACTACTTCTAATACTCCATGAGTAATAGTTCCAGTTTTATCTAATACAATAGTATCAATATCATTAAAAGTCTCTATTAACTTTGCATCTTTTAATAACAAACCTTTTTTTGACATCCATGATATACCAATCAATGAAGCAATAGGAGTAGCAAGTGCTAAAGCACAAGGACAAGCAATAACAATAACACTAATAGAAACAATCAATGCATTTTCAAAATCACCATTATAAATATACCAACCAGTAAATGTAGCAATACTTAAAAGTAAAATAATAAGTGAAAAATTCTTTGATAACTCATTTGTAATATCTTGTATTTTTGGTTTAGTATTTAATGAGTTTTCAAGTAGTTCAATTATAGAATTAAATGTGCTGTTTGCATAAGTTGTAGTTGCTTCATATACTATTACATCACTTGTATTTATAGTACTACTATATATTGTATCACCTTTTTGTTTTACAACATCAATACTTTCTCCACTAATACTACTTTGATCAAAAGAGGCATAAGTACTAATTAGTTTTCCATCTACACACGCTTTTTGTCCATTTTTAACTTCTATTGTATCACCAATTTCTATTTGTTCAACACTAACTATTTCTTTTTCATTATCTTTTATTCTTGTTGCTTCATAAGGTATTGAAGATTTTATAGTATCGATTGTATCATTTGCATTCTTTTTACCAATAACCTCAAGATATTTTCCAACAAGTACAAATGTTATAATCATAGCAACACTATCAAAATAACTATGTCCACTACCACTTACAAGTACATACCAAGAATATATATATGTAAGAACTGCACCAAAAGCAATTAAGAAGTCCATATTTATTATCTTATTTTTAAGTCCAAAATATCCACCTTTGAAAAAGATAATTCCACTATAAAATAATACTGGACTTGCAAATATCATCTCTGCTACATGTATCATAAACTTTGCATCATCACTCATTGAAGTTAAATACCCAGTATATTTTGCAACATCAATCATCATAATATTCATAGAAGCAAAGATTGCAACACTAAGTTTTGAAAAATAATCTCTTTTTTTATTTACATTTATTTCGTTTTTTGTTCCAGTTTTATATGGGTATGCATTGTATCCTATAGCTCTAATTCTATCAATAATATGTGATAGTTTAATAGTATCTTCATCCCATACTATTTTTGCTTTATGGTTTGAGAAATTTATATTAACTTCTACTATTCCTGCTTCATCATTTAATACTTTTTCATTTAACCATATACAAGCACTACAGTGAATACCTTCAATTACTAAATCAATAGAACTAAAACCATCTGCTGTTGTCTTAATATATATTTGTTTGAAACTATCAAGGTCAAAATTACTAGCATCTTCATTAACTGCTAATGGTGCAGATAATTTTTCTTTCCCTTTTTTATCATAAAAACTATCCAGTCCATCATCTTTTAGAAGATGATAAACACCTTGACAACCTTTACAACAGAAATATAAATCATTATCTTCTTCAATCATAACATCTTTAGGAAAAGATAAATTACAATGTGTACATTCCATATTACTCATTTATTACTCTTTTAAATACAGCTTTTTTATAATCTTTTTTTATTTTTTTAAATTTATCAACTATCCCATTCATACATATATAAATTCCATTTTTATTTTTATTTTTTATATATCCTAAAGCCATAAATAAATTTCCTGTTGGTTCAATACGACTTAAGCTAAATGGTTGCATTGATCCTGTTAAGATTATTGTTTTATTCTTTATTCTTTTATTTAAAAATTTAGCAGTTTTATTCATAGTATCAGTACCATGTATTATTATAATATTTTCTTCTTTTGATGATTGAATTCTTTTTAATAATTCTTTTCTATGCTTTTTTTTAATTTCTAAACTATCTTTAGAAATAATAGTAGAAATATTTGGTTTTTTATTGTCTTTATATATATCATTTAATATACTCGCAACTGCATTTGAATCAGATGGAACATATAATGTTCCATTTACTTGACTGTATATTTTATTAAATGTTCCACCCGTATTTAAAATTAATATATTTTTAAACATTTAAACTACCTTTTAAATTTTTATGTTATTATATTATAACAAAATTATAGTGTGAAAGAAGTTTAATTATGGGATTTAATTACGATAAATTAAAAGACATTACAATACTTTATTGTGAAGATGAATTTGATTTAAGAGATGTAACTACAGATATTTTAAGTCAATATACAAAAAAAGTATATTCTTGTGAAAATGGGCTAATTGGCTTAAATACTTTTAAAGAAAAAAAAGATGAAATAGATCTTATAATAACTGATATCAATATGCCTGAACTAGGTGGACTTGATATGGTAAGACAAATAAAAGAGATTAATGACAATATTCCTATTATTGTAACAACTGCTTTTTCTAATTCTTCTTACCTTTTAGATGCTATAAATTTAGGGATTGATCAGTATGTATTAAAACCTATAGATATCAAAAACCTATTTGAGAAAATTGCAAAATCGCTTTTATATCATGAGTTACAAGATTTATATTTAGATAACTTAACTCTAATGGGAAATAGAAATGCACTATTAAAAGAGATCAAATACAAAAAAGATCAGTTATTAACCATAATGGACATTGATCAATTTTCGAATATAAATGAACTTTATGGAGATGAAATTGGTGATAAAATTTTAATTTCATTTGCATCTTTTATTAAAAAGAATTTTAAACAATTTGATAATAACATTTATAGAGTTGGTGATGATAAATTTGCATTACTTTGTAAAGATAAAAGTCTATCAATAGCTGATGTAGAAGAAGTTTTTGAAAACTTCATTGATAAACTTGAAAAAAATGGTTTAGACATAGATGGAGAAATAATAAGATTTGATATAACTATTGCATTATCATGTGGTGATTATGTAAATACTTATACTAATGCTCTTAGAGCTTTAACATATGCAAAAGAACACTATATTAAAATAGTAAAATATGATGAATATAAACATTCATTACAAAATAATTATATTCAAAATAGAAAATGGATACAAAAACTAAAAACAGGCCTTACAAATGGTAGTTTTAAAGCATTTTACCAAGCAATTGTTGATGCAAATACAAAAAAAGTCTATAAGTATGAAGCATTAATTAGATATATAGAAGAAGATGGAACAGTAATATCTCCATTTCATTTCTTACCAATTGCAAAAAAAGCTAAACTTTTTTCAGGTATTATAAAATTAATGATAAATGAATGTATCAGTTTTATTAAGATAAAAAAACAAATTGTTTCAGTTAATGTTTCATTTGAAGATATTAGAACTATATCTACTTATGAATATATAATAAATACTCTAAAAAATAATCCAAAAGAAGCTAAGTTACTTCATTTTGAGTTACTTGAAACAGAAGAAATTGAAGATTTTACTTTAGCAAAAAAGTTTATTGAGGATGTTAAGTCATATGGCTGTAAAGTAGGAGTTGATGATTTTGGTGCTGGATATTCTAACTTTAATATGTTAAATGAACTACAAGTTGATTTTGTTAAAATTGATGGTTCTTTAATAAAAGAGATAAGTACAAATGAAAATCAAGAACTAATAGTTGATACAATCTCTCAATATACTCAGAAAACACACTTGTCAACAATAGCAGAGTTTGTTAGTAGTGAAGAAATTTACAATAAAATAAAAGCCCTTGGTATAACACATGCTCAAGGTTATTATTTTGCTCAACCCGTAGCAATAGAAGATATCGACTAAATTTCTTCTATTTGTTATACCATTTTTTTATTATTTCTTCTTTTTTAAATAAAGAAGATTTACATCTAGAAGCATTAGCTATTGATATTAGTTTCTGTGCTGATTGTTTTAGATCATCATTTACAATAACATAATCATATTTATCTAAGAATTCTATCTCTTCTTTCGCATTTAAAAGTCTTCTTTTAATTACATCTTCAGCATCAGTTGCTCTTGAATGTAATCTATTTTCAAGCTCTTCAAGTGTAGGTGTTGTTATAAATATAGATGTAGTTATATCATTAATCTTATTTCGTACTAGGTCATGCCCTTGAACATCAATATCAAATATAACAAGCTTTCCTTGCTTCAATGCTTCTTCAATTGGCACTAAAGAAGTACCATAAAAATTATGATGTACTGATGCGTATTCTAAGAATTCATGATTGTCAATTCCATCTTCAAATTCATCTTTAGATACAAAATAATAATCAACTCCATTTTGTTCACCTACTCTAGGATCTCTAGTAGTTGTTGAAATAGAAAAATAGTAATCATCAATTTGTTTATATAGTTCTTTTAATAATGAACTTTTCCCACAGCCACTAGGCCCAGATAAGATAAGAATTGAACCTTTATTTAATGTATCTTTCATACTTTTATTTCTCCAGTCTAAGTGTAATATGCAAATCATTGCCTGTTGATATTTTATCTACAGCATCTTGATCTAATTTATTTAAAAGTGGTGAGATTTCATCCATAGTAAATTTATTTAATACTAATAATATATTCTCATCTTTTTGAATCATTGGTTCTGAAGATATATCATCAATTACATCATCTATTATGTCATTTAACTCAAGCCAATCATCATTATTTTCATCTTCTAATGGTAATTCTTCAATAATATCACTACCTTTTATATCGTTATCACTAATAATATTATGTAAATTACTTAATTCTTTTTGATCTAATACACCACCATGTCCTAAGTCACTTTTTTTAATAAGTATATCTTCATCTTCTTTTTGTTCTTCATCTTTAATATCTTCAATATTATCAATAAATTCTACTAAGTCATCAACTCCTGAATTTATATCAAAATGATCTTCTTCGAATAATTTATTATCTAATGATAATTCTTCTATTTCATCAATATTATTAATTTCTTTAGGTATTTGTTGTGGTTTTATTGATCTAACATTATCAATTAATTCAGATATATTGTTTACTAAAGCAGATGGTAAAAATGGTTTTTTTATTAAATAACAACCTTCATATTCATAAACTTTTTGTTTTGCAATAACAGCTAACACAGAACACATAGATTTATATCTTATTATTTCATCTTTATTATAATTTATATCTTCATATATTAATATATCTGCTTTTTTAATATTTATATCATTAGGATATATTTCTAGATTTAAAGATAATTTACTACAAACTAGTGTAAATATTTGTTTAATTATATCAGTATTAGTAATAAGTGTTATATTTTTATAAATCAAGCGTATCCTTTGTTTTTCTTATTTTATTTTTTCTAATTGCTCATTTTTAAGCTCATATACAATATCACACTTAAATGCTAGTTCTCTCTCATGAGTAACTAAAATCATACCAGCATTATTCTTAAAAGTGTAATCAAAAAGTGCATCTATTACATCAAATGCAGTTTTTTTATCTAGATTACCTGTAGGTTCATCTGCAAATATTATTTTAGGTTTTTTTGTTAATATTCTAGCTATTGAAAGTCTTTGTTGTTGACCACCACTCAGTGCTCCAACATTTTGATGTAAAACATGATCAATTTTAAGTTGTTTTAATAATGTAGTCTCAATTTTTTCTTCACTTAAAAATTCAGATATTTCTAAATTTTGCATTGCATCAAAACCTCTAAACAAATAATGTGCTTGAAAAATTATTCCAAAATCATATCTTCTTAACTTTGTTAATTCATCTTCTGTATAAGTATAAATATCTTTATTATTATAAATAACTTTTCCAGAATTTGGCTTTAAAAGTGAACAAAATATGTTTAATAGAGTTGATTTTCCAGTACCACTAATACCAATAATTGCGATAGATTGTTTTTGTAAAAGTTCTAGGCTTATATTATTAAAAAGGGGGTAATCAAATTTGTGAGTTACCTGCTCTACTTTTAGTAGAACAGGATTTTTTTCTTCGCTTATTTTATTTTTATTTTCCATAAGCTAAGAGGCGAAAATTATTTTGCCATTTGCGCAGCAACTTCTGCAGCAAAATCTTCTTCTTTTTTCTCAATTCCATCACCTAATTCATATCTAACATATGAAGTAAGTTTAATAGATGCATCAACATCTGCAATAGCTTGTTCTACAGTTTTAGAATCATCCATTACAAAAGCTTGAGATAATAATGCATGAGCAGTATCAAGTTGAGTATTGTCTAAAATAAATCTTTCTATTTTACCTGGAAGAATATTTCCCCAGATTTTTTCAGGTTTACCTTGTTCTTTTAACTCTGCTTTAAATACTTCTTCTTGAGCAGCTAAAGCTTCAGTAGTTAATTGACTTCTAGAAACAAATAATGGGATATTTTTTTCTGGTTTACCAAGTCTATGTAACTCAATATTTAACTTTTCAATATCAGCAATAATTGCTTTGTTTTCAGATTCAATAAAATCAGCAGCTAAATCTTCATAAGAAATTACAGATGGTTTCATAGCAGCAGCATGCATACCTAAAGATTTAAGTAATGCAACTGTTTTTTCTTTTGCTTCAGGAGCACAAGTAGCAGCTAAAATAACACCAACTCTACCATTTGTATGAACATAACCATTTACAACGTCAGCTTCAACAGTAACCATTTTTCTTGCAACAATATTTTCACCAATAATAGCAATTCTACCGTTTAAGTAAGTTTCAAAGTTTTCACCATTGATTTCAGTTTTATTAAGTTCTTCAGTTGTACTAACACCTGTTGCTTGAACATGTGCAGTAATTTCATTTTTAAGATTAATAAAGTCTTCATTTTTAGCAACAAAATCTGTTTGAGAATTTATCTCAGCCATTGTAGCTTTTGTATTATCTTCATTAACTAAAATAGAAACTAAACCTTCAGCAGCAACATTCCCAGATTTTTTAGCAGCTTTTGATAAACCAGCTTCTCTTAAAAAAGAAACAGATTTATCAATATCACCTTCACACTCATTTAAAGCTTTTTTACAGTCAAGCATACCAGCACCAGAAAGTGCTCTTAATTCTTTAATTAATTTTGGTGTAGCTCCTGCCATGATTATTTACCTTCTTCAGATACAGCTTCAGCAACAACTTCAGCTTGCTCATCTGCAGATACTTCAGCTACTTGCTCAGCTTCTCCAGCATCTCCATTAAATTCAGCTTTACCTTCATTCATAGCAGCTGCCATTTCATTACAGAATAATTGAATAGATCTAATTGCATCATCATTTCCTGGAATTGGGAAGTCAACTAAATCAGGATCACAGTTAGTATCAAGAGGAGCTACAACAGTAATTCCTAATCTTCTAGCTTCTAAAATAGCGATTTTTTCTTTAACAGCATCAAGTACAAACATCATATCAGGAAGATTTTTCATCTCTTTGATTCCACCAAGGTAGTTTTCTAATTTAACTTCTTTTCTAGAAAGCATTAATTGCTCTTTCTTAGTAAGAAGTTCCATTTGACCTTCTTCTCTCATTTTCTTGATAATTTCAAGTTTTCTGATTGATTTTTTCATTGTTGGGTAGTTTGTTAACATTCCACCTAACCATCTGTGATTTACAAATGGCATACCACAATCAAGTGCAGCTTTTTTAACAGCTTCGCTAGCTTGTTTTTTAGTACCAACAAAAATCATTGTTTTACCTTTTGCAGCTTCATCTCTTACAACATTATATGTGTATCTGAAGTATCTTAAAGTTTTTTGTAAATCAATAATATAAATATTTTTTCTAACACCGAAAATAAATTTCTTCATTTTTGGATTCCATCTTCTTGTTTGGTGTCCGAAGTGAACTCCACATTCTAATAAGTCTTTCATTGTAACCATAAT
>Ga0256826_1001607_pt1 | contig 13997 bp, 13 predicted proteins | sample CV79metaG_FD_185975 | JGI IMG/M metagenome (GOLD analysis project Ga0256826, IMG submission 185975) | Hydrothermal vent microbial communities from East Pacific Rise, Pacific Ocean - CV79 | ecosystem: Environmental > Aquatic > Marine > Hydrothermal vents | place: Pacific Ocean: East Pacific Rise...
CACAAGCCTGTCCAAAATGTCATGGTGAAGGTCAAAAAGTAAGTTCTAAATGTGGTTCATGTTCTGGTCGTGGGTACCATGAAGAGCCTGAAACCATTACCATTAATATACCTGCTGGTGTAGATTCAGGTAACAGACTTCGCGCTCCAAACCATGGTAACAAGTCTAAAAATGGACACAGAGGAGACCTCTACCTTACCTTTGATGTAGAAGAAGATGAACACTTTATACGTGATGGTTCAAACATTTACATTGAAGTTCCTGTTTTCTTTACCCAAGCTGCCTTGGGTGATACCATAACGATACCATCATTGGATGGTGAACTTGAATTAGATTTAAAAATAGGAACCAAAGACAAAGAACAATTTGTCTTCAGAGAAGAAGGGGTTGAAGATGTTCACTCTGGACAAAAAGGACAACTTGTAGCCCAAGTAAAAGTTGTTTACCCTAAAAAGCTCAATGAAGAACAGCGTGAAGCATTAACAGCACTGCAAGAGAGTTTTGGTGTAGAAAGCAGACCACATACCAACAGTTTTGACAATGCCTTTTCTAAAGTAAAAGGATGGTTTTCTAAGTAAAGTTACTTAGAAAATCTTTTAAGCTTATGGCTTGAACTTATTTACGTTCAAGTAATAAGTTTTTTTGCTTCTGGTTCTCTTGATCTTTCAAAAGTCGAACCACCTCTTTTTTAATTCCTTTATCGGCATTTTCATCTGCGACAATTTCTAGCATTTTACGTACATTTTCATTGTATTGTTTATTGGCTTCTAACATCTCTTGATGTCTAAGTTCATCTTGATGTAATTTCAATTCATTATTTTTACTTCGTCTATGCATTAAATAAATAATAAATAAGATTAAAATAATCACACCTGCAACAATCATGGCTATAAGTTTATAAAAAGCATTATCACGCTCTTGCATGGTAACTTTTGTACTGTTTTCTGCAAGGGCAATTACTTTGGTACTTTCTAATGTTGCGAGTTTTGTCTCTTTTTCATTTAAAGACTTTTGCGTTTCTATTTCACGTTCTACACTTAATTTAGCGATGGTAAGCTCTTTTTCTTTTGCTAACTTTGCACTTTCTATACTCTTCTGACTATTTAATTTGGCAAGGGTTAACTCTTTATCACTTTTAAGCTTCTCTAACTCTACCTCTTTTTCATTGGCAGAGGTTGACGTACGCATCTCTTTTTCACTTTTTAATTTCTCTAGTTGAAGCTCTTTTTCATTTGCCAGTTTTGAAGCAGCAATCTCTTTTTCACTCGTTATTTTTTGAAGACTAATCTCTTTACTATTCATATCAAGTGCATATTTCATTTGTAACTCTAAAGCTTTTAATTCAGAGGATGAATCACTTTTAGCCGGAGACAATACAATCGCAAGTGTATCATTGTGCTCAACTTCATCATTTTTATCTGATTCATTATGATCAACCACAATTAACGGCGTACTTTCAACCGAAGTATTCAAATCAACAGTTTTCTCTTTAGATACCATTGGTTCTTCTTCTAAGGGAAGTTCTTCTGTCACAACAACTGATACTTCTTCATTATATGTATTGTTTCTTTCTACTAAAGTATTCTCTACTTCTATTTCAATGGATTCTAAACTTTTATAAGATGCAGGATTACGAAAAGAAGTGCTAACATTTAGTTCACTTTTTGACGCAATAGATTCTGTTTTATCATCTTTCATTAAACGCATATGTCCTTTGTTTTCATGTTGATCTCCACAAGCAGTAAATGCCAATATCAACATACACAACAATGTATTTTTCATTAGTCCCTCTTATTTATAAATTATAAAGAAATTATATCTAAATTTTAAAGTACACTTTGATGAAGTATTACTTTATCTTCTGCTTCTTCTATATCTGCTTTTCCTTTTCGAGCATCGTAAACAATTACAAAAATTTCATCACCTGATTTCAAATAGTTTTTCTCTCCAAACTCAGCATAGGCTGTTGCACCAATAGAAATTATCGCTTGTTTTGGATAGTTGGCTTCTTTTAAATGTAATGCAATGTCTTCAAGTGGACCAAAATCTTTCTGTTCATTCATTTTTTCGATCAGCCAATCTTTTAATTTGGTATAAAAATAACTGTATCCCACAAGTGGTGCATCAACACCATATGGGTGCAATATACCATCACGCTTTACAAAAGAACAAAGATGAAAATTATCCATCACGCCACCTTCTTCAAACTTATCTATGATTATCCACTCTTTTGCCATACCTTTTGAACTTTCACACCATGACTTTTTCTCAGAAATTTTCTTAGCACCTTCTTTACGAATAGTACAATCATTAAAAGCTGTAAACTTCCCTGCTTTTAAATCTATAACTTCCATTTGATCATTGTATTCAATGTCAAATAAAATAGCAACTTCAGGTTCAACTTGGGCATTGGCTTCATATGTTGGCAAAACCAATTTTTCTGAACTAATCGGATATAGTCCTAAAAATGACTCAGAACTTGGTAAATAAAAAGGGAAGATACCTTTGGGTGCATTTTCCTCTTTGGTAATAACATTTTCAAAGTCTTTCAACTCACCTGCTTGCTCTAAATGGTGTGCAAAATTACCAGCAACACCCAATCCTATTGTTTCTAAAAAATTCATACTCTCTCCCGTAAAATAATTAATACAATGATATCAAGTATAATTTAAAAAAATACTACAAGTTCATAATTAACTAAGAAAAGTTCAGATAAAATAAAACTTAACATTATTAATAATAAAATTTAATACAATCAGGAGTTATCAGAATGATCCGAAAATTTTCCCTGCTTACCAGTATACTTTCGATCTCCTTACTAACCTCTTCCCTTAATGCTCTTGAAGTCAATATTAAAGAAGGTCTTCCTTTTGTCGATGTTGATGTCAATGGAGAATCAGTTAGAATCCAAAGAATTCAAGATACATCACATAAATTAAAAAACTCATATACCAAAACTTCTAGACCTGCTCCTCCATTTACCATTCAACCCTACCAACCAATAGAAGGAATTGAAACAATCAGTGAACTTGATGTGATTGAGTTTATCAAAAGTAATGTATCTGATAATACGGGTGTTGTACTTGATGCACGTATGCCAAAATGGCACCAAGCAGGAACCATACCTGGGTCTGTCAACATTCCTTTTTCAATTCTTTCACCAAGTAGCGAGAATCCATATATAGAACAAATATTTGGTCTATTTGGAGCAGAACAATCTAATAATAAATGGAACTTTGAAAATACTCAAACCCTTTTAGTATTTGATAATGGTCCATGGTGTCAACAAGGAGTTCGTGCCATGCAAAATTTAGTAAAGTTAGGATATCCAAAATCTAAAATACTCTACTACAGAGGTGGAATGCAATATTGGCAAATACTTGGATTAACCACCACCGTTCCTCAATAGGAATACAACTAAAAAAGGAGAACAAATGCTACATAAAGATCAGTACAATCAAGATGAGTATAACGACTATTATAGACAAGAAGTTGAAGGTGCAGAGATAAATGGTGAAGAAGAAGGCAGTGGGAAAAAAAGCATTTTTATGCTCCTGCTTTCATTTCTTATTCTTGGAGTTGGCGGGTATTTTGGATTTAAAATGTATAAAGAATCTAATGCAGAAAAAAATAATGAAACTATCACTATAACTCAAGATGAGCAAGTAGAAGTAAAAGAAGAAAATAAAGTTGCGTCAACAGAAAAAACTACTACAAATAAGCAAGCCATTGAAGAACCAGAAAAGCCAAAAATTGTAAGCATTCAAGAAGCTGATAATATAGAAGAAACAGAAGAACTAAAAGAAATAGCACAAGTTAGCAGTGAAGTAGAAAAAGTACTTAAACCAAGTGATAGCAAAATGTCACCTGAAGACATTGCTAAAGTAGTACAGATGGTCATGATGCAAATGGGTCAAAATAAAGAGACAGAAACAACTTCTGATCAAAATAGTTCAAGCCCAAGTAGCACAACAAACAAAGATGAAAAAGATCTATTAAATGCGCTTTCTGAAAGTACCGTAGACGCTATTAAAGAAGAAAAGCCAGTTGATTATACAAATGCAGAAAGCAATAAAAATAAAGAAATTGAAAGTTCTGATAAAAAGATTGATACCTATAATAAAGTAACCATTCAAACTACTTCAGGAACAGATGAACTGAGTAGGCTTTCAGAACAAATTTCAAATGTTATTGATTCAACGAGTACAACTTCTAGCACTTCTTCAGCAAAAAGTAATGATAACTATACCCAATCTATTACAAAAGAAGTAAGAACCCGTTCAAATGCAATGAGAATCATTATTGTTAGAAAAGGTGATACACTTGGAAAAATTTCACAACGTGCTTATGGAAATGTTACGGAGTTTAAAAAAATTTATGATGCCAATCCCGATATTATAAACCGTCCTGATCGTATCTATGTTGGTCAAAAGTTACGCATTCCTCAATAACTATCTTAGGAGAGTTTAACTCTCCTCTTATTCTTTATTAATTTAACAATCTTCACTAAAACATAACAATAAAAGCCAATTTAAGTTATAATATATTAATTATTATTAATCTAGGATTTCAACATGTTGCACAAAAGAACCAATAACTTTAATGACTTTAATCGTTATTATAGTGAAGAGAATCAAGAGCTATTAGAAAAAAAATCGAAAACTCATCCCCTATTCTCTTTTGTTATTTTACTCCTAATGCTTTTGGGATTTTATTTTACCTACAATTATTTTGTTACAATGGATATAATAAAAACAGATGAACTCGTATCAATTCAAAAAGAAGTACCTCTACCTAAAGAAAAAATAGTTGTTAATAAAGAAGTAGAAAAATCAATCAATACAAAAAAAATAGTTATGCATAAAAAAAAAGAAGCACTCCCTAAAGAAGAAATAATTATTCATTCAGAGCAAAATAATACCCTTCAAATAATAACAAAAATAAAAGATGAACTTATTAAAATCAAAAAAAAAGAGCGTTTAGTCAAGCCCCATATAGAAGTAAAAAAACAATTGAATCCTATTAATGTTAATGAAGTTAAACCCATTAAAATAGATATTCCTAAAAGTAAAAATTCTTCTCATAAAATTAGTAGGAAAAAGCATTATAAAAAAAATAATCACTATAATAAAGTTTTAATAAATACTCAAAATTTAGATAAACTCTCTTCTGAACTCTATGAGGTAATTAATAGTATGCCCATACCTGAAAAAACGACAAATATAGAAAAGTTTTAGATAAATAAAGGAAAACTCCATGTTCAACGCTAAAAAAATAATAATATCAACACTTCTTACAACTTTATCTCTTTCTGCCAATAATTTAGATGTACCTATCACTGAAAATTTATCTTCATTTACAACCATTGACTCAGGACATAAAATCGAAATTAAACGTATTCAAGATTTCAATAATCGATTGGTTGATGATTTTACAAAAACTTCAAGAGAATGTCCTCCTTTTTGTATACAACCAACACAAATTATGGATGTCAAAACCATAGCCGAACTAGAGGTTATTAATTTTATTCAAAAAAAAGTTAAAAATAATCAAGGTCTTCTTATTGATACACGTCTTAAAAGTTGGTTTGAACTAGAAACCATTCCTTCTGCCATTAATATTCCTTTTACTGTTATGGAATCAGAAGAAGTAACAAGCAATAAAGTATTAAAAATTTTAGGTATGAAAACTAAAAGTAACGGTTCAAAGGACTTTTCTAATACCAAAGAGCTCATTCTTTTTTCCAATGGACCATGGTCTGCACAAACAACAAGATTTATTAAAAAAATTCTTCAAAAAGGTTATCCTCAAGAAAAAATCTTATTTTATAGAGATGGGCTACAAGGATGGAAACTTTTAGGACTTACAACAGTTATACATAAAGAAATTAAATAATTCTTTTTCTTAAACATTAAAGAACAATAAGTGTATTTTTCTGTCACAATTTGAAGGTCAATATCTTTTTTATTGCTATATCCTCTTTTATATAAGCCATTAATTAACCTAGAATGATAAAATAAAGTAATACATTCACATAAGGTTGATACTATGAAAAAAATTTTATTGGTTCCTTTACTTACTGCTCTTCTCTTTGCAGAAGGAGAAGACGTTACCGTTAAAATCACCAATGATATACCTTTCACGTACATTACAGACTCTGGTAAAAAAGTCAAAATAGAACGTATTCAAGATATAGATAATAGACTTACAGATGACTATACAAAGACTTCAAGACCCTGCCCTCCATTTTGTATTCAACCAACAAAAGTTGATGCAGAAATCAAAAATATAGCAGCTTTAGAGATTATAAAGTTTATGGAAGAAAAAGTCTCTACCAATAAAGGTGTTATTATAGATGCACGACTTAAAAGTTGGTTTGAACTAGAAACCATTCCTTCTGCTGTCAATATACCATTTCCTATTATGCAAGATGCAAGTAAAGAAAAAGCTGAAATGATTTTTAAAATTTTAGGTATGAAAGTCAATTCAGATAAAAGTTGGGATTTTTCAGAAGCAAAAGAGTTAATTGTTTTTTGTAATGGTGTTTGGTGTGAGCAGTCAAAACATTTTATTCAAGGTATTTTAAAACATGACTATCCTAAGGATAAAATATTTTACTATCGTTCAGGCTTTCAAGGATGGAAATTACTTGGATTAACAACCGTTGTACATAAAGAAATTAAGAAGTAAGGTTTTTCCCTTATTTCCGTATTAAAGCATACGTATTAACCCTATGATATAGCAGTAACTCTGATTACTTATAAGTGAAATTAAAATAAAATGATTTTTGAAAGAAAAAAATAGGTGGTGCACCAGAGAGGATTTGAACCTCCACGCCGCGAAGCACGAGCCCCTCAAGCCCGCGTGTCTACCGTTCCACCACTGGTGCATTTGATAACTTAAAAAGGCTTATCGGAACCCTGTCTTCTGAGGTAGGGTGGCATTATACCACCCTAAACTTTTATAGTTCTTAAACTACTAATTAACCAAGAAATGGGTTAGCGTAAAGAGCAATAAGAGCAATAACAAGTGTATAGATAACTTGTGCTTCGATCATCGCAAGAGCAATAAACATAGTTGTCATTAGTTTACCACCAAGACCTGGGTTTCTAGCTGTACCAGCGATTGTTGCAGCCGCAGTATGACCCATACCAATAGCTCCACCAAGAGCAGCAAGACCAAGACCAACACCAGCAGCAAGTACTGAATAACCAGCTAAGTCTGCAGCATTTGCAGCAACAGCCAACTCTTTAATTTCTGCAGCAAATGCAGTAGCACCAAGTGCTAAGAAAAGTAAGAAAAACTTTTTCATTTTTAAATCCTTAAATTAATGGGCTTTAAGTCCCCTTAGACTGCGTTTCAAAGTCTGTTCGGATAGCGTAAACACTTTACAGTGCCAACAACCACATAAATGCAAGCTGTTTCCCTACTTATCACTTCGTAATAACGTCGCGATTATAACAAAGATAAAATGAAATAAATATTAAGATGAGATAAAAAGATAAAAAAAAGAAAAAAAGAAAAAAGGGTGCGTTAAAAACACCCATTTTCCACTAAAATTAGAGTAAGTAAGCTGGTGTACAAAGCTCCACTTTTTTACCTTTTTGCTCCATAACAATAATATCGATAGCATCTCCAACATTATACAGACCATCAAGTGTACGGATTCTCTCTTTTGAAACTTTTGAGATATGAAGTAACGCATCAAAACCATCTGGCATTTCAATAAACATACCAAATTCAACAATCTTTTTAATTGTTCCTGCATACTGTTTATTTACTTCATAGACCATTTGTTTTTTTACTGGTGTAGAAATTATGGTATCAATAAATTCTTTTGCCCCATTAACATCCTCTTTTGATGCTCCTGTTATTTTTACAGCATTTGTATCGCGGTCTATGTCAATACTTACTCCATATTTTTCTATAATCTCACGAATGGTTCCTCCACCCTTCCCGATTATTGCAGGGACATGACTACCATCAACATCAAACTCAATAGTAGAAGGTAATGCTCGACTAGGTGTTAAATTTGCTAAGGCATCTTCCATAATATTTAAAATATGTAATCTACCCTCTTTTGCTTGGTAAAGTGCATTTTTAAGAACTTCTGCATCAATTCCACCTAATTTAATATCCATTTGAAGTGCGGTTATACCCTCAGCTGTACCCGTGATTTTAAAGTCCATATCACCATCATGATCTTCAAGTCCCATAATATCAGTTAAAACTGCATACTTTTCTCCATCAGTAACAAGACCCATTGCAACACCTGCCACAAGCTTTGAAGAGTTAACTTCTGCAGCTTTAAGCGCTAAAGAACCTCCACAAACTGTTGCCATAGATGAAGAACCATTTGATTCTAAAATTTCTGATACCAAACGTACTGTACCCGAACGATTTAAATCAAGTGTTGGAGACAACGCTCTTTTTGCAAGATTACCATGTCCTAATTCTCTACGTCCTGGAGCTCTTGCTGGTTTTGCCTCACCCACTGAAAATCCAGGAAAGTTATAATGTACCATAAAGGTTTCATATTTAGAATTTTTAGAACCAATTAACTCATAAGATTGTGCTGCTTTAGCATCACCCAATGTTGCCGTAACCAATGCTTGAGTTTGTCCACGTGTAAAGAGACAAGAACCATGAACTGATGGTAAAATATTTGTTTCTATGTCAATCTGACGAACTTCGGTTAACGCTCTTCCATCTGCACGTATATTATCATCTAAAATAAGTGAACGAACAACTGAACGCTTATACGCATCTAACATCTTGCTTACCAACTCTTTATCCGCTTCTTCACCTTTGGCTACTAAATCAGCTAAAATAGTTGATCGAACGTCTTTGAGTGCTTGACTTCTCTCACTCTTTGCCATTGATTGAACCGCTTTTGATACAGATTCAGCATAATTTTCTTTAATAAACGTATAAAGTTCAGCATCTTCTTTATCTTCTGATATTTCAATCTCTATGGTCTCTTTTTTTGCAATTTCAAAACCATTTGTATATTCATTAGTTGCTTGTTCTATCGCACCTTGTGCAATATCAATAATCTCTAAAAGTTCATCTTCTTCTAGTTCATTAATATCATGTACCTGCTCTTCTTCTGTAGCATTAACACACATTTCAATCATAAGAACATCTGAACCAGAACCAACTACAAGAAGATCTAATGTTGATTCTTCTTGCTCAACCAATGTTGGGTTGATAAGAACTTCATCATTTATTTTTCCTAAACGTGTGGCAGCAACAATTTGATTAACAGGAATATCTGACGTATACAATGCAGCAGAAGCAGCATGCATTGCTGCAACTTGCATATCTACCATAGGGTCTGAACTCAACACGGTAATAGAAATTACCACAGGATAATGAAAACCTTTAGGGAAAAGTGGACGTAATGAACGATCGACAATTCTAGAAGTTAAGGTTTCAAAGTCACCTGGCTTAGTTTCTCTTTTAATAAATCCTCCAGGAATTTTAGCAGCTGCATATGACTTTTCTACATACTGTACTGTCAATGGTAAAAAATCCTCGTCAACAGGTTTAGGGTCAATTGCTACTGCAGCTAAAACTACTGCATCTCCACAATAATAAAGTACAGATCCACTTGCTTGTTTCGCTACTTTATTAAACTGATATCTCTCTTCTAAATTATTACAACTTACAACTATATTTTGTTCACTCATTATTCATATTTCCTTCATCAAATTTCTTTTTATTTTTTTTTATCATTGCTTCAATTTCATCATACTCAAGAGGTTCAAGTATCTCATAATAATACTCTTTCGAGATATAATCATCTATTTTCTCTGGACAATAAATATTATCACAGATGGTCACTAAGTTTTCATATACAACCTTATCTAAAATGGGAACAGCTATAAAGATATTTTTAGCACCCAAAGAGATGGCAGCTTTTACTGCTGCCATCATTGTTAATCCTGTTTCAACACATTCATCCGTCAAAATAACATATTTCTGATCTAAATTTTCAAGATCTAATCCATCTCTATACTTGTTCTTATAATACGTAATCTCTTCAACATATTTTCGATTTGCCTCACTATAAATGTAATCTTTAGATATATTAAACGCATCAATCAATGCCTTATGCATCACTATCTCTTCCGTTTCACCAACTATTGCGATGGCTAGCTCATGATTTACATTAGAAAAAATTGGTTCTGTTAAAAGTACATCCATTTTACAAGACAATTTTTGAGATAATTGATCAGCAAAATAGACTCCTTCAATACTTACTCCTAAAACAATAACATTATCTAAAGTAAAAAGATTTACAGGCAATTCAGCAATCAACTTTTCTGCTGCCTCTTTTTTATCTTTAAAACTAATGTTACTTCTATTTTCTGTCATTAATTTGCTGCACCAGCAGCCGTACCCAATAAATTTTTCAAATCATTATCGACAAAACTAACACCTAAACCTGCAGAAACACCTCTGGCATTATCATTTAAAATGTTATTAGCACTGATATACGCATTTATATGTTTAAAAAATTGGTAACGTACTGTCGTGGTTAAATTTGCATTTTCACCCCGAATATCATTTACTGCATTAAAGTCATAAACATCTGCACTCATTTTCAATGTATCGTTAAGTGCAAAATAATCTATACCAAATCCACCCTGACTCTCTATAATACCGATACGAAACAATAAATCGTCATAACGTTTACCGTACATCGCACTCAATAAGAAATCTCCACTTTCATGTTTTTTATTACCTGCATAGCCTTGAGAAAAGGAAGCATCAGCTTTAAAACTAGGTGCAGAAGTAAGTCCAATCATATAGTAACGTGTAGGATCTGGCTTAAGGGTTAAATTAAGATGAGACTTCGAATATCCACCATCATCATAAACTTCATCTGAACGCATCTCTACATGAAGTTCACTTCGTATCATTCCATCCAGATATTTATCAACTTTTTTCATGGTTTCTGTACTATCAGAGAAGAAAGTATCTACCGATGTTAATGCACTTGTTAAGCCTTTTTTATTACCTTCAACAACATCATTTAAATTATCTTCTAGTTTAACAAACTTATCCATTGCAGAAGGTAACTTTGCATTTAAAGTTGAACTAACACTATTTAGGTACTTCGTAATATCATCTATTCTAGCCATAATTTGTGGCAAATCTTGGTTAATACTTTTACCAACTTTTCCAAATTCTTGAGAAGTTTTGCTAATCTCTTCACTCATTACTGCAAATTTAGTCATGGTCTCATTTGCATTGATTAAAGATTTATTAGCATTGGTCAAAATTTCATGAATTGTCTGATTATCTTCTTTAGAAATAGAAGCTAAAAGTGCAGAAAACTCATTTAAATTAGACAATGTTTCTTGAATATCACTTTTCCCACCTGAGTTAAATATGTCTCGAAGATCTTTTACTAAAAGTGTTATTTCTTGAAATGCTTGATCTGCCGCAGTTGAAGCATCTCCTATTGAAGAAATTTTTTCCTCTTTTGACAAAAGCTGATTGGCTGACAATGCTTTAAGTGATACACCTGGCTTAATATCTAAAAATTTCCCACCTAAAAGAGAATCTTGAGATATAATAATCGTTGAATCAGAAGGAATACTTACTCCTTCATCAATTAAAAGATGTGTAATAACTTCATTATTTTGTAGCATTACTTGGTCAACATAACCAATATTAACACCTTTAAGTTTTACTTTTGCCTTTGCTTTTAAGCCTGACCCATCATTTATCTTCGCATCAATAGCATAACTCTTTTTAAACATATTATCAAAACTATTTAATTGAGATAACAGCCCAAAGAGAAAAAAGAGTGACAACGTAATAAAAAGACCAACTTTTGCTTCTGTTTTCATATATTTATCTACCTTGAGATGAGAATTCTTTTTCAATGTTTTGAGATACTGCACCCAAGGGGTTTAAGCTAACTTCAAAAAACACCATACTGTTTCTAAATGACTTATCTATATTAGGGATGGTCTCTTGACCAAAACTTACTTTTGCACCCCAACAATTTTGTTTATGAGCCCAACCAATATGCCATTGATGATTAAATGATTTTTTTAAATCATAGTCAGCATCAAAATACCATTGATTATGCTTATTATAATTTTGTGTAAATGCCATATTTACAAAACTGGTACTCTCATTCTGAATTAAAAAATCATTATTATAGAAATGTGTTAACATTATATCATAGTTGCTTTGATTATAACTAAGTGAGCTTGTGAGTGTATGTACTTTCTTCTCATCTAAAGAATAAAAAAGATTACTATAAAGAGACAATGAATCATTCTCATAACCAAACTCATTATTAATATCACCCTGTTTGATCTGATCTTTAGGAAACTGACTCCATGCCAAACGATGAAATAGATTCATATCTAAATCACGATCATAAAAATATTGACTTACCCCTAGAGAAAATTGTTCTTTTTTAGTTTGTGTTACGAAAAGCTCTTTTTGATTACCCTCTAAGTTATTATATGATGTTGGTGTTTCTCTCTCTATTCTAGGATTAACATAAACCAAAGAAGGGTGAATTGTATGAACAGTATTTCCATACTGTTTACTTAAATCACTAGAGAGTTCAATGGTATGATAGTTACGATAATAACTATAATCTCTACTGTCACTATCTAATCTTGCAAACGAAACTTTACTCAAATAAAGATTTTCAGAAAAAGAAAAATCTAAATAATCATTAAAAAAAGAATCATAATAAGTTAGCGGTAGTTCTAACTCCATTTGCCGAGCTCAACTTCCCTTAGCACGAGTATAATTATGCATACGTGCATCAAAAGTAAAAAACAATTTATTCGAAATTAAATATTCCATATATTTATGATAATGTAAAGTAGGTAACTCTTGTATGGTCTCTTTGTTATTCTCTTTACTCATATCTATATAGTATTTTCCATATAAGCCCATATAATTTTTTGAGTCATATACAAATGCATTCATCCGTGATTCAATAAGGTTTGAACTTATAAGTGATGACGCTGTATTTTTTTGTAAATTGAGATACTCTAAATCATTTAAATAAGTAGAGTTGACATACAGACCGCTTTTATAATGATCAAAAAAATCACTCTTGGGTAAAAAGTCTGTTGAATTATAAAGAAACTCAAATCCATAATGTTCATTATTTAACTCATTTTTTTCAGCATAAGTATCATAGTTCTTAAAATACCCTGTTCGAAACTCTCCTTGGGAATGATTTGAGTCTACAAAGCGTGTGGTCACATGTCCACCAAAACCTCTTTGTGTTCGAACTTGAGGATTAAACTCAACATCAATATTTTCTGTTGGCACATAAAAAATAGGCTGTTCATAAGCAAAACCTTCGGTACTAGAATACTTAAAATTCGGGAAAAGAAGTCCTGTTGTTCGTTCATTAAGTGTAGGAAAAGCAAAGAAAGGAAAATAAAAAACTTTTTGATCAAAAAAACTAAGAGATGCATCCTTCAATGTCATGTAGTTATCATCTTTATAATACGTAGCTTTACCAAAATCTATTGTCCAATCAGGGTTAACTGGATCACAACTGGAAAGCCTACTGTCATAAATTTTATATACTTCTTCTTTTTTAGATGCTCTAGAAGCATTAATCCATATTCCATCATCTGCTGTTATATGTAATTGTTGAAACTCAACTGCTTTTGTTGACGTATCAAGTACCAAATGTTCAGATGAAACTCTATTTTCATTTTCACCGATCATCTCAACATTACCATCAAGGGTGAGAAGTGAACTATTTTTATCATAATGTGCTTTTTTTGATTTTAAAAGCGAATTATTATATAAAATCAGAACATCCCCTACCGCATCAAACTGATCTTCTGTGGCAACAACATGTTCTGCAAAAACTTCGACAGTCTCCTTAGCATTAAGAAGTGTAGAAACGAGAAAAAAAAGAAAATAATAACGCATCTACCCTCCTATATTTATGATTTAATGATTAAAGTGCTTGATAAGCAATATCTGTA